>Ga0210059_1004018_pt1 | contig 23675 bp, 11 predicted proteins | sample Ectturendosymbi2_FD_188042 | JGI IMG/M metagenome (GOLD analysis project Ga0210059, IMG submission 188042) | Ecteinascidia turbinata endosymbiont from Florida, USA - Sample 2 (SPAdes) (version 2) | ecosystem: Host-associated > Tunicates > Ascidians > Unclassified | place: Key West, Florida...
GGCATCCATATCTTTCCATAACCAGTCGTCCAAGAAAGGGGGTCGACTTATACGGCGAGTATAGCTTGAAATTCTAGTTTTTAGGCCCAGAAATTTAGGTCGACTTATCTCCCGGATAGACTTATACCCCGGAAAATACGGTACTTGCGAAATGTTGCAGCTATTTCCGTGCGCTTTGCGAACTCGCGAATGGCGCAGGAAAAAACATCCAGAAATACGATCCAAACTGATTCGACTTAAAAAGCACTTATATTTGCATGCTAGAAGAAGATAACATTTTGATTCCCGTTCAAAAGACCATTGATTAAAACTCGATCTTAGGGCTCGCCACAAAAAGGATTAAACAAGACTCTGTCCGAGTGAGACGAACTTGCTACGAGAGCCACCACAACACAGCAAATATGCTTTCGATTTCTGAACCGGACGCTGTAAAACCTCTCGTTCGAGTAAAACCAAACGGAGGCGTTGGCACGGTAGAAAAAAACTGCAGCGAAAGTACGTTTGAGGTATGATCGCAGACACGCGACAAGTAAACGAGAAAGAAACCACGAACTAAGGTACCTTCCGGCGCGCTGCAGGAAAGGCAGAAACTGCTTCGCTTTTGTCACATCGCCCGATACATCAGCAACACGATGGATTGGCGGTTCCTTCTTGCTGTTGACTCCTTTTCCAGTTTTAATTGCCCTGCAAAATGGTTATGATGCGATTGAGGTCGCGAATGAAACAACAGAAATGACATGTTCTTTGCGGGTGACAAGAGTGAGGCATCAGCCATTTATACACTTGAAGCTACGGGAACCATAATACCTTGTCGCCTTATGACCAAAGATGGCGAAACATTTCGATCTGTATTTGAATTTTCGATATACTGTACACCTGACTGGATAATGGGTTTTAAAAACAATTAACAGCTTGATTTACGAAATTCATCAAGCAGCAATTTTGCTGGTAAAAATAGAAGCACAGCCGATGCTTGTTTTGTCGTGGTCCTCCAGCTTTTCGCAGGCTGGATTTTTATAGATCGCTTTTTCGTTTACGCTGAAACGCATCGCATGAAAAACAAACAAATCCGTCCACCTCTGCTCGGCGGCAAGAAGATCGTCGTAATGGGAGGAGCGCTGGTCGTCATCTTGTCGGTGACGTACAACCTTGACCAACCCCTTGCCCACCAAAGCTTCAGCGATGTTTCTAAGCAACAAAAAACACAAGCGCTTTGAACGAAACATGCCGCCTCGGGATGAGGTAAATTCACGCACTGCACGTTTCCCACAAGAGAATCTTTAAATCAGTGTTCACGTCATTTCAGGACAGCCTGACGTGCAAGAAATTTTCCAGAAATTCAGCCAACCACACAACAGGCTTCGTTGCCCGATTGGAATCAGAAAAGTTAAGGTTCTAGTTGCATTTTCGAACAAAACTACATAAAACTTCGGAGTTTGCAGATGAGCCACGTGCTGCGCTCTAGCGACCTCTAACACGGCAAATGTGCCAAACTATCTCACCAGGGCAAACGAAGACCACGCTGCAAAAACCAAGTGAAAAACAAGCACACAAAAACAGCTTGTGATAAAAATGTCAGCGACGAAAAGAAACCTCATGAAAGTGTTAAAAATATACCGTTGCACAATCGGCGAGGTCCTCGGAATACAGCACTGAGTATAAAATCAGTCGTTCGCTCATGTCCAGTGCAACGGACATTGGTCCTCCACTGGTTTCAAGCGAAAGCGGATTCAAAAGTAGGCTGAGGCAAAAAAGTATCACAGCTGCCGGAACCCACGGCATTTCAGAGGGGACTCCACCGTAGACTTACAAGTTCCAAGCAATAGCGGCAGTGGTTGTTAAACTACCGTGTATTACTGATACAAGAGCATAAGTAAGCTGGGGAAAAAAACTTTCTTCACGCATGTGTGACTTTTCCGGAGAACTTTATAAATCAGTTTCGTCGAAATGTCATCAGATAAGACTTAATAGTAAGCTAATATTTTCAAGTTGCACAACTCAACAGGAAGAATAAAAAAATCACCACCTGAAATATCCATCTTGTGTGACACCGCTCAAACAGGAAACGCGTAATTTAGTCTAAAGAACTGAAGGATAATGCATGTCTCTGTGAACACAGCAGTACACGAGCTACTCACACGCCGGCGCATTTGACAGTTGCGCATGTCCTTTCCGGAAAAGCAGGCAGCGTGTCGGTCGCCACACTGGACGGTTTGATGTAGTCGACGTTGATGTTCACCTGCAAATAAAGAACTTGAAACTGCAAGGGCTAGAATAGACACTCCTCATGCAAATCTGTAAATCAATAATATCAGGTTCGCAGGGTCCCTCTCTCATTTTCAAAAAACATTTTTCGTACTTTTTCAATACCTTTTCAATACTAAATGAAAAAAACTCTAATACCATCGCTTATCTTCATTTTTCCAAAATGTTATTCATGGAACACAATGCAAAAAATATCTGCAAAACTGTCATAAGCGATAAAGAACAAAATTTGAATAAACAAATGGCTGAGTGTGGAATTCCCATACTTTTTCAACACTTTGTGTACATTTTGGCCAAACTAAATATTTTTCAACGTCTTGAAAACCGATTTCACAAATCAATACTTTTTCAATACCTTCAATAACGCGTGGGAACCCTGTTTCGTTTCATTACACGCGCTTTTCTACTCCCCTTGAAGTGTCGCGAATGGTCTGCGGGCGCCCGTCCACCGCTTGCTTGCGCCGAGCGCAACGCGGCTGCTTACGTAGTGAATGCTGCGTTGGGGGAGAAAGTCGATGCCGGCATCACTCGTAAGCCTTTCCCTTGCACCCATCCATTAACACCGAGCACGAGGTTGGACAGACTGCAACTGCCGCTTTTCATGTCTTCGGTATGACACGATCGGGAAGGGAACTCAGCCTACCCCAGCTTTAGTGGCGCGTGCTCAATCCGCTGTACTACTTAGCTCAAGTGTGCCCACTAAGTACCTTCACGCAATAACCGTTTAGCAGCTGTGTGAAGCCAAATAGTGTTCATATCCAAACATGCTTTACCACGATATGGGTTGAATGCATAACTACCCGGCCTGCCTTGAGAAAGGTCATTCATTTCACAAGACGCTTGCGACCAGCGCAAAGCGTTGATGGTAAAGTATGACGTCCTGTCGAATTCATATCGCGTGTCTTCGAACTCTTCAGGCCAAGAGTCGTTTCCAAAAAGCGCAAAAGGTATTGAAGTTTCTCACATAATTTCACAAATCCTTCTCGGACAGTTCAGCTCTAATCGATTGCCATATACCGCGACCGCGAAAAGAACAGCAGTTTGTTTTTTCGCAGCAATTCGAAAATCAGCAGTCGGTGGAATGACGTGATCAATGCATAACTACATCAACAGAAGATGGCGTACACATCTAACGATATAAGTTAGGGTAGGCCAAACCCATTCACACTTATGATTCCAACGTCCAGCTCACTCGGCAAGCACGCTTGTGTGAAAACGATAGGGTCAAAATGTCTTGAGGCTGAGACCTTTTCAGAAATAGTTATACTCAGGAAAAAGCCAAAATGGATCGACAACCAGCGACAGGGTTATCTGCGTTCAGAACATCGGAAGTTGCTGAACGTTCAGCTTATTCCCGGAAACGAAGAGCAAACATCATTTAGCCCGTTCTTAAATGGAAGAAAATGAGCGACCTCACCTTCTTGCCAATCAGCTTCTTCCTCAAAAACTCCCGAGCCTCGAACATATACGGAATATCGTATAGTGGCCGCCCTTTGCCTTTGACAGGCTCGGCGGGAGGTGGAGAATTTTCGGATTTGAACGTCACGTCGTCAAACCTTAAATTTCGATTCAGCGGCCCTTTATGTTACATGTAAAGTTACGTTCAAACAGACACATAGCAACAAAAGAAAACGTTTCGCCAGGAAAACGTCAAAAAACAACTGTAGTTGACTACAGTCTGTGGAGTTTAAGCTAACACTCGTGCCCACACAATTCGTCGCATTTCACCCTGTCGTATCTCATTTCCACCCTCTTGAACCTAACTGAAAAACATCCAAACAACGCAGCCTCCCAGAATTCCATGAAAAGGAGACGAAATATTCTTATGCTCGATTGTTTACCGAGGTTTTGCAATTCCATTGCTTTTGGCAGAAATCCCATAGCGCAGATTTTTCAAAAAAAGCTTAAGGCATACCAGTGGCATTGGTGAAAATTGAGCTTTTCACGGCGATGTGCTATAACCCGTTTACAATACGTGCGTTGAGATCAGGTTGAGCGCTCAGAGAACAAGACATGAGTCGTGCGAAGATGCGCAAAAAACATTATAAGCATTGCGAAGAGAATGGTTTGCTCTGGCAGGATGAAATACGCGGGATGAGTAGCGCTGCCACCTTTGTGTACTGCGTTATCACAGACCTTTGATGATGTTTCATAATCGCCATGATGGATAGAGTTGCAACTTTTTCGTTCTTCCACATTAAACAAAACACTTACAAAAAACAGAACCCGAAAGAAACTATTCTGCTAGTTAGCGTCAGAATCATAATGCTTGCAACGCAATCTAAAGAAAATTGTTCAATAAAGGTCACCTAGGAAAATTCGAATTTGCTCAGTATTTGTAAATTCAATCAACCCGTAGGACATACAAGTTTCACCAACAAACCAGCTGACAATACTTTTGATTAAGAGCAATCATGCATCATTCAGCGATTAGAGCATATAAAATATGCCGACGAGGTTATCTTAAACCACGATCTAATGTACCTTGGTGGCCTGACGCTGGACAGGTGAATGGTGCGAACCTCCCCATTCGTCATCTTGATTGCGATTGCGTCCGCATTCACGATTTGGACAACCTTCCCCGAAATCTCGCGTTGCTTGGGATCGATTTCGACTCCTTTCGAGACGTAGTCCTTCCAGATGCGAACCTTTCGCTCTTTCGCTTGCCTGCAACCGAAAGCCACCACTGAACCTTAAACACAGATACCGGGCACACTGCACTGAAGAAAAAGTTAGGGCCGCGACCTTGGATTTCAAGCAAGGTTCCTCTTGCATCGTACGACATTTCACAATCATCTAAGTATATCCAACTTGCGCACACCCTACAAGTGTGTTGCATGTCGCAGCATTAGGGATGCAACCCGCAGCATAACACCCGACTGTTGAGTGAATCAGTGCGTCTGTAAAATGAAACAAGATTCGCATCTTTAATGACTACAGTAGCTTACTTCTCCAGCGCTCTTAGTTTCTCCGGCCCATGCGTGTATGACGTAATGCTCCAGTCGACGCATCGCGCGAATCCTTCGCGAAGCAGCATCTCGCTGATGTTTCCGTTCTGAGCGCCGTACCAGAAACCAACAAGAAAAGGTGTCAGCAAGCCGCGGCCCACAACTGAATGGGAAGCCAAACAAGTCGAAACCATTTACTCCAGGAAGAACGTTTTCGCAAGCGGAAACAGGCGGCGTGACACAAGCGAAACGTATATCCACCTGAATGCTAGTTACGCGCCGGTCGGTGAAGATATCCAAGATTCACAAAACAATTTTGTACTCTGACAACTTAAAAAAAACGACGTTTGACACTTGGCACAACACACACGACGGTTACGATAAAAGTGAAGTGCAGACAACAAAGTCGGGAGCAATCTTCACTGACGTGCCGTTCATTCTTACAGGCTTGATGACCGAAAACTGGCGTCGGCACCTTCACTCACGCCCGCTTTTCAGAATATTTCCATCTGCGTACGACCACAACCTACCGGGTGCAAAACTGTGGCAAGCAGCATGTTCTGGTTAGAAACGCCTTCCAAGATGATCTTCACGTCGCGCTGCAGCAGTCTCGACTCGACGTAAAACTTCGCCTCGGCCGCGTAAGGCTCAGCGACTTCCTTTTTCGGGTCTTCTGGGTCACGACGGATGGCCGGACACTTGATGCCACTGAAATAAAGAAACGAAAGATTGTTAGTAGTTGACGAGCGTCGACCATCTGTTTACATCCATTTCTCAGCAACAGGCATGCGATGCACTTGCACCTGCACACGTGAAGTAGCAAGGCGTTTGCGTCGAAGTGTTCCCACCGAAACACACGAACAGAGCTAGAATTTGCAATCTGGCTACATCTACCGGTAACAAAGGCAGAAAGCTCACCTCAACATAAAAGTGACCAGATGATGGGAAGGCAGGAAAGCTCGCATGGTGCTGCCGTCTCGTACGAGCTCGACGACAGCTGAAACAAAGTTAACAGAAACGTGTGTTTTGTACACGCCGCGCTACGCAACAAGCTAAACCACACCAGCCAACAAACTGACGTCGTGGATTTCTTTGACCCAAAGTTGCCGGCAACGTGACATATCGCTACATTGCGAAATTCAGGTCCATTTGTAGCAAGTAACGTATATCAAAGATTTAAATCAGTACATTTAGTTCTGTGTCGCGCACCCCTTCGGTTTGTGTCAGCACTTTTAGGAATACGGAGTGGTTTGTATTTAAGCTGATAGCAAACAAGATTGAGGTTTTGCTGTAAAATCAATCACAAACAGTTTCAGTGATTATTAAAATAATTTTGACTTAGCTAAAGAATTAACTCGTGCACTAGATCGTATGACAGGCAACTTTTCGATCACAGCAACATGGAAACGGTGTTTTTTACATATAAACAGTTTCATGAAGATTGTGTACGTTGCGAATCTCAAAAATTGCAAAACCGGAGTGAGATGAGCCACTCCAATACCGTCAATAGTTCACACAGGCGGTCTCGAGGTACAGCGCAAAATACTTCGAGAATTACAAGGTACTAAGTGGCATCAAACAAAGACATAAATAAAATAACGTCGCTACCATCATACGCCTTTCAAACAACTGAAAACAGTTATTTCGGTGTACCTGGCACAGGCTTCCCATGGTAGGAGTCTACGAAATTCCTAGGATTTTCTATGGTCCACGCAACGGGCCTCACAGAATCTTCAGGTTTCGGTTCTTGCCACTTCCCTTTTCCAGCTGCTTTGGCTTGGTCCTCCAACTCGATGAGACGCGCATGATCAGTGCTGATAAAGATCGAAGGCTTTCAGCGAAAAAGACAGTGCAGTCCAGTAAGATTCGCAGTCGGAAGTTGAGAAAACTTTGAATCCGGCGAACGGATTAATACGAAGCGTGCGAAATGGTTGATGAAGGCTAAACGGCTTAAAATTTAAAAACTTTGACAATAAAAAGGTACGCGGAACATAATTCAACGCAAAGCACGAGCATTGGTATCACATGCGGATCGTCCACAAAATATTTTAGCATCTGTGAAGGCTTGATCAACTGTGGAACTAAATCTCGTACTGCTACAAGTGCTTTGAGGTCGGAATTTCAACATCACTTCAAGAATAACTGGGCGTTGGTCTTTTACCATGACTACATTCTTTCGATTTTGTCTATTTCGATTTTACAACATTTTACACTCAGCTATTCCTTACTTGTCGGATCTGACGTTAACTCTTCTCACTTCAACCCATCCATTGCTCACTTGCATTTCAGCCATATTTTCACCATTTGAATCTATCAAAATTATAACGGCACACATGAATGTGGTCAAGATCATCAATGCATAGTGCATTTCACAACATAATTCACATGAAACGTCGTTTTTGCTTTAACTAATAATAAAGCGAATTGGATTATTGCAAAATGTAAATATTTATATGCACATAACCCTCAACGGGATGATTGTCAGCAACTAATTAATGCTATGCGGACATGACAGACGTTGCCCTTTCTCCAACAGCTGTGGATAAACAAGAAATGGCTTACCACTGCCAAGAAAAACATTCCCATAGCAGCGGTCATTGCTTGGAGCATAATCCACCACAAAAAACACTTCTCGGCCGATCAACTTCTTTCTAAGGCTCTCCCGTGATGCCCATGCAAATGGCTAATAAATAAGATTGATAAATAGCATTCAAACACACAAGCAATCTTGGGAATGGCAACAGTGCGTACACCAAAACAGAATGAAGCAACTGCAATTTTTAGTCAATGTAGTTTACACGATTGCGAGAAAGCAAGCCGTGCAGGTTAAATAAAGTGTAAGCAAAGTGGACTAAATAACCAAATATCAGTATGTCTTCCTGAACCACCATTTCTACCAGTATGGTCAGTTTTTTTCCATAGAAATTTAGTTTAAATATTCAGTTAATATCCAACTTGATGTCAGTGGCGTACGCAGAAAATTTTCATGGGGGGGTTTCATTCAGTGGCATATGGTGGCCATTTGTTTGTGGTGTGCGGTCTTTGTGACGTCACAATTTGACGTCATATTCATGTTTCCAAACCAACGTTTTGGCGAAGTTTGTTGACATAATATGCATATTCTTCTGCACGCAATCCCCTTATTTTATGTGTCATTGCACTGAATATAAACTATCAGCGCTCCAAGTTTGGATATCGCAGGAAAATCAACTCAATGCTGCGACGCAGGAGTTCATAACTGCAAAATTTTGGCTGCGTGTTGAAAAAGGAGAGTAAAACACACTCATTACGGCGGCAGAGCAATTTACAACTGCAAAATGAGGCTGTGCTAATGTCTCGTAGAATACGAGCAGTCGAGCATAGGTGTGCGGCTGGACTGGCTAGTGCACACCCCGGCTTGCAAGATCGAATCTTGCTCAACTATACAACAGGGTTGCCAACCTGTCTTCACCAAAAAAAGCCAGGTAGCACTTTTGAGGCATATACATGTAAAACATGCACAACCACACACAAAATAGACACTAAAACTCGTCAAAAACATCAATATAACGCAAGTCCCATCTTTAGAAACATATTCTTCCCCGTAATTACACTGTCGTGCATTTATTTTTTATCAATAATCTCGATCATTTTTAGGGCTACAGTAAAATTTTTGCAATGTTCTGTGCACCCTGCATGGTAATAGACCCTCGTCGCAAGAGATTTGTAATGAATATGCCGCTCAGACAATGTTTTGCTAGAGCCAAGCTTATCCGACTGAAAATAAGCCTGAAAAAGTCAGATTATTCTGGCTTTTTTTATTTCCAAAAAAGCCAAATGTGTTCAAAAAAAGTCAGAATTTCAAAATCTGGCTTCAAAAAAGCCAAATTGGCAACCCGCTACAAAAGAATTGAGAATGCGCATAAAGTACGCAAGAAAATGTTTAATTTTTTCATGTACAGAAGTCCAGAAAACTTAGTTTTCCTTTTCCCCTGCTGAGACATTATCAAATACCTGAATGCTTCTATGTTAAAAACTGCTTTTTTGAGCTCGTGCAACAGTTCTATCATGCTACAGAAATTGCTAATGTAGCCAATGCGGTCAGCGCTTGCGCCGATCAGCCATAGCAGACAAAATAAATTATTCCGGATAAAGTGAACTATCGCGGAACACAATCTTAAACATGCGTAGTGTACGAAAGATCTGCAAAAAGTGGTGAGATGGCTTCTGGACGCTGACGATAACCCTGATTCTCACCAAAGCCTAATTATTACTTTTTGGCCCATTTACAATGTTCCTTGAAATTTGCATGCAAACGTATTCCGTGGTATTTGTCGACTTTGTCGAATATAAGACTTTGTCGTATTTTGTCGAAGTCGACAAACTGACAAGCAAAAAGTATGCGAACACATTTAATTTCCTTTGCGCAAGTAATAAAGATTTTGTAAAATATCAAGCTCAAGGGGGGGGGTTAACCGCAACACCCCCCCCCCCCTTGCATACGCCCTTGCTTGATGTTAACCATGGCAAGTTAACCAAAATTCAGTTCCCACTTGACATGTCACTGTACTGTGCAACTTGCTATGAACTGTGTCACAGTTGATATTAACGGTAATCAAACAGTTGGAATCAAATACAAGGTTGTTACTTAAATGTACTGCAATTTTTGCTTAAAATAAATTCACAGTATGTTAGGACATAAAAGTCACATTTAGCATCAGTGGAAATCAGTAAAGAAAATCAAATGGCTGCTCAACACCTGCCCAACGATCTAGTGCAGCCTGGCAGTGGATTGAAAGAACTCGCTCAAATGATGAAGTGAAGAAAAAACTTTACATTGAGCAAATGTTTGTTTTAATAAGTATGAATATTTTAAGGCTGAGTTCAAACGAATCACAAACTTTGCAAACTGTTAGAATAAGTATAAAATCTTATCAAAATACGAGCAAAGTACACATTTAATTCAAATAGCTTCTTAAAGGGATGTGATACGCTCAGAAGCAGTCTGTTCTGATTTTTTACTTTAAACTTGGAATACTGCAAGTGTGCAAGAGTGAGATTTCACTGTGTGAATGCTCTGGTGGTACAGTACATTTGCACACCTTAAGAGAGGGAACGTTGCTGGAAATGCAAAGACATAACGCAAGTTTTGCATGAAAATGTTTGCAACTTTCCAACATGCAGAGGTCTTGCATGCTGCCTCATAGAATGCAATGCTACCAAGCTATCACGAGCAATATCAGAATACAGACACTTCAAGTTAGGGATTTAAAAGACAACATTTAGATGTCTAAACCCAAGACATTACTTTAAACCACTGGTTAAGTAAAGCTAGGGATGCACCACAATACCTCTTGAGCCAAAATTCAAGGTTTCCATCTGATTTTGGTTCTGGCTGAAAATACTGTAGTTAGTTCTTGCCATACTTCATTACTCTTCACATTTTCTCCTGTTATCAAATCACTTTTGTACACAATCGTTTACAGTGGCACCTCCCACTAGTGGGCTGGTGAGCTGATGGTCTTTCAGGAAAGCTCTGAAGCATTTCAACATTTTACAATTTTCTGGTATTTAACTAAAATGTTTAATTTGTAAATTAGCAGATTTTCTATTGATTAGATTGGTTTTCCTGAAAATTTGTTGATTTTCTGTTGATGTTTCCTGTCAAGCCTCAACTTCATCTCATATCTAATAAGCCAGCTCAAGTTTATTATCAACAGTGAATGCATGTTGCATGTGTTGTAATATTGATTCTTTCACGTATCTCAAAAAATTTTGTCATTTTACTGCAATATGTCAAAGTGGGTAAGACAAAAAACTGTTAGTTAAAGTGTGTGTGCGAACGGAAAAGCGTTGGCAAGTTTTGCAGGTTAGCATTTTTGTAACACAGCAACATGAGTTTAAACTGTGAAATTTCATAATAAGGCATGGACACAGAAACTACAAAACTTCTACAAAATGTCCAAGACTTCAAATCTGAAACTAAAAAGTTAAAATTCAATATGCTAAAATTTTTGCTGCTGAAGACTTTGTGTTTCAGTACATTTGGAAAAAATAATCTGCAGCTGTATAATACATTCTTTTTATAAATTTTGTCCCAGTCCGAATATTTGTTTGTTTCCAACCAATTCTATTTCCATCCAGAAAAGGAAAGTGTATTTCAGGACATTCCCACTTGTACTTATCTACAAGATTACCAAAAAGGTGTATTTACAACAGATAATACTGTATATATCAACACATTATGGTAAGTACGAGGAAACACATTATGGTAACAGAAGTGAATTTTGTCTGTATAATTCACAATCAGAATGACCATAGACAAGCATTTCTCTCAATCTGTACCTCATCATTTGTATCCACAGAATCTGGGTAATTTGGGTTACTTCTCCTGGCTAACTTTGGTGCAATGATATTTGAAAGATTGATTTGCTTCTCTGGTGGAGGTCCACCTTTTGGTTGTCCACGTATAATGATAGTGTCACCAGAAAGGACCTGAATGTAGAAAGTGTTTAGTTTAATGAGTTAATAGTTCAACTAAGCCAAACAATGCTACCTTTCATCTGCGCTTGCTAGCAACACACATCTGGATCTTGTGTTTGGAGGTGTAAAACAAACACAATGTGCATTTAACTTGTGAACAACATTGTTTAAGGTGTTACAAAATTCTTAAATTAGCTTAAAAGATTTGTTTATCTATGAAATAGTAGAAACTTACAAACTTCCAACAACCAATACACTTCATTATTGCATGCCAATGATAAGCTACCATTAGAAAAATCATATAATTGTGATAAAATCTTGAAATTTTATTAAAAAACTAAAACTGGTATAAATCCACTGAAGTACTGATATTTGCAAAACCAGCAAACACGAATACTGAAGTATTAATTAAATATTTGCTCAAAATTTTAGGCTTGTATAATTTTTGCTTATAATTTTATGCTTGTGAAGAAGTATAGTTTATGTTTGTCATTAATTTCATACAATAATGCACTCATTTTGAAAGTTTGAAAACTGCCATGTCAGGATTTTTCACCTTTATTGTTCACTAAAACTGAATAAAGCAATATGTTCCAGTCATTTTAAGCAGTGGCAAGGAAACTCATGGCACAGTAGACCAGGTTTTTTTAAAGGTGTTTTAGGTACCTGCTTCAGGTTGTTAGAATTGAAACTTTTCAGGTCCCTACAGGTCCATACCATTTTCCTTCAAAAAACCTGCAGTATACATTTCAGTGATATCCAGCGCTAAATTCAATTACCATACAAATTAGTCAGGTATGGTACAGGAATCACATATGCAGAGATGTGGCACACTCTACAGCACATAACAAAATCAGTGCAGCATCAAACCACCCACGGATACAAATGGATTTTAAGCATTTTCCATGACTGACTTTTACATCTAACTTTGGTCTTGAGAAAGTTCTTTGGTACACCAAAGTCCCAAATGATCCTCAAAAGAATGGGATGATTATTACTGAGTACTTTATTTACAAATGAAAGCTTGCCTACTGGTGTTTTATTTTACTGAACTCTCAACAGCAATAATGGGGTCTACAGCAGTACTGAAGTTAACTGCAACATGCTTTTTTAGCTGAACACATGTTTAATTACTATTTTAATATGTATTTTTTATAATCCATACTTCATTTACACTTTGAGAGCTGGCGTACAATATGTTTGTACCTAGATTTCAGCCTAAAACCAGCAGTTTTCGGTTGCCTTACTAACACCATAGCTCCTCTGCCAATTGCCCTAGAGAGCTGTTCAAGGGCTCAAACGGATCGGCCAGTCTTCTAGTCTGCAGTCGAAAAAAATTTTTTGGTTGGGGGTTGCAGATTTTTTGTGAGTGACATCATAAGCAAAGTAGTTTTGGGGCCATTTTGCTCATGTTACCTGGCCTAGGGCCCAGCTGCTAGGGTAAAGTGTTTCACTGAAGTTTTCATTGGAAACTAGGCTCGAGTCCAAGTCTTTTGATCCTTTGATCGACTTTCTAGCATTTCTGGTTCAAAAGCTATTATCTAAAATAAACAAATTAATTAATTATCTAACTAGCTAATTAGTAAAATATTTTTATTACTTTAGATCATAACTTTTGAACGTGAAACCCTAGCAGGTCATCCAAAGTATCAAAAGACTCGGACTGCAGCCTAGTTTACAATAAAAACTTCAGCGAAATACTACCATCTAGCGGTTCGAGCCCAGGGCTCGGTAAAGTGGGCCAAGGTGGCATAAAAGTCCTCCACTTACGACATCACTCACAAAAAATCTGCACCCCCCAACCAAAAAATTTTTTTCAAGTGCAAGCTACAAGATTTGTCGCATCTTTTGAGCTTTTGACCGGGTTGGTAGCACTTACTGGACCGGAGAAATTCCCATGCAAAACGACATGTGTTTCGGTGTTTTTTTTGCAGAAATCCTTGAAACCGGCCGGATGCCAAAGTGTTAAACTCAATATTTGTTAGCAACACAAATTAAAGCTAAAAGCAAACCTGTTTCACAATCCCTCTTCCTTGCTTCACACCTCCAGATGCAGCTTGCGGTGTAGCAGACATGGTGAAACAATTTAAACATTAACTCCTAATTCTTTTATGAATAACAAGTGCAAGTTTAATTAGAAACAAGGAATTACTCCTCAGTTATTGCAACAACTGGAAAGCCTAAGAAGTTAATTAAATTGGTAAACGAAATGAATCTATGCCAAAATATTCAGACTAAACCAACTCTCCATTAGGCAACTTCAATATATACTACAACAAAGCAAAGTTACAGCATAGGCTTAGTACAAAAGCCTTTTTGGATTGGAGTTTCAGGTCATAAGTACAATAATACAATCTACATTTGTATAGTTAAGACAAAATTTACAACACACAGCAATAGTCCACGAAAAACTAGCATCTGTATGTATATATATATATATATTTATTTTTGTAAGACATAGACTACACTATATTTTTGACAATGAAGCAAAAAACAAGATTTACAAATTTTAGAAATATCGGTTATCAGCATCGGCTATCTATCCACGAATGGCCGATATATTGGTATCGGCCCCAAGAAAGCCAGATCAGCAAATCCCTACTCATAATCCCACTATCAACCAACTTCCACACAGACTGTTTTGCCAAGAACATGAAAAGATTGGTAAACCAAAAATCACATCATTTTAATTTCACAGAGTGCTTTGTAAATCTATCTCACAACAGCTCTTTCATCAGCACCAGCAATGAATATAATGAGATCCTCCAACAAAAACATCAAGCCCTAGAAGACCTCAAACCAACTGCTGCTTAGCAGTGACTCTAGCTCACCACTGTGCTGCAGCTTGAGCCAAGTCTGCACCACAATCTCCTCAATTTTGCACGTTTATTGGTCAGGCCCAGACTTGGTGATGCAGGTACTGGCTCATGGCTAGCTAAACTGAGCTAGTGAACTTCTTTGCAAATGGTCATAAAATAATGCACAATGGAGACCCCTTGCTGTGGGGTTGCCAAAGTTCGTCTGAAAGCTTACATCTTATGGCTTTGTTGGCTCCATTGGCCCTTCCATGTTAGGGTTGACACTCCTTTACGATAGGAATCTGCAGTTCATGACACTCGCCATTTCATGCACCAACCCAACAAGCTAGAAGTTTTATGAAAACTCAATATAAATTAATAATGGTTTTAACAGCATTCATCATGATCTTTTGCAAGTAGCTCACTTTCTTTCACAGCCCAGAATTATTTGCAGACCTTGGTGTTGAAGATGAAATGCTTCACCTGGGCATATTCGAGATTTAGTCACTATCTATTATAGAATTGCTATTATGTACAGTGATTCCCCAAACATTTAGCAATTAACTCTTCATCAAAAGATCATTGATCAGCATCAGTAGCCCATTTTGTCTCTTGAATGTGACTAAATCTCTTGAATATGCCCAGGAGAAGCATTTGTCTTCAACACCAAGGTCTGCAAAATAAGGTTGAACTGTGCAAAATGTTTCTTAACAGCAATGATTTTGGATTTATCACTAATGAGTAAAACCCACTTAAAACTTACAAACCCACCATGAAAGGAAGGCAGTTCATTAGCAGTAAATCACACCACCCATACATGACATTTGTCAATCTTATTCAGGAAGACAATAAGATTGAGGCAACTCAACCAAAACAAGAAAGCTTACATCATCAGCCTTAACTGATTTAAAAAAGCAATTTGCTTACATTCTCCTTTGGGTATGAAAAATGACATTATAGATATGGCTGCCCCCAAAATGTGACAAGAAAGATGACCCACAGGATTGGGCTACATCGTTTCCCCACCTTCTAACCCTACCAAAGAAAGAAATAAGTTAAATATGAAGGCAATGATTACCTAGAAAAGACACACCACAAGTGGACAAAAACTAACAAACTACTACTTGGGTGAAATAATACTTATACTCTTTGCAACATCAATAGATAGATATTTCTTCCCTGCTTAACTGTGTTGATCATCTGGTAGCTCTTTCCCATGTATGTGCAACACTTTGATCTGAACCTGGTTTTTGATAGAGATTACCCACCAGTCAAGGGGAAACAACTCGACAACCTTCTGGTTTTTGTCAATGTCCTGATTTTTTGCAATTATTTCTTTTTCATTTTGTAAATTCCCAGTCAGTGGTTCTTAAACTTTTTGAGCGCGACCCAAACCTGAGTTTATGAACATCTCACGACCCAAACCTCAAACATCGAAAATATGTATTTTTAATTTTAGCACTGTGCTATTTTTTCAGATATGTATGAAATAGACAAGACACAGACAACCAGTCATAGTGCACAGTACTATTAAACAACATGTACATTATGACAGTTCTTGATAAATTTGAAGTTTGCGTGCTTAGGAAGTGAAAATGTTTCAAAGTACTCTATTACTATGAAAAATTAACTTAAAATCATAGATGTTAAATTCAAAAAGTTTAAAAAAAAGTTAAATTTGAAAAGTTTAAAGTTAAATTTAAAAAGTTAAATTCAAAACGTTGAATTCAAAACGTTGAATTCAAAACGTTGAATTCAAAACGTTGAATTCAAAACGTTGAATTCAAAAAGTTGAATTAAAAAAGTTGAATTAAAAAAGTTGAATTAAAAAAGTTGAATTAAAAAAGTTGAATTAAAAAAGTTGAATTAAAAAAGTTGAATTAAAAAAGTTGAATTAAAAAAGTTGAATTGAAAAAGTTGAATTGAAAAAGTTGAATTGAAAAAGTTAAATTGAAAAAGTTAAATTGAAAAAGTTAAATTGAAAAAGTTAAATTGAAAAAGTTAAATTGAAAAAGTTAAATTGAAAAAGTTAAATTGAAAAAGTTAAATTGAAAAAGTTAAATTGAAAAAGTTAAATTGAAAAAGTTAAATTGAAAAAGTTAAATTGAAAAAGTTAAATTAAAAAAGTTAAATTCAAAAAAGTTCAATTCAAAAAAGTTAAATACAAGAAGTTAACTTCAACGTTTCTTCAATCTCCCATATTTATGAACAGTTGTGTTAAGAAAACTTGGGCAAGCCTCTCCTCATCAACTGGAGTATGGAATGCAGATACAAGCACCGCTGAACTCACCTCACCTAGCCTACTGGGACACCATTGTTACCACCCTGTTTAGAAGAAACACGTATTTTCTCTGCAAAGTTGCAACACGTATTTTCTTTGCAAAGTTTTGGTTAGTCAAGTCTATGACATCACAGAGCATGGCTAAGATTGGATATGCTCAATCCAGAATGATTTTACTCACTCTATGATGTAACAGTCGCTATCGATTTTAAAACAGAAGAAATAAAACACTGCCTGAAGACATTGTTTTGACTAAATCCAATTTTAAACAAAGCCGTTTGCGACCCATTCACAAGCCTTGGCAACCCACATTTAGGTTGCGACCCATGGTTTGAGAAACGCTGTTCCCAGTTATCGCCAAATAAACTCACTCAGTTACAAGCGCCTTGCTTTTAAATAAGTGAAAAATACCAACTGAAGGTCTGCCAAGGCCTTGCAAGCACTGTGCACTTGGTGTTTTACATGGAAAACACATGAAATACATGGATTAAACTGTTTTGCATATCCTAGAAAAAAATAAAACTTTAAAAAACCTTCCATGTCCAAACTATGGTATTTATGCACATTGTGTGATACGCAAGCAACAGTATGTTGGCCAAACAGTAAATAAATTTTCCACAAGGTGGTCAGCACACTGAGGTACTTTAAAAAACTAGGCAAAAAGGAATACATGGCATTGTACATAAACCACCTATTTGACTCTTGCATTCCTACTTTTCTGCAAGAACCAATTTTTGAACTTCAGGATACCTATGAAGATAAATGGCATGACAAAGTAAACATAATATTCAAAGCATGATCCTTTCTTGCGTGAAATGATTCTTGTACCACTTTGCGACATTAATAGATATTTTTCTCATTTGTTTGGCCTGTTTTTTTTCCTACACAATATTTTTTATTTACTGATTTTGTGTTCCCCTTCACAACTTTTACCATTGAAGGGCCTTATTTGAGTACAACTATCAACTTCACAACTTCTGCTAGGCATTCCACTGCTGCTTCGTATTGAGTCAATATTGTGTTGCTTGTAACTATGATTTTGTAGTTGTGGTATCATTGCTCTGTAATTGGTATTAGATATTTTTAAAGTAGTGAAGACAATTGTTTGATTACAGCATATTTTCCAAATTCTATTTGCCACAGCATCTATTTTGATTTATTCAATTTAGTCAATGCGTTTTCTTGGTTTTTCTGTCCTTACTTTAGACACATTATCATTTCACCTAGGTACGCATTGCTTGTAGATTTTAGGATTGAGGATGTGTGAACTTATGGAAACTGATTTCCTGTTAAAAACTTTCTACTTGATTTAACAGCATCATTTTCCTGAAGACTTATTTACTTGAATATAAATATGTACAAGTCTTATGTGCAGTCGATATATGCAAGTTTGAAAGTTATGAAAACAGACGTTGATCAATTTATTCCTTGAAAGCTTACACAAATTTTAGTTATTGTCAACATGCCATCCACCCTAGAAACTGAATTGCTGGAGGATAGCAAAAGACCTGATAGGTATTCTCTATGACACTTGTTCAGAGGTTGCAGCCTGGTATGGGATGTGACAATCATGAAATCTTTGCTCCATGACATCACCTGAACAGTGTTCATCAGGCATGCCTCAGTAGTAGTAGTAGACGCCGAGACTGAAAAACACAGAAAGTTCAATGACCTCATAAATCAAAGAAAATAGAGAGCAACAGATAATGCCTACATTATTCAGCCAATATAACTGAGAACACCAGTTGAGAAAAAGAGTTTATTGGCACCAACATTAAACAATTTCATGCAAAAATGAAATTAAGGTGCTAGGACACCGAAAAAAACCTGCAAAACAGGTTGTCTCGTCAGGTGCCCCTCGAAAGTTTCATAAATTTCTATCGTGGTTTAAAGTTGATGGCAAGTGTGGAAAGTAGTTGCTTGAGATAACCTGCGTTTATGAATAATTCACTGCTTTCTTTTCGAGCAATTGTGCAAAAGAACTTGACGTGACTGGTGATCTGAGAGAATGACAGTATTATAGCATAGGTGACAGTATTATAGCATAGGTGCACCAGTGCTTGTTGGGTGGTTGTTGGGTATAATGTTAACCTTACAATAACATGGTTTAGCTACTTTTAACACCCATTAACCACATGTCAAAATTTCTGTAGACTACATAACCAACTCTAGCCTCACGGTGAGTTTCCGAGGTATCTGCCTTCTTGGATCTTGAAATTTGAAAACTTATTACTATGCCACCTGTGACGTAACAGTAACACATGATGAGAGTGCAGCAGGCTTGGTAGAAACGAATTAAACGTAAAAGATAAACCTTAAATCTAACCTTAACCGTAGCCCTAACCTAACACTAACCCGTAAAGGTAACACCTAAGCCTGAAAAAAGTAAAGAAAACAAAAACAAAGTTGGCAAGGTGAGAGTCGAACCAAAAACCATTGACGTAATAGTCGTAACGCATAACTGTTACGCTACGAGATCCATGCAGTTTGAATGCCAAATGACCCTTTTATTTGAGCTGCGCAGGACAGGCGTATCCATAGTCACTTTCTAGAAGTAAACCATTCAAGAACGGTTATCTTTATGTCACCACTTTGTTTGCTACAGCACTAAAAAGTACGCATGAAGTGATATTTCAATAACAAAAAATCGAAAAAATGTCCTTGAAAAACTTACAAACTATCTGGCAACCATACTCTGACTCTCTGAGTACGGTACCTTTCATACTTTGAAACCATCTCACCTCTTCACCAAACCAAGGTATTCCTTAGATTAGACGTCACTGATTTGCATTTTTGATTCACATGACTTTTTCATGCTTTGTTGCTTTTGTCGTTTCTGCCCTTGTTAACTCACAACTGCCTTCCTATTGTTATTGCCTAGTATAATCATGGTAGTGTTTCCTTTGTTTGATTGTTACTACACATGCTACAAACAGTGAGTATTCTCCTAGATTCTATTTGAATAAGTTTTTAGAGATATTGTAGGCTTATTATAATGTAGAATATTTATAGCTACTTGTCAGAAAGGCCGCTGGAGCCGCTGGGGCATCCAGGATGAATAAATGTGGAATGTGTCAGGAAATTATCTTTGACAAGGAGGAGGCCCTGCAGTGTGATGGAGAGTGCAAACAATGGTATCACTGCATATGTGTTGGAATGTCGTGTGCACAATATGAGATATTTTGTGATGACTATGACAGACATCCTGCAAAGACAATCCTCCTAATTAAAGACAGCAGTCTTATGCAAGCTGCACACAAAATCCTCAAAGATGATGGAATAAAAATCTCAGACCAAGGTGAACGCCTCCTTGGATCAGTAATTGGGACAGAATCATTCGGTGAAAAATACATTAAAAACAAGGTTGAGAGATGGGTAAAAGACGTTCAATCACTCTCTAAGTATGCACAAGATGACCCTCAAGCAGCATACTTAGCTTTCAGCAAAGGTTTATCCTCCATGTAGACTCATTTCCAAAGAACAGTGCCTGGTGGAAGTGAAGTATTTGAAGCACTTGAAAACGCCATCAGAGATCAATTGATTCCTGCTCTTGTAAGACGAGAAGTTAGTGATGTCCAAAGACAAATACTAGCTCTTCCTATCAGGCATGGTGGGCTAGGTCTGACAGATCCTCGGGAAACTGCCAAAACGGAATACGAGCACTCCACTCAAATCACTAACAAACAGCCAAAATCTACATTCAAAAGCTCGATCTTGAATACAACCCCTCAGACCAGCAGTTCACCAGACACACAAAAAAAAGAATAAGACAAGAGAAAAATGCAAAAACATCTGTGATGAACTTTCGGTGGAAATGACCCCTGAGTCACAACAACTCATAAAAGGAGCAATGGAAAAAGGGGCATCTTCTTGGCTGTCAGCCTTGCCAATCAAAGCGATTGGATATGCACTGAATAAACAGGAATTCACAGATGCAATCTGCATGAGATATGGATGGAAGGTGAAAGGCACACCACTTACTGTGCTTGTGGAGAGACAAACTCTGTGGATCACAGCCTCATATGCAAACTACTAACTAGGTGGTTACACCTCAATGAGGCACAACTCAGTTAGAGACTCTGAGGCATGGATAACAAGAGAGGTCTGTAGGGAATGTTCAGACCAAACCCACACTTCTACCAATCAATGAAAATGACTATCAAAGAAAAGTCAACACTGCTGACAATGCAAGGTTGGATATCTCGGCAAGAGGACTGTGGAATAGCTGTGAGAAAACTTTCTTCGACATAAGGATCACACATCTTAACTCACATTCATATTCTGGGAAGTCCCTAGCAGAGGTTTACCAACAACATGAAAAGGAGAAATACAACCAAAGAGTGATTGATATAGAGAAGTTTTCATTCAATCCCCTTGTCTTCACAACAACTGGAGGGATGGCACCAGAATGCAACAGAGTAAACAAAAGACTGGCAGAAAAAATAGCTGAAAAACACATGGAGTCGTATGCATCTGTCATAACATACGTAAGGACAAAGCTCAGATTTGCTATTTTAAGGAGCACCCTTGCTGCAATACGAGGATTTCGAGGCAAACGAAGTGATGTCCATCTCCAAGACCTCACGGACATTGACTTCAGCTTACAGTAATTCCTAGGCCCACAGTCACATACAGCTGAACGACGGTGTCAATGACATGACACCAGTTACATTTGTGAAATAACTAGGTAGTTTACATAGATAATCTATGACTTTTTGTGAAACTATACGTTAGAAATAAATAATTCTCCAACCTACTAAACGTATTTTGTTTTTCATGTACCTAACACATATTGGAATAAATAATGATTACTGATAATAATACTGTAACGTGTTGACATCCCTTACCCTTCAACTTCATTCGGTGACACCATGATCCATGCATCTGGTTGGGAACAACTCATCCATGCAACCCACCCACATTTCTTCACGATGCGTATTTATAAACATTGTTTTCTGCCCATGCCACTCGTTTTTGCTATGAAATGTTGTACTAACATGCCTTGCCTTTCGCCTCATAACCATTATTGATACTCGCTTCCTTTCCTTCACCTGTATGCTTGCTTGCCTCACCTACTCACCTCTACACCCACCGCTTGCCCACCATCATGATCATCTGTGTTATGTTGATGTCTATTGATTTTTTTTGTTATTTTTATTTTTTCTTATTTTTGCGATATGTTACATTTCTTTGTGACTCCATTTTGGCTTGTTTATGTACATATTTTCTTTCGTTCGTCATTCAATTGTTTATCTGTTGAATCAAATCACCTGACTTTTTTGACTACTGTAATAATTCATTTTGTATTCTCCTAGTCACAGACAATCGTGGCTCAAACTGTCTTTTCCGAATTAGAACCTAAAATTATCTGTACGTACATACAGTAACTTCAACTGCAATCCATGAGTGCCACGTCCACAGCAGCGGCAGACGCAGGTCACACAAAGTTACGTACACATTCAACGGAACAAGATGACTGCAGGCGCTACACGATGCGCCACCTGATACATTACGAAAACTTCAACGTACAATCGTACATGTGTTGCGGCTATGATGTCACAGCCTATTTTCCGGGTTCGTGGAGATGGCGTCAGGCCGTGAGAAATGTTTCCACAACCGTCGTATCCAGCGGGAAACACAGATCAACATAACTAAAGCCGGAGATGTAACGACTTGGCTTGATCACTCTGCGCGAAATTCACAGAAATCACCTGTGTCGATGACTTTGAATGGTCTGAAACCTATTCATCCCAACCCTTCGAAATACCTTCACCTTGGTGTTGCTCTAGCCACACAAAATGAAGGATGATTGGATTGATTAAAACATGCCACATTTAAAAGTATCCTTGCAGACTCACAAGAAATGAGCTGTAGAGCACAGGTCGTGAATATAAAATCATGTTGAATCTGAACCATCAGACGGCCTGATCCGAGTCATTTGTTGTCACGTCCGAAGAAAGTCGAGACGAGTCATGAAACATATTGGGTTCGATTCAAGTCTTGACTTTGTGTCAGGTGCAGAGCCGGTTTTAAGCCGATTTGACCCATTTCATCTGACTGGGCCCATGCTAAAGGGGGCCCTTCGCTACTCCTAACAAACTTACACTTTCTTTCGAAGCTGCTTGCGTTTAGTTCCAGCGTGGGACCCAGTGTTTTTTAAGGTGATTTAAAAGACCAAAACGGATATCAATTTTTTTCCAACGGTCTGTCAAAATACAGTATAAACTCGCTTTATTACCACCATCAAAGCACACCAAAACATTGCTTTAGAAACCATAGAAAAATTATAAAATAGTTTTTAAACTTACTGAAAGATCAACAATCACTTCATATAGGCCTATTTCGTTAGTGTTAATAGAGAAAATATCTTTTATCCTTCTCTGGGATATTCAAAGCCTGCTCGTACCGTTGATATACTCCTGCTGATCTACCCTAGCCTTAAAAAATTGCGAACTGAAATATAACCATGGCACATAATAGAAGAGGCAAACACAATCCATCAACCCATAGCAATAGCTATAACCACGCTTCCAAATCATTTTGATGAATATTTTGTTCCACTCAGCTCAATCCATTATCATTCCACAAGACTAGCAACCTCTAAAAACCTGTTTTTATCTAGAGTTGACTCTTCCTCAGGAAAATGTTCTCTTAAATTCATCCTCAGGAAAATGTTAACCACCTTTACCTTCAAATGGAAACTTAAGAAACACCTCCTACATGAAAAAAATTCCCAATTATGAACTTAGCAACATTCCCCTTGTCCAGAACAAAATACTGTGTATTCTAGTATTCTGTAACTCTGCTTATTTTTTGTGAACACTTACTTTTTCATATTTTCTGTGTGCACATTCTATACTTCTCGACATATAAGTACACCCTTCGTTTTTTTCTGTTTTGCTTTTTTTCTTCTGTACCTCT
>Ga0210059_1004019_pt1 | contig 23674 bp, 14 predicted proteins | sample Ectturendosymbi2_FD_188042 | JGI IMG/M metagenome (GOLD analysis project Ga0210059, IMG submission 188042) | Ecteinascidia turbinata endosymbiont from Florida, USA - Sample 2 (SPAdes) (version 2) | ecosystem: Host-associated > Tunicates > Ascidians > Unclassified | place: Key West, Florida...
CTATTGGTCGTCTCCTGAGCAGTTCGACTTGTGTTTCTTCTGAGCAATTCGACTGTGTTTCGAGGGGGAGGATGACTCGAAGACCTTGCGGTCATTCTCCTCCCCCTGATATCTGATTTTTCAGATGTTAAATAAAATTGTCTGTCTGTCTGTCTGTCAGCGCAGACTTTGTTGTCACAATTAAGCAGCAAATGTCAACAGCTATTGATCGGTGGATACGGTTTCTGAAAACATAACAGAAACAAGCTAAGCGATTTTGCCAAGCGTAGCGAGCGACACTACTACGTAATCAGACCTTACTATCAACTAACCGAGCGTGCGGAACAATTAACGCGCAACTGCGATTGACTCCATCAGTTCAGCAGTTAATAATGGAAACCACATTGCTGCGCTTCTTATTAGTTAAGCAAACACAAGCTCGAGGACACAACAGCTAACTTTGCGCTAAACACTCACTGTGCATTAAGCATTCGGAAATAATTGTAATAAAACGTACATACCGAACAATTTGGCCTTCTCCCACGGCTCAGATATTTGGTCTTTACATCATCAGAAAACTCGCTGTTTCGATTAGCAGAATTTGGTCTAGACGAGTAAGCCGAAACGTCACTAAAGACAAGTTGATTGAGCGGCGGCTTTATTGCGCATTAGGCGTGGCAAAAATAGAAAAACAGTTTATTTGTCAGAACTGTTCGAGACTACGAAGCAGACGCACGTGGTTCTAACATCCTGTGTTAGCAGACACAAGACGTCGAGCTAGGTTGATGACGGAATCATACATCATAGCCGTCAATTAGAGTTAGACCGTTTGCCGAAATAAATGGACTCCTAAGTGCAAAAAGGGAGCACGTAACACTTGGTGACTGGATGAAACACAGCGTGAATCGGTCAAACACAGCGAAATCGATTGTTCGATGCTTGCCGTTTCAAACGTCACCAAGAGCTTAAGCGAATTTTGGTTGAAAAGGACTTTTTTACTGGCCGAAATACCCATGCATAAAATTTTCTGATGTCTATAGACTTGTTAATCTCCTGTTGAATGGCACATGTTTAGAATAATAACATTTTGTATATCATACAAGCTAAACATTTGACAAGTATGCTACAGAGCAAGGCCTACGTGGATACATCAAGGTTAATATCCGTAATCCACCAATTGCACTACTCTGTTGGGGCAGGCTTAGCAGATATTGGTAAATAAACTCTTCTAACTCCATTTAACAGTCAGAACAGCAGGCTGATCAAATGTTTAATTTTGGTCGTAAGCTCTGACGGTATCTTGCTTCTATGCAGTAGAACAAACGAGGAGACTATCTGGGCTAGACATAATACATTTTGTCGCAACAATCACTGCACAGAATACGTTGATCAAGTGAAAGTCAGATTTCTGCACATACACAGCTAGACATGTGGGCTAACTTTACGTTCAACATCCCAAGCAATAAATGATGACGTTTTGCGCTCAACCCTCAAATACATGTAAAACTTCACAAACGCATCAAAAATTATCATGCGATATTGTTTTATCTGTGAGTACGGCTCTGTCCATGAATTACAAGACAGAACAGAATACGGATTGATAAAAACTTCACTGATTTCTAGCGTTTCAGATTTCAATTAGGGGTCTGAAGCTTTATTTGGAAGGGATAAGACCACAAAAATCCCCCGTGGCGACGAGACCGCATATAACCATGGTTAAATTGGTCATATCCTTTTGTTACAGGAAAGGTGACCATGGGCCAAATTGACAAAACATGCTCGCCAGCTTAAAAAATAAGAAACATATGTAAATGTTGACAGGGCTGCTGAAAGAACCAACTTTAAACGTGAATGTAAGTATTTCAAAAATTAAGTTGAAAATTGCTTTTGGCCAAATTGCCTCAGCGTACCTGAGCAGGTTTAGCCAAATTTCTTGAGCTGCTTCAAATAAATAATCGTTTTTCGATTTGCAACAACGCAAGGAAGAATTTCTTTGTATTTTGCCACCCTCTAAACGCCTATGTGGGTTGCTAGTGCAGCAGCGCGATGACTGCTACATGCGGTGCGCTAAGAATAACATCCCCAGTGGCACGAAAGCCATTGGGAGCTCTCTTCGGCCGAGTGATTTAGGGCTCAGGCAATCTCGTCGCCAAGTGGGCTTTGGTGGGCTTAGCCCCGGCAAACGAAGCTCCAAGCCCCCAAAACAAACCTCCAAGCACCCCCAAATTGGAATATGAAACACTATAAGTTAGCGGAATTTTTGTCAACTTTGAATGTCCCCCTACACGAACGTAAAGCCCCTCCGAACAAACATAAAGCCCCCTATTGACGAATTTCTGGTGACAGTTCTGGGCTTAGGCAAGCCTTTTCACTAGCGACCCGAGCAAAACTTTACAAGTGCGTATTACCCATAACAAATGGTTCAATGCTTTGACACTCCATGTATTCCTTAAGCTGCTCGTTGGGAATGCTTCATAAACATCAAGTTTTTCCGTTTGTGAATTTTACAGAAAAAATTAAATTTTTCCCGAAAAAGGTATTGGTTCGCCAGCGACCCATGTTAGGTAATAGTGCAACATTGCTTTTCAAGCGCATATCACACGAGCCACCTAGGTTCAACATGTGGCCCTCGGGCCACATGCACCCTGCGGGTGAGGTGTTTCCGTGTGGCCAGCGAACTGGTTAGCTGGGCAGAGTCAAATTGTTTTGACGTCACCAACGAATTTGTGACGTTGTGTATTCGGAACGTGCAGTTGTGCCATGTCTAATATTTTAGCCCACCAACTCAATTACGTTAGACACTTTTGATGTAAACACTGATAAGCTGCGGGCAACAAAAGCGCGAAGAGTTCATCTGTGAATACAAACGAAATAAGTCAACATTGTTCCTTCTCAGGCTTCTACCTTGGGAGTCAGTAGATATCACGTTTCGGGCATAACTAAGCAACTCCATAACTGAAATCTACGTCTCTTGCGTCATTGAGCAACTCGACAACTCGCTAGGCCAGGGTGGTCCAAGACTACGAGCATGAAGGGCCACATTACAGTTTAAGGAAAAATTTGCGGGCCCCAAAGAGAACTCCACTGCAATTGAAAGACTCATTTGCTGTTCTGATAGACCTGAATTTGGCTGTACGCCTAACGCAATTTTTGATTATAGGGTAATTTTTAAGTGTTCTGTTTGTTTGCGACAAAAAAAGGAGATTCTGTTAAAAAGAAGATACACAACTCACCAGCAAAATAACGAAACAAATTTTTGTTTCTTGTTTTTGGTCATAAAGTTAATGCCCGCTTTAATTTCTGCAGTCGGCAGACGCTAAGCAGGCATGCAGGTTTCATCAGCCATACTATTTCGTGTATCGCTTTGCAATCGCGTATTAAGTGAGAAAGCACTTTCGCAAATTACGAACATGGAGCACATCTTCATTGAGAAGTCTCTTAAGCGGGGGCAATTTCCTGGTTGCCCCCTTGGTTGCGGGCCTGATTACCCTTCAATTATTTTAAAATGCTTCCCAATAATTCTCGTGGTATTTCCCGTATGTCTTCTCGTGTTTGTTGCTGTAATGCCTCTTTAAATGAAAACTCTTTCGGAACGAATATAACTTGCAACCTCACAAGACACTGTGGTTCGCTCCCAGTTGGAATTTAACTTTCTGTTTTTCTCTGACACTTCTCTTTTGACACTCATTTTTTGTTATATTGCTATACTTGACTAGATATTGCTTGCACAATGCACATCTTCTAGTCCAGCGTTTTTTAACCATTTTGCTGCAGCGGAACGTTCCGCAAATGTTTGCATTGCTCATAGAACGCAAATTGTCTATCCTGCTGTCTGTAATGAACCAGAAACGTCGCATTTATGCTTTATCATGAAATAATCAAAATGCATGATTTATTTTATTTGGAAACGCCAGTCTAGTCTAGCTAGATAACTTCAGTCCCACATGCAATACAAAGATTACAGGGAAAAAAGGGAATTACGTACAATATCAATTCACGCCTTAGCCCATATTACGGAATACAAAGGGAGCAATAAGTCAAAGCAATGGATAAGCAGATGTTTCAATGCGATTTATAGTGGCAAGGATACTGTGAAACAGGCATGTGAACATGCAACTTCACAAATGGTATTTTGTATTTTTATAACATGTGTTCCTGTTTTTATAAATCCAGCTGACATGCAATACTTCAATAAACCAAAACTTTGGGAAGGAACGCGATTCATGTCAGCCACTATTTGAATTAAAAAAAAAAAATTCCAGAAAATGTTTGAAAACGTCATAAAGCAGTAAAAAAATCTTTCAGGAAAAGTGGAAGAAATTCCGAAATTTGTGGAAGCTGTTATCAAAGAGTTCAAAACAAGAGAAAAAAAGAAGGGAGTTACTCAAAGTAAGTTTCTTTGAAAATTATTGACAGGGGTTGAAATTAGGTTATAATTTTTTCCAAAATAGGCAAGAGGTTTACTGAAAAGGTAGGGTCTACTCGTACACATCAGTTGTAAGAAGAATCCCATTACAATATTACCAATCTTTTACAACCTTTGTAAATTCATGTGCTTTGTGTTTCAATGTTCTTTTTATTATGTCCACGCCATTTGAATTCTGATTGTCAACCATGCGCTGTTCCTGGACTATTTTTGTTACCATGTTTGAAGTTCACTGTTGTAGATGGAGAAAAAAAATTCTATAGCATCTTTACCAATCATTCTTCAGATACCTTTAAAACAAAAAGATTCGTTGAATACTTAAGCAATCTTCTTTTTTTGGCCGCAGTGAACGAACCAGTGCTCTGAAGGTATTTTATATGACTCAGCACCATACTTCGGGTTCTACTGGATATCATCTAGAAGCATTTTCAATATGAAATAGCATCTCTCATTTAGATTCTCCAGTGAAGGTGGAGAAGTAGCAATGCATTTTTCAAAAGCACCGAGAAAGCTTATGATGGCACGTTTACCTAAATGTAAATCTGAGAAATAATTCCTTTCATATAGCAATCACCCAACATTACATCATGGATATTTTTCAACTCACGATTGTTGCTCCAATAAAATATATACAGATAAACAACCTTCAATCAAGCTCTATTGCCACTAAAACCATAAAAACAAGTTAAAACTTGACAACGTTTCGATAGTTGATGCAACTGTCTTCATCAGGGCTAAAAACGAAATGCCGTGAGATTCGATCACGGATGTTGTAAAATGTGTGCGCTCCAGGTGGCACCGTGCTGATAAGAACTCGGGGGACGGGGAACGCTGATTAAAAGATAAGACAGTAAAAACAACAGAATGATGAAACAAGCGGTGGTCAGAACGAAGGAAAATTTAGAAAATTATAATATAGACTAATGTAACATAAACCGGTAGATGCAGGGAAACAAGTCCGATCGTTTTTCACTTATTGTGTCTTTGTCGCTATTTTTGTGAAACGATTCGATAAATTAGCGTGTGTGATAGTTGGATTCAAATTCCAAGACGTTTGAATTATCACAATCCATTCTGTGATTTAGATCAGATGTGTGTTGGGTTAAGGCACTTTTGTTGAATCGTTTGTTTTTTATGTCCGCTTTATGTTCTTTCTGACAGGTTTCAAGGCTTTTGTTGGTTTCTCCAATGTATCGTTTATTGTTGCAGTCACGGCATGGAATAGAATAAACAACGCCTTGTTGAGATTTTATACCCACGGGGTCTTTGATGGAAGTTAGAAGGTTGCCCAACTTTCACACCGGTTTTGATGCGACTTCTATTTTGTGGGCCGTCAAGCATCGTTTGATTTTGTCAGAAGTCCCGGGAGATAGGGTAGTATGGCTAACCTCTTATTTGACCTCTTACATGATGACCCAGTCTTGCGAAAGATACGAATCAATCGCAAAACAAATCAATCGTAAAATTCAGTTGAATCAAAAGACTTTTTTCATACACCAGGCTGCTGCAAATTTTTTTATCGAATTACAACCTTTTTTACACTTTTTAGATTACGATTTTGGGAAATTAATCAGCAAGGGATGTCAAGGAACGCACGTTTTATTGTAAGTTTGTTTTGCTTGAACTACGCTGGCTGTCAATAAGTCTGTTATTTCTTGTTAATTTCCAGTTCTATAAAGCTTGTGTCGTTCGTAACTATTGTTCTGCACAGCTGAATCTTTTACACACTTGCAATGTGGTTTCTTTTCTGATCCGTTTCAGGCCACGAATATCTCTTTCAAATAATATTGCAACTTTTTATTAACCCAATGCACATTTTGTATCGAAATCAAGGAGTGAACTGATAGAAATTAGTGAACAGAAGTTGCAATTGTCTGTGCAAAGGGTGAACCAAATAAATGTTGTAAAATTTTCCTGATCAAATCACGAGGTCACAAAATCTTTTAGCTTGGCTTATATGCGAAAAATGAAGGGCAACAAATGGACATTTGCTTGGCAAAATTTATCCGCTGTTAATGCAAATTTAAAAAACTAAAAAAGTGCGTTGGTGGCAAAAACCTCAGTATTCGAAACGTATCTCTGTATTTGAAATTGGTTCATTTTTTCGTCACCCACCTGTTATACCTTTTAGTTAACCTGAAATCACACTTCAACCCAAAGCGCTAAAGACTACAAAAAAGAAATTTTGAATACCTTTATCAATTATAATTTAAATTAAACCTTGCTGTTTTTTTTCTAATGCGAAAGAGTTCTCTCTACTTTATGATCTTATATGAAGCTTTAATTAGAACCAACCGTATTTTTTTATTTCGCGACAGTAGTTTCAATTTTATATTTCCTCTTTTGGTACATTTTGAGTAGTAATAAACATGAAAAGTGCCAATCAAGACAAAGGAAACGTGGAATTTGTAACGAGATGTGTATGAAAAATGTTATAAGGTTATGTGGCACAAAAAAGAGATCCTCTCTTTGTCCCGTTAAGAAGACAAGGTAATAAAGCAATGCCTATCGGCTCCGTTGCAGATGCAGGGATTGCTGCATGTCTGCTCAGTGCTCGTGCAGTATAATCAGTGCAAGGCCTTGTCTGTGCAAATGTGCCCCTTGCCACGACTTCTCAAGGTATCCTCCAATTCCATGAAGTTGCTGCGCAAATGGTGCGACTGGTTTGTCGGACGGTATAACTTGGGCGATTATTAACAAATGCCTGAAAGGTTTAGGATCAATAACATTGCGCATCAGTCGTCACGCTTAGTCAAAAAGCAATGTGTTCTGGCTATAGATAGAGGGGCAGGGGCCCATTCGAAAACACTGAGACAGATTTCCCATTCCAACCGTCCACAAGTGGATCAGCTTTGCATCTGCTCAGAAATTGGTGAGTTGTAAACGGGCCTCATTTTAAATCCCGAATCCGGCCCGAGCCCGAGATTTATTTTTGAAGCCCGATTTAGGCCCAAAAGCCAGACTAACCGACTGCGTCAAAATATTCTCAACTCATGGTCGTAACAAGGGGGGCACAATTCCCTGGGCGTCGAATCAGTATGGGGGCGCCGAATAACTCTAAGGATGTCGAAAAATCCCAACAAGGTCAAAAGTACTTTCAACTAGAATGCCCAATGGAGTCAAAATGACTCCTTCGGGTAGTTTGCTTGTGCATGTCTTTTTACCTTCTTAATTCCAAGGAAAATCCTCCCATGAATTTTTATCATTCCTAGGTCTAATACCTGTCGGGATGGGTTGCATTTATGTCAACTTCAAATATGATTTTTTGAATATTTACCTCGAATGCCCGGAGTCATTTAGACTCCCTGTATAGAAATTCTTAAAAATAGTTCGTGAACTACAGCCAATGATAGTCTTGTTGTGCTTTGTGGCGTAAATTAAATTTAGAAAAACTATTGTGCTTTTGAAACAGCTTCAAGTCTTTACAGCTGTGAAGTATCTGTGCAAAAGCTTTATCACTCACTTATCAGTAGCTTAGAATATTTTGTTTTATTGAGGCATTTTGTGTCAACAATGCCCTGACCTAGATAGTGGATTATCACCTTTGTTTTGGCTTGCTGGTTGTGGTTCTGATTGCAAGTACAGTCAAATCATAGTTGTCCTTTAGTTGGCAATTTGAAGAAGTAAACGTTTGAATATATCTGGAAGACGAGATCTCACACCAAGACAACTTTTATCTTTGCTAGCTGATATTCCTGAGGATGCGTCTGAATATAGGGACGAATAGTGGCGTAACTGATGGAGGGCAAGGTGGCGAGCCGCCTCCCCTGGCAAGCTAAATGTAAAAAACGGGGAGCCTTTAGTTGACATTTTGATGTTTAGTATTTTTTAGGTTATTGTTTTTTTGCGTTTTTCGGAGCGTTTTCGTTTTTTTTCATCCAGTATGGACATTCACGACATCGAGAGATTCACTATCATTTCGTAACTTTATCTGAGTTGTAGCTAGTGGCTCCCCAATCAATGGGCCCCTTCAGCTAGGCTTTGCCCACCCTGGCTCAAACCTCTAGTTACCCCACTGGGGACGAAAGCAACATTGATGCAGATGATGATTTCATTCCAGCAGGAGGTGAATGTAACTCTTCTAGTGACGATGAGTTGCAAGACAGCACAGAAAGTATGTGACGCAGGTGTAGTTGTCATAACTCTATTTCTGTGTTTTCAACTTTCGTTTTTGAATTGGGTAACCGGAATACAAGCATGAGCTGCTTGCAAAGTGAGTTGGAAACTGATGAGAACGACGGTACAGTATTGACTGAACAGGATGGCACTAAATGGAAGAAAATACAAGCCAGTGACTAGTCAACAGGCAGACGTTTAGCTTACAATATCCTGAGGCAATGTCCTGGCCCTACAAGTTACGCGCGTAGAAACATACAGGCGAGAAGTCCTACAAGCGCCAGGAATTTATTTAGTGACAAGCTTATACTTGAGCACATCCGCAAGTGCACCATCACTGAAGCTTCATCGCTAGTACAGTGGATTAACCGTTTCGCATTATGACTTGCCGTTTCCCACTTGCTATTGTATCCCCTACGTGAGATCTGGTTTGTATCAACTTGTCATTCGCGTCAAAGGATTTCGTGTGTGCGCGACCCACTGTGTCCGCGTTCCACTGCGTCCGCGCAAATGACCTCGATTTCGCATTTTTGCATTGGAACTTATCGGCGTGGACACCACGCTTGGAGAGAGTCGAGTGGTGTATCGCTAGCGCACGGACCATGTTGGCTGTTTCTGCTGTCGCGCCATTGTAAAGCTTTTCTGCTGCTGCTGCTAATCAGTAGCCTTTTGTAAATAAAGATTTTTGCACCAGGAAAGCTGTGAAACGAACTATCAAGTGGTGAGAGCCAAACGCCTTGCTTCGGCTCGGCAACTTAAAATGTCAAGCAGTTTTAGTCGGGAGTTAGAACAATACTCATACAACGACTAGGCTGCCTCGTTGGTAGCGTTTGGGGAAACCAGCATCTCTGCATGCAATGACAGCATTCCTCGCAAGCAACTTCTACGCTGGGTAACACCCCAAACCTCAACATTAGGTTCCTACGAAAGGAAACCCCTTTACTGGTATGTAGGCGCGAGGAGTAACATGATCAGATGACATGCCATATCATACTTTCTGGACTGAAAATTGGGGTGCGCCATTGTGCAAACAAGCGATATCAAGGAACCTTTTCAGAAAAATTTTACGTTTTCTCCGCTTTGACAAAGTCTTATCGATCTCAAAGGTTGACAACAGACAAATTTGCTCTCTTTTCAGTTGTGTGGAAGAGGTTCATATAGAACAGTATTTCATGTTACGCACCTGGAACTTTCATCACCGTGGATGAACAGCTTTTCCCTAACAAATATAGATGTCGATTTACGCAGTTCATGGCGTCAAAGCCTGACAAATATGGGCAGAAATATTAGCTAGCTGTGCACAAAGAGGTCATGTATGTGGTAAATGGGTTTCGGTACGTTGGCACAGACGAGGCCCACACTAAGGATGAACAGGTCTCCGACCAGGTTATCATGCTGTTGTTGAAGATGTATCTCAACAAAGGGAGGAATGTGACAATCGACAATTATTTCACGTCAATGAAGTTGACCTCAGAGTTGCAAAAAATAAAAAAACAGCTTACTGGGAACAGTGAACAAAATCCGCAAAGTACCTGCAGTGGCGACGCACATGAAAGAGCCACTTCACTCCCCCACACTTTATAAACCTGGTTATGCAACGATTACTGTAGATCAAGGTAAAACTAATAAAAATGTGATTACTCTCAGCACACTGCACCCAGCATCAGCATTTCTGATAATGCCAAGCAGATCCCAGAAACGGTCGAAGTTTACAATGACACCAAATATGGTGTTGATATTGTCAATCAAATGACAAGGAAATACACGTTTAGAACTTACACCGGTAGGTCGCCTATGCATTCGTTCCATGACACACTGTGGCTATAAATGCATGGTTCATTTACAAGGCGGTCCCAAAGAAGATCACACCCAGAAGAGTTTATCTTCGGCAGTTGGTTTACTAGCTATCTGGGCCTCACAGACGAAAGGAACAACATTAAGAAAAGACGGTTGCAAGAAGAAACATCCGATGAAAGACACAGTGAAATTACAAAATACTGCCAAGTGAAGAGCGAATCTAAGACGAATCGCACAGTGGGAACCTGCCATTGGTGCAGCAGACCACTGTATAGAAAGGGCTCTGCAAAAAGAGGACGTCTGTGCCTGAAAGACAGTTCTTTATACTAACGAGCAAGCCTGCAACCAGCTTGGCACACCAGTGGGGGCGAAGAGTTTCCTGAGAGAGGCCCAAATTTTTTAAACTATGTCTAATAGTTTCAAACTATGTCCAATACACTTTTCCAGGGAGGACGAAAAATTATCTAGCCGGGCGTCGCCCCCCCGCGCCCCCTAGTTATGGGCCTGGTAACAAGTGCCATTTTGCCATTTTGTTTTTCTCGCCTTTTTGTTTTGTTGTTACTTTGTTTTAGTTCAATGAAACTATTTTTAGGTACCTCTAACTGGGGTGTCTACAAAGCTGTTCTACAGCCATAATCACAGCACTGTTACACGAAAAAGGCATGGAGTCAAAATGACTCCTTCGTTCATTCTAGGTGAATCAAAATTCTGGGCATTCTAGTGTTAAATACAGTGCATTTCCTTCCGGAAAACCTCAGGTTCGAACGTGGGAGCGCCAAACTTGCTTCTTGCCCCGAGCGCCATCTAACTTCGTTACGCCCTTGCGCAACTGCGGGGTATTAATGGCTAACTAAAGTGAACATGACTAAATAACTCACAACTAATCATATTTTTATTTCGAATTTCATCAACCCGATTCCTTCAACAGCAACTGCTGGCGAAAAGGTGTCTGTCAATGCGACAAAATTTTGCATGCAGGGCCGAAATCGGCCCGAACCTGGCCTTAAACCCGGTCCGACCCGAAAAACCCTACCCAACTTACAACTCTGTTCCGACCTGCTTTGGTCACTGTTTGGTGTGGAGCTAGCAGAACTAGCATATGATGTTGAAAACGGTAAATTATTTCGAGAATTCTTAAGTTGTTGTCAACGCTACCCTACCAAAAAGAAAAACGGTTGTGAAAAACAATATGCTTTTTAATGCTTGATGTACATTTTAACTCTTTTCTTTTAAAAATTGTAACCTGTGTGGATTGGGCCCATCAGAATAGATACAAAAATGGCATGTAATGCCATAGGAAATATTGAGAAGTTTGTTCTGAGCCTTGAGACTCAAAATGAGTTCAAAAGATGATGTGAATTGAGTATGATAGTCTAGATGTCATATCCTCCGCCTTTAAGGAAAAATTTTCCCTTTGTTTGGGTAAATACGGTAACGAGGACTTATTTGGGTAAGATTTACTTTTTAGTCTTTAGGTAATGCTTAAGACAGATTGCAATGAATTAGCTTATTTTTACTTGTATTGGCAAAAAACTGGTAATGCACGTTGAACCATATTCGCTGCTGTTTAAAAGAATCCACACTTTTTCACAAACCGGACTACATAGTTTCACAAAAGTTGTTATAAAGAATGTTTGCGGCTGCCGATGATCCTAATTTCCTAACAAGACTTTTTTGTTGACCCCACGCGCCTGCACTTGTAAATTGTTAATCTCTTTCTTTGGTCCTACAGGACGGAATCGACATAAATCAACAGATATTTTAGTAAACGCGCTTAAACGTGCACGTTCTACACGGTGCCTTTACCGGGTTCAAGACACTGTCAAACAAGAATCAGCTCACAAACGAAGCACATTTAAACAACTCAAGTCTGCACGCCGCTTATCAAACACGTCGTCCAGTGACAAACAGCGGCGAAACTCAAGAACGCTTGAAAACGTACATATGGGCGCAAGAAATTCTTATGTATTGAATTTCAAAATCGCTTTTCAAAACCTTGAAAGAACATTGAGTTTAACCAAAATTATATGAAGTATTGAGAAACTATGGAAACTCTGAAAGGAAACGAAGCCATGCAGTTTTGAGCATAATCGTCTCTGATATCACTGATTAGTTTACATTTGTAAGCTGTAAAATTCTTACTTTGATTCAAAATTTATGGGAATGCTAAAGCAACTCACTTGTAGGATTGTGACCGTGAAACCGTAGAAGACACATTAGAATATAAAAGCATTGTACAGCTGTCAATGGATGTCTCCAATGTTAGTTGGAAGCAGACATGGGGCGATTACACCACAAATGTAATTGATTACGATTACGTGCCACAATTCTTTGTGTTTCCAGAGAAGAATTCGTTTATTCCTTAAAGATCTCCTAAACCTCTTAAACTCTTTCCATTGGCTAATTGTTTCAACCAATGAGAACTCTTCTTTTCCGATCTCCTAAACCCTTTCTTATTGGCCACTTCTTCAACCAATGAGAACTCTGCTTTTCTGTTTATAAACCAGTTCAGTTGTATCTCCACTCCATTCTGACGATATACCTTGAAGAGCGTCAGACAAAAAGCTTTGGGATGAATCTCTTACTTCATGCCATCTTCAAGTTCTGTACCACCAAACGCCTATTCAAGTTTACAGAGATGTTCGTGCAATCAACAAACTAGTGGCGTAACTAGAGATTTGAGCTAGAAGGGAACTTAGCTGACAGAGGCCCACTGGCCTCTGCAGGGGACTTATTAGTGAACACTCAGAGAGAAACTTGAGAAATGATGGTGAATCCGGGTATGGATGACTGTAATAAAAGCCTAAATCAACGGAAAATACTCCGAAAAAAACAAAAAGACGTCAACCTACTAAAAAGCAATATTAAAAGAATACAAAAACCGAAATATATGCTAAGTGGGGGCCTGGTTTTCACATTTAGTTGGCCAGGGGAGTCAAATCTCTCCTTTTCCCTCCCGTCAGGTACTTCACTGCAACAAACACTTTTTAAACAAAATAATCAGTGTTTAAAACCTTTGTTACAGTTGATAAACACCAAAGCTTCAAATCTTTTATCAGTCAAACGACATCTATCAGGCTTGAACATTCGTCCAGCAACGCTGAAAATTTGTTATTAATTTCAAAATTGCTGACTATTTCTTCCAACTGCGGGTTACGATCGTCTGCAAGCCAACATAGCATTGTGCAGATATTAATTTGAAATGAAATGAACAGTGATGCTAATATAGCTGCGCATCTGTCTATTGGACAAAGCCTCATTGGTTTCGTTGAGTTTTTTTTACCAGTATCTGGTGGATCACAGTTGAAATGCTAGTCATCAGTGTTGTGGAAAGGCATGGGCGTTCGCAGGGGAAAAAACGGGCATTTTCCCCCCTGGAAATCGGAACTAAGAATCAAAAATTTCTAGAAAACCTGAAGTTAGCAGCTAAGTTCCGATTAATTCATATAATTGTTGCAATAACAGTTTATTTGCCGGTGAGACACGACACAAGCTTAGGTAGAAATTGACTTGCCTGGCATTCCTCACATCTTTCTTGAGCACCTTACTACATGACCCGCCGAGTTGGATATATGTTTCTTGAAGCAATTACACCAAAATATTTAACTGGGTGCGAAGTCCTTTTGAGGCGCCAGCGCTATATGTTCATTAAGAAACGCACTGCATTGTTGAACAGCTGATTGAGCTGCAAAGTCGGCAGCTGTGGATAGACAAGATTACAAATGTTTCTCTGCCTCAATTTTGGAACCAGAACCCTCTGATCTGTGTCGGTAGGTGACGTCGTCATCGTGCGTATGATTAAACTGCAAAATCATTTTCTTCTAACCATGCGCACAGAGCTGATGGGGGTGAAGCAAGGTCTGCATTCGCTCCAAACATCCGGAAAGAGTCACAACGTCCACGTATGACGTGTTCCGCGGTTTGAGCTTCTTCAGAATCGCATGGATACCAATGATCCGGTGCCATCTTCCATCGGTGTAGTGATTCCCGAAAGCGTCCGACTCACGTTCTGAGGTGGTTCTGTTTACACCACGCCGAGCAGCTGAGCCCAAGGTCGGGGTTTCCCACTTTGGGTAGCGGAACAGAATTGGGTGGAACCCCCGACTTCTTCCACTCTTCGAGCCACTGATATTGAGTCCACTGTGCGATAGACTCGTGTCCCGCAAAAGACTCCATCAGTTCAATCGCCGATTGTGCAAACGGCCTTCCCGATTTGAGACGAGGTCTTGTTTTCAGGTGTACTAAGTTATTATTGAAATGTTCCGTCAGCGCTTACTTCAAGGCGAGTTGGACGTTAACGGCATTTCGTCGGACTGAAGCTGGGGCAATGCCTGCATGGATTGGCAAATATTGCGTCGGTGTTGGTTTTAGGTATCCAGCAATTGTTGGTAAAGCAGAATTTAAAGCCACACCAACCTCCTTCGTATGCCTGCTTCTTGACCATGCTGGGGAGCAGTATTCAGCAGTGGTGTATGCAAGAGCTAGGCTGCTAGTCCTGAGCGTGCTCACGGAGGCACCCCACCCTGTGCCGGCCAGCCGGTTTAACAGCGCGCAGCGTGACAAAACTTTCTGCTGCACAGATGTAACATGTGGCTTGAAGGTGAGCGACCGGTCACGCTTTACTCCAAGATACTTTGGGTTTGGCTCAAATTCGGTGGTTTTGCCATCCACTGAAATGTTTAGTCGTCGTCCCACGCCACGTGTGTTAAGATGGTACGAGGCATACACAGTTTTTTCTTTGCTTAGTTGAAGCCGATTTTGATGGTAGTAGGTGTGGAGTGTTGACAAGTCCTTGTTCATGGCGTTCACGACGTCTGCCCAGTCCGGCCCAGTGAAGGCAAGAGCTAAGTCATCAGCGTAAGCCAGTTTGGTGGACAATGTCGTGGGGATATCGCTGATATAGATGTTGAAAGTAAAGGAGCAAGAATTGACCCCTGGGGACTCCATTTTTTAAGCGTCATACGCGACTTTCTTGTCCATCGCTTGATCGGAGGACTAATCTGCGGTTGCTTAGAGTCTCCATGATGAAGGCTACCAGATGTTTATCAGGTATTGTACGAGGTAGTTTCAGCCGCAGGCCTTGGTGCCATACTGTGTCATAGGCAACTGTCAAATCAACGAGTGCAACAGAAGTTTTCTGTTTAAGTTGGAAGCCGTCTCTATGATCGAACACAGTTGCAGTACTTGTTCGATGGTCGACCTTCCAGCGCGGAAGCCTGAAAGTCTGGTAGGCATTTTCAACGTAAGGCGTGATGCGATTGAGAATCACTCGTTCCAGGATTTTAAATGGGACACATAGCAGGGAAATCGGCCGGTAGCTCTTGGGCACTTTAGCGTCTTTGCCAAGGTTCAAGATTGCTATGATGATGACTTTTCTCCATATTTTTGGGAGGACATTGATGCGCATGCAGTGGAAAAGAAAATTGCTAGCCACTTCAAGCCGGAGGGTCACAGGTTCTTGATAAATTCTGCGTGGATGTTGTCTGGTCCAGGTGCTTTGCCACACTTCATGTTGTGTATGGCTTGCGTCATCTCTGTGTTGCTCACTTCTTCGCATAGGTTGACATCACTATGCGTGTTAGCTGTAAGTTGGTGTACCGCTTTGTGCACAGAGATGGAATATTGACGATCCGGCTTTTTATATCTGCCATTTTCAACCAGTCGGCTGGCGATAGCATTGGCAGTGATTGGCACAGGTCTAAACCGTTTTAGCCTTCCCTGTGAGGCGGTTTAGAAGAGACCAGGCCTTCCGGCCTGAATGGGTAAAGTCAATCAGTTCGACGGAGTCTTCCCAGCGTTTCTTACGTTTTTCATTGATGTACGAATACAGGGAATTTGCAATTGTGTTTTGATCAGATATTGCAGCTTTCTGATACTTTTCCAGTAGATTTTGGCATTGGTCATCCCAGCAAGGCGTATGATGACTTCTGCGTCCGCGAGGGACAGCTCGTTTAGCTTTATGTGACGAAAACTATTTTCGTTCTTCCAAGTATAAATACCTGTGTGAAGCTGGTTTGTCAGCACTAGCTAACCACGTGCCGAAACCAACTTCAATCAGAAGACGACATGAGATGTGCATAGAAGACGGTGTACTAAAATTTCGACAACTTGTAAAAAAGCTTTGGGACGTGTTTCTCATTGAATTTATGAATCTGGGCGATAAATAAACCAAACATTGCTAAAATTAGTGTTTGTATTGTTCCTGTAGTCTACCTTGAGACCTCAAAGATTTATATTAGTCTGAAAATAGTCCGTGGCTTAAAATGGTTTGGAAACACTGCTGTAAATTGTTTAGACAAGAGTATATTTGAAATTTCAAACATTGTTTGCTATCGATTGAAATGATAACTGACAGTAGGTTCCGATGAGAGTCAGGGAGTTTCTGTTCACGGCTAAACGAAGCAATTGCTGGCTTGCCTTCACAAACTGTATATGCAACAATGCCTTGAAAACCGAAGATTATTTTACAACAACGTTCTACTGTTATTTTATTCGTTTACAGTGCACGATCCAGTGATGGTAAAAATTATGCTGCAAAAGTCATGCCTGAAATTGAGCAAAATATCAGCGAAACAGATTACGTGGAGATAGTCAAAGAGCTCACAGAAGACCACAACGTTGTCCGCTACATTTATTCAGATCAAGTAGATCATGACCTGGTTATTATTTGGGAGCTATGCGGTGGCACTGTTCAACAGGTCAGTAGAGCAAATGGATGGCTCAACTAATTTGGTATAAATGATTGAGTAGTTCGTATCAATTGCTGAAAGTATGCATGAATATATTAACAATACGCTCATATTTTTCACTGAAAAACAAGCAGAACTAAACACATGGGTGATTACAGTCATTCTTCATTCATTGTCACACCCACTTTTCCCCTGTGGAAGATTGCGGAGCGGTATCCCTACAGTAGGAGGTCTAAAAATGCTTCACAGTTTCAGCAACTTCTGAACGTTCTTCTTGTTCCACATCAAGTCAGAACGGCCATGTGATCACACCATCTGGTATTTGGTCGACATATGGGATATTTGGCGTGGGTTTCGCCTCGCCGTTCTTTCCCGGGCCATTCTGACCACGTGGCAGGACTATCGCAGCTGATAATTCCCTATTCCGAGGAAAAATGGCTCGAAGTTCATGACTCTGCGAATTTCATATTTGAACACTTTGTCGCGAAATGTCGCACCGTGAAAGTCTCGCATAAATGCCCTATTCTCGCCTCTTGCACGTGAGATAGCGCTCATTCAATCATCACTCAACATTCATGACCACAACCATGGACATCAAGGGGCCTTGGCCAAACCTGGATTTTGAAAATTGATATTTTCCTATGTTAAATATTTAGCAAGAAATGATTGTTTTCTTAGTTTCGGGTGAGAAAAATGATATTGCACCACTTTTGGTCGGGGAAAATTGTTAATTCTTTTTGACTGTCACTGGGAAAATTCCACAAATGCTCCACCCACGGGAAAAATCCTTCCTTCCCACGCCGACGTATCTAAGCGAAATTCTGTACTGAGTCAAAAAGTATGTCCCTGTCTTAATGGGGGCTGCACATTTAATGACTTAGTTTGATCTTGGCAACCTAAAATTTTGTTTAAGCTAATGTACTAAAAGCGTTCGAATTCCAACTAACAGCATTGGTATCGAGTGTCTGGCACCTTTAACCACTCCGTAAGTGTGATGATATAAGCAGGTTTTGTGTCAATGGAACAAAAAGGGTAGAAATCAGAAAACTAGAAAGACGTTTTGCACCGAGGTGTCAGTGGACACGCGGGAATCTCCCAGTATGCAGTACAGACGTGATAAAGTGGCTCTGGGGACCACAGCATCAAAAAGTCAAATTTGAGATAATCAAAAAAAGACAGGTTGTCAGTATGTACTTATGCTACAGTTCAGTTCAGTTTATTTCTGCATCCCGACCAAGCACAGAATACTTCATCAGGAATGCAGGGACAGGACGCGACGGCCATAGCTGTCATTAAGTCACTGAACCAACAAGTTCATGCAAAAACAACAAACTGGATGCATCATGCATCAGACTACAGTGAAGACAAAGGGTCGGTAGTTGCAGCGCATGCAAAACAAGGTGGTTTTCGAGTGCAACAGTGAGAGCTAGGAGTCAGAGATGAGCACGGATCAGGCCTGGATCCGACTGGATCAGGACTGAAGCCAATTTTCGCCGGATCAGGACTGGATCGGACTGCAATTTTTTTTGAAAATCGGCGGATCAGGACTGGATCGGACTGAGAAACTTTTTGTTGTTTTAATGTGATTATTCTGAAAATATCAAAAATTTAGCTTGTGATCCGATTTCACAGGTTTGCTAAATGGTGGTGCATATTTTTCCATCACATGCAGAAACTATGCTGGGACTATTTTGCAATTTGAACTGTTTCCACCTTTTTTCACATACAACGCTGAGTTCTAGTAGCAACGTGAACATAGTTGAGTGGTTAGTGTCTATGCCTGCTGTGCGAATGTTCCTTGGTTCTGCTCTCACCATTTCTTTTGGCTAGCTTGTAGAGGTTAGCCGAAAGATTAACAAATTGGTCGTCCCAATAAAAAAAAATGGAGACAGGAGTGAATAAACCAATTACGGCGGCATCTGTTTGCTAAGCCTCCCAGGAAGAGTGTATGCCAAGATGCCACGAAAATAATTGAACCAAAGCTGGATGATACACAGTGCGGTTTTCGTCGTTGTCGTAGCACTACAGAATAAATTTCCGCACTCAGGCAAATTTTCGAGAAATCCTGAGAGCATGCCAAAGACTTAAGCACAGTGTTTCCAACCCGGGTTTTCCCGAACCCGAAACCCGTTTTTGGTTATTTTCTACTGCCCGAAACCCGGGTTTTTTCAACCAATCAACCCGGATATTATGAAAAACCTGGAATTGCTGTTGCATTCAAATATTAGTAATTCTGATAACACTGACATCGCCGATTGGTGAGTGTAACGGTCAACTTAACACGTTTGAACCTTCAACTATTATCATTAGGCACGAGGTGCGGGTTTTTCTGAGCGACCATCGCACGTTCGTTGTTGGTCCCTTTATATTTTCGTTCAATTGACCTATTTAGACGGATCGTTACGTCATTTTCCACATAATAGGTGTCTACGCGAAGTTTACTCTTTTCGCTAACCTCATTAAACAGCTACCACGTGAGGTAGTTCTTCAAAGCTATACAGTATCTTATTTGTGTAGTCACTGGTTAGTTCATTTATAAGCTGTTATGTGTTAGTTCAGTGGTATGCAACCTACGACCCGCCAAGCAAAATCATCCGGCCGGCAGCCCCTTTACCAAATTGTATCAACTGTATGGCCCTCCTGGTATTATATTTTATGAATCTGTCCTCCCTGCAACATTTGTTTTGCATAGTTACGAGAAACCGCACTGTGCTATAAATGTACTGTATGCCGCATTTTGGGCATTCGTTATGAAATATGAAAATCAGGATTTAATCTGATTAAAATTCCATAAATTCCCAAGTCTTTACTAATGTAAAGGGAACCGAATTGTTGGTGGGAAATTAGTAGGCCCACCATGCTTTCCGGAGTTTGTTTTTAGTCCGCGACACGGGAAAGGTTGCCGACCCCTGCGTTAGTTCATATACAAGCTGTGATTCTTTGCAAAATCGATTCGTTCCTTTTCAGTTTGCAATAAATTTCTGCAAAAAATTCGTGTTTTTTTCTTTGGAAGCGACTTTAAGTAGACTTTTAATCACACACATTCAGTTTAAAGACGTTAGTAATTAAAGAAAATCCGAAGCTTAGGGCCACTCCTTTTACAATAAGCCTCAATCAACACCAAAGTGCAATGTGTACTCCGTTATGCAAAAGGAGGTGGTTCAATCACCTAAATGTTGATCAACCATTCGAAATCAAAACACAGAATCCATGAGGGTATCGACCACAAAACTAATCCGGCACAGGAAGAGATCCGATCACAAACTGTGAAAAAGGAAATGAATTTTTTTGAGGCTACAAAGATGAGGTCAAATAACCTTGAAAAGTTGCATCATGCCTTAATTGCAAGCAAGCCCACATCATTGGAACCAGAGAGGGTGTTTTCAGCCACAGGACTGTTTGTCACGAAACTCACTGAATGATGAAAGTGTGCTTGGATTGTCATGCGTCAGTATCGTAAACATCATTGGAAAACTGTGCCTAACTTAATTAATTCGCTAATAAGTTGTGCAGGGACCAACAGCACTAATTTCACAATGATATTGAGTTTTTATCGCTCAAAATCGCATTCATTTCAAAACCCGAAAAACAACCGGATTTCTTTTCTCAGCTACTAGAAACCCGAGTTTTAAAATTTTGCCCCGAATTGAAAAACACCACATATACACATGTTTTGTTGACCTGAGGAAACTATATGGCCAGGTTCCTCGTGAAAAAATCTTTGGGGTGTTGTGGGAGTGTGGTGTTGACGGGTGCCTCTTGCTGGTCGCCTAGTAACTGTATTCCGTTCAGAAGATTGTGTCTCTGTCCACGGAGTTAAATCACAACCGTTAAGCGTTGGTGAGGGACTCTGACAGTGGTTTGTGCTGTCACTACTTCTCTTCATGGTCTATATCAGGGTTCTTCGCACTACGGCCCACGGGACGAATCCTACCTGCGAAGCCATGTCACCCGGCGGCAAAACAAATTTTACCAATGATGACAAAATAATATATTTGCAAAAAATTTTTTGATTTCGTAGAATGTAACATACCCCGAAAAAATCACATTGCACAAGATGTCTGGCCCTCGAGCTGTTGTGCAATAGCTTATGTGGTCCTCTCCCAAAAAATTTGCAATTTTTTTTTTTATTTGGTAGAATGTAACATATCACAAAAAAATCACATTGCACAAGATATCTGGCCCTCGAACTGTTATGCAATAGCTTATGTGGTCCTCTCCCAAAAAATTTGAAGAGCCTTGGTCTATATGAATTGGATAGACAGTCACAGACGCGTCGACAAGGCTGTCACTGTTGGGAACTGCAGCATGAACCGTTTGCTTTTGCGGACGAACTGGTGCTACATCCGTGAATCTTCTCAACAGGGTCTTCAGCACGCATTTGATCGGTTTTCTGCTGCGTGCGACCAAGCAGGAACAAAAATCAGCTCTGAAAAGATTGAGGCATTATTGTCTCTTAAGATCCCCAAGGCAGTGTTTTCTGCAAGTGAGCAGAAATACACTGCAGCAGGTTGAGGCGTTGAAGTACCTTGGGTGTTATTTACGAGAGACGAAAGTCTGAACAAAGGGATTAATACACTGATTGGTGAAGCAAACGCAGTTCTGCGTGAGCTTTATTGCTCCGTGGTTGCGAAACGGGAGATTTCAAAGAAAGAAAAGCTTTCAGTTTTTAAATCGGTCTTTCTTCCGATTCTCACCAGTGGTTATGAATCTTAGGTGACGACTGAAAGAATACTGTCAAAAGAACAAAAGGTAGAGATGGGATATTTGCGAAGAGTTCTCGGTGTGACACTTCGTGACAAAGACCACAGGCCTGAAATCCATAAAGCCCGGGATGTCAAGCCACTTCTCCAAATCGAGAGACCCCAGTTATGTTATAGTTCGGCCATGTGTCCAGAATGTCCCAGGAAAGAATAGCGAACCACGTCCTTCGAGCTACAGTCTGCACCCACAGGAAAGCGGCCCAAAGGTCGTCCAACGACCACGTGGAGTGACTACATCTTTGACCTTGCTTGGTACGTCTTGGTGTGGAGCCAGCAGAACTATCTGAGATTGCTGTTAATCGTGAGGTATTTCGAGTCCTCCTAGAGCTGCTTCCCCCGCGACTCTCCCCAAAGGAAAAGCGGGCACGAAAATGAGTAAATGAATGAGTATGTACGCTTACACTGAACCTTTCAATTTATGAAATTGTCTTTAGTTTGTTTTCCAAAAGTTAATGTAGTATTCCAATAATTAAGCATATTTGGACGGAAACTTGCGGTTTTGTGAAAATAGTTAAAAGTATCAGACATAGAAGAGAAAGCGGTGTTGACACCCTAAAGCTCCAACACGACGCCCTTTCAAAAACCTTAAAAGAACACTGGTCCTGATTGAATTTCTATAGGGATTAGACGGCCAGTCTTGGCTGAAATTGAACTAATTTATTTGAGCGCTCGCGGTCCTTAAGGGGTTGTGACTCAAGAATATAATTTAATACTAATAGGCTACTAATTGAAATTTCTGTTAAACAAAAGAATGGTTTGTTTGTACACGAATAATTCTGTCATACTTTATCAATGCAAGCTACAGTTAGATGCATGCAGAGACAGGCGCGTAGCCATAAACGAGCGTACTTCACAAAATGAGTTTCGATGTGTCTTTACTGCTAGTGGGTGGGGATGTATCCCTACCATCCGCCTTGTATTTGACTCCTCCATGCACACCCGGCTAAAATCAAATTTCTGCACACCTAATAAATCGTCTGTTGATTGTTACTACACGAATGCTGTCAGCGATGCCGCACTGAGATCAGTCTTCTCACTATCAAAATATTCATTTGGAAAACCAAATTTTAACACAAAAAATTAATGTGAAAGGTTTCATTGTAAAAGTTGTACTTGCATAACGAGACAAACATTGATTTGAGATTGAACAGAAAACAGACGGTGAATAGCAAAAAAGTGCAATAATTCCAAGTTTCACCTGTAGTTAGGCTACACGAAAAGAATGTTCAGCAAAACTGTGTGTCAACTGTAAAGCAAATGCTTTGCATTTGCATGCTGCAATGTGGGCTTGGTTAATCTGAGGTAAATCTGAACCCTTACAAACCAATGCATTCAACACCGGCACAAAGTCGCAGTTTGTGAAACTTCAGGAGTCACGGAATAAATGTGTTTTGGATTGGTCACCATTGTCACGACTTTACAAGAAATGAGGGTAAATGTATATCTTTTCATTTCTCGGCAAGTCTCCAAGTTTTCAGTTTTGCCTGGACAGCCTTACTATGATGCATTTCAGCAAAACGTCTTTTCCTTCCATAATGTGATTTGTTTGAGATTTTCCTATGTTGCTACTGCCAGTTAATATTTTTCCAACGTTTTGTTTGAAATCCTGTATGTTAAAGACTGGATTTTACACAACTGCCCATCCTAAAACTTAAGTCTCCACAATAGTGCTACTTCTAGTCTTCTGCAAAAACTTCGCACATATTTGCCTGAAAATGTAACTTTCTAACATTAAAAACGTGTATCCCACTAAATTTTACACTATCTGTTTCGGAATACGTGACAACCACGCAGGCCCGTCGCCAGGATTTAGCAGCAGGGGGGCCAAAAACCAGAAGGGGGGCCACATTTTTTAAATACAGTATTGGATGTATGCAGCAACCGGGGGCGAAACGTGAAGTGGG
>Ga0210059_1004020_pt1 | contig 23669 bp, 17 predicted proteins | sample Ectturendosymbi2_FD_188042 | JGI IMG/M metagenome (GOLD analysis project Ga0210059, IMG submission 188042) | Ecteinascidia turbinata endosymbiont from Florida, USA - Sample 2 (SPAdes) (version 2) | ecosystem: Host-associated > Tunicates > Ascidians > Unclassified | place: Key West, Florida...
GAATGCATTGTGACATGCAGACCCTCAAACGAACAAACACTACAATGTCCGAGCACTCAGTCACAAAGTAAAATGCGGTTGTAGTGTTCAAAGAATAAGGAAGAATATAAACAATCTGACTGCGTCAAAGCAGGCAACCATACGTTATTAGACCTTCTGCATCTTTCGAGAAACAAGTGCATATTTTTTCTTAATAATGCCTCAAATGTAGGAATCTTACGTTGAACCCGATGAGTCATGACTACTCACACTTGCTCTCCAGGCAGGTTGTATAGAGCTCTGCATCCAAAATTATAGGCCATAACCCATACGCCATATTTGCATGCATCACTTTCTGAAAGTCCACCATAATTGTGATGCATACATGGGCGTACAAAAGAAACGACAAAGTACATTTTTAACTGCATTTGAAGTTTGAACATCGGGAAAAAGAGGCTCGCAACTTGTTTGCTGCACAATATTTTTATCGCAGTTGTCTCTGAATGTCCTTGTCATCTGAGAGCTCAGTATCCAGTACAGCTCCCAGATATTTGTAGTGGTTAACAGATTTTAGATTTTTACCACACATGTGTCAGTAATGGGATGACTGCGCTTTTTACACTCTCAGCCTTAAACGTCATACAAACAGTTTTGTTTGCTGCAATTGAAAATATTTCCATGCGATTCTGCATAAGCTTGACACACAGATAAAAGTTCTCTTCGCAACATTTCCGAAATTGAGAACTTTTCAATTTCAATCAAGATGCAGACCGAACGATCAGACCAGAGTAAAAATTTGCATCTTCATACAAACACCTGGTTCCGTACTCAACTAGTGTAGTCATGGCTTTAGTGTGACAGATGTATAGGCTATTTACGGTAGTAAACCTGCCTAATTTTCGTCTTGTTTTAGCAAATTCGTTCTAGCCCTATTCTTCTAGCAAGTGCTTGAATTTCTATCACAAATGAAGATCCCAAACTTGAGGAATAGCCTTTGTCAACGGTGAGGGGATCTTTGAATGCTACTATTTCGGGCAAAACGAGTCAGGTGTCTTGTGCCTTTGGCGCATAACAGATCAGGTGTGTTCGGGGCAATGCGGCTTTTTCTGCATCCACGAGTTGTGTGAAAGTTTTTAGAAGCACGTTTAAGGCTATGAGCTTTCAGGAGTTAGGGTCTTGTAAAGCGTCATTTAGCGCCAAAGTGGTCTAGTAGGTAGGTGCGTTCACCAATTGACTAGCACTCATATGACACTTTACTAAACCTTTTTCCCAAGCCGTGGTACTGCGATCAACCCAGAAAGACACTAAAATGTGAAACAGTCCTCACGCTAAATTTAGTTGAAAACTATGAGGTTTCGAACCGAAAATGCAGCTAAGCAACGTTTTTTTAAGAAATATACCACGTTTTCAATAATGGTGATCCGCATTGCCCCTAACAAAAATAATCAAAAGGTCGTAGAAGAACAAGCGCTTTGACGAGGCACTAACTGTTATGTCAAGATTTCTCTTATCAATTTGAAAGTTTCAGCAATATGCACGGTTCAACAGTACCCTAATGTTATAAAGTTTCATGAAGGCAAATAGAGGCCCGCCTAAGAAAAAATAGTACACGAACAAGTAGATAAAAAAATGCCTTAGAAATACGAACAACATTTTAAACTATCTCCCAAGTTTTGACACTTCCAGCATATTTGTGGTTGAATACCAATCATTTACGAAATTTTCGATCAGAAGGCCTGTCTCAAGAAAGATCTTGTAAGGAGAGAAGTTTCCAGTAAGACAAAGAAAAATTCCAATGAGACTTCTTAAAAATGACTAGAATATAAAATTACATCTTTATTCTTTGAAAGTTTCTGCAAATGTCAAATTTGCTATGCAATGTTTTGAAAATTTCGGGGGTGGCAAATGCCCCAAATGCTCCCCCTTGGTTGCGCGCCTGGTGCCGGGTCTGTCGTGTTGAACGTGTTCCGGGTTTTTGACTGTTTGCGCCGCAACAAATAACAATACAGGGAAGTGGGATGTCAACCCAAGTGCATGTTCCGCCACCTGAGTCGTTCGATTTTAATTTTCCGGACAACTGGAGCTTGCGTGGGTGAAACGTTTCGAAAGGTACAGGCAGGCTTCTACTCTTCATGAGGAAGAGGCAAAGAAACAGGTGAATTTGCTTATGTATTTACTTGGCAGCAAAGGGGGAAGATGTTCTGTCCTCCTTTAACCTGACAAATGAGGAAGTCGAGAAGTATAGTGTTGTGGTTGCAAGGTTCAATACCTACTTTAATGTTCGCACGAACATGTTTTATGAACGTGCTGTTTTCAATCGTATTAATCAGAACGATTCTGATTCTGTTGACAATTTTATCACGAGACTGATCCTCAAGTTGATAAGCGTCGTTATGGCAATCTGCGGGATGAGATGATCAGAGATAGAATTGTAGTTGGTATAAAAGACAAGTCTTTGTCAGAGAAGTTGCAAATAGACTCGGAATTAACTCTGGAAAGGACGGTGGCCCAAGTCCGCAATGCTTAGCTAGTTAAACTTCAACAAAAAGTCTTGCAGGAGAGTCAACATCACAAAATTGTTGATAGAGTGCAATCACGACCTTGTACTAACTCGAACAGTAAAGGTGTCCAGCTTGCGGATACTGATGCCTGAACAAACAGCATCGTTGCCCAGCGGTGTCCGTTAGATGTCATCAATGCGGCACGTCTGGACATTTTAGGCGAATGTGCGTGAGTTCTATCGAACGAAATGAAACCGAAAGTGTGTCTGATAAAGGTTACTTCGTAGGAACATTACAAAATGCCCGAGCATGTAATAAGCCTATGGCTTGAATTAAAGCAAACGGTACAGCTTAGCATTTTCGTATAGATTCGGGAGCTGGTGTCACTGTTATTTCACATGATGGCTTTCAACGCCTTCCCAATTCTCGCTTGTCAAAAAGTGACTTGTCTCTGCTGGGTCTGGAAAAACGTCCTTTGGACGTCATGGGCAAAATGAACTCCACTCTAAGTTACGGTGACACAGATGTTGTTCAACATGTGTACGTTTCACGCACTTTAACTCAACCTCTCCTAGGATGGCCATTGGCCAGCAATCAAGCGCCTGGGATTATTTTCACATTTAAGCAACGTCGAATCGGTTGAAGGGAATAGGCTAATGTTTCCAGCCCTATTCATTGGCTTGAGTAAACTAAAACAAGAATGCCACATCGAGTTAACACCTGACGCTCAGCCTCATTGTCTTTATGCGCCGCGCAGAGTTCCACTGCCGTTGCAAGAAGCCGTCAATGCAGAACTTCAAAGAATGCAAGATGAGGGTGTTATTTCGCCGGTTACCCGACCCACTGACTGGTGTTCAGGAATGGTAGTAGTGCGCAAGAAAAATGGTAAAGTTAGAATTTGTGTGGACTACACAAGACTCAACAGGTCTGTACGACGAGAGCATCATGTTATGCCCACGACATATACCAATCTGGCTAAGCTGGGCAATGCTAAGTTGTTCAGCAAAGTAGACGCTCGTTCAGGCTCCCGGAAAATTCCGTTATCCGAAAAATAAAAGCTTCTTACAACCAAGCAGATAAATTAGTTCTTCTGGCGATTTTTTATTATTAGCAGAAGAACTAATTTATCTGCTTGATTTGAAACCTGGTGGCAAACGCTACGAAATAACAACATGAGCAGCAAAAAGAGCAGCTTCTTTCAACTTTCATAACTCCGAAAGGTCGCTTCTGTTTCAACACACTCCCCTTTGGTATTTCTTTGGCATCCGAACATTTTCAGAGACAAATGTTGAATGTGATGGAAGGTCTAGACCAGGGGTCACCAACATGGTGCCCGCGCGGGCACCAGATCGCCCGCACGGACCACATGGGTCGCCCGCGGGCTTATTCTGACAATAGCATAAACGTGACCAATGTCTTCACATTGATGAATATCTTTAATATTTATTAATGATAACATAGTTGAAAACAAATTGAGCAACTTTTATTTCAGAAGTGTGTGCATCAAACTAGAAGTCCTTCGCATGAATCTGTACCAAGAAGTAGCTCGCAGTTTCAAAAAGGTTGGTGACTCCTGGTCTAGAGCCTAGACGAAATTGTTTGTCATATGGACAATATTTTAGTGTATGGTGGTGATCAACAAACACGATCAACGCTTTGCTGCAGCTTAAATAAGTCTGACGGTGATAAATGTGAATTCTCGAAGGAGGGCGTGAAGTTTTTGGGTCACATCAACGATGGTGACAGCATCAGAGCGGACCCATAGAAGATTACTGCTGTACAGTCAATGCCGGAGCCTTCGAACATAACCCAGGTACGAGGATTTATAGGAATGGTAAATCAGCTCGCTAAGTTCATGTCAGACATGGCCGAAATCACAGCGCCATTAACAGATCTGCTTAAAATGAAATCCGGCTGGCACTGGTGAGACAAACAACAGCAAGCCTTCAATCTCATAAACGATTAATTAGCCCGCCGACTTCAACGCATTACGACTCGAATGCTTCGTCGTCATATGGCGTCATATGGCCTTGGTAACGCATCGTCACATGGCCTTGGTGCTGTATCATAGGTGGCGGAACCGGGTGGGCCGCATGGGCCAAGGCCCTCCCACTTTTATTTCTGGTGGGGCCTCCCCCCCACTTTTAAAATTCTAATTTTCCTCAATCAGTTTAAGTAATACAATTAGTATTGGGTCCATTGTTAAAACAAACCGTTTAATGAAAAAAATGTTGCAGAATTATTTGTAATTTGATAGTGAATTTGGCAGCATTTCGTTATTGTTTAGCAGAATACACCGTGCACAGTCTGTCGCCCCGCTATTGCTTACTTTATTGGTGTTGTCGAACAGTGTTGCCAGATGGTGAAACACAACATAATTTTTTACAAAATTGGTGTAATTTTACATGCTTGTGTGCATGAGCGTCGGAAGGATTTTTCCAGGGGGGCACTACTGGATTTTTCCAAACGTTTTTCCAGGGAGGCCATGAATGGTGAAATTTTTTTTTTCACTCGAAACTAAGAAAACAGCCTTTTTTGCTAAAATTTTCAAATTCCTGCCTCTCTTCCCACACCCATGCTTGTGTGTAGGAAAAGATTCGTGCCACCCCCCATTAAAGGAAACGTGCAATTTCAAGCGTTTCAACACTATTCTAAATAGTTAAATTTTGTTGAATCTTATACGCAAATAAAATATTTGACAGATCAATTTCAATTGTGTTATGTTTTTGTTGGCAACATTACATACAGTAGCTATATTTTATTTCTGCATTGGCAACACAATTGGCATCCTTACAGACAGTTCGCTAGTTGCTACATAAGCTTTGTCTTGTCTTTGCTTTCCGGTATTTAATGCAATTGTAGTATGAGTAATTAGTCATATTGCGTCTGTGTTCAAGATGTGGAAAAGTTGTGATTTTGAATGTGTTTGGGACAGGTATCAATGCTGTGTCATTTTTGCCTGTAGCTGTGTTCATGGTGTTTTTAACAACAGCTCAATGGCGACTCCTTCATACGCGCTCCTCGGTCTTAGCCCAAGTCTTTGATTGCGATTGATAACGGAGAACGCGAGCTTGCTTGCTTGGTATATTTGTGCCACCATCCACGGTCTCACTTCACTAAGTTGTTAACTCGGGTTTTTCCTTTGGGCCTTACGCCCTTATCACTGTCATATATTTTCGTTCTATGTCTGGCCTTTCGCGTTCATGTTGCAGGTGACATGAATGAAAAGACAGAGTTCGTAGTAAGCGTTCCCTCGACTTTGTTCGCTTGCGCTTAACTCGGGATTATCCATTAGAGTCCGAGCTGCCCTATGCAATTATGTATTTTTTAAAACATGATTCATATCGGACTGAATGTTTTTTTGAAAAATTAGATTTGTATAGAACATTGGATTTGAAGTCCAATCCAATGGACAGTTGTCATTTCGAGAATAATTTCAAACGAACGATAAATTGCCCAGCAATCAGGTCTTCGGCTCCATATTCCTGCCAACAACTCGGGCTAATATGAATGAGCCTAGTAAGCAGAGGACTTACGGGCGTTATCGTTTTTCTGTGACGTACGTTACTCAACAATGGGGAAGTTATCATGAGAACTTGTCATTTACTGTTACCTAACTAACGTCACAGAGCAATGATAATGTCAGCTAGAATGAAAGCAGATGGAAATTTCAGTGACGCAAGCGTCGAACGGTTATATTCAGTCAGAATAAATCGTATGATGAGCCCGAGTGACGCTGTTGACCTGGATCACCCGTGTAGCAGCCTATATTTCAATGGTTGTGACGTAACAGTTGCCAACTCAAACCATGAAAATTTTCTATAGTTTTTTTGACGTGCACTTGTGTCCCCCACTTGGAAGAAGGTTCCGGCACCCATGCGCTGTATCATCATATGGCCTAACTGTCTGCACCCTGTTGCATACGCCTCTCGTTCCATTACCGCCACAGTACAGAGGTCTGCTCAAATAGAGAAAGAGGCTGTGGCTATTACGGGGCTTGCGAAAAGTTTAGAGACTCTCTAATTGGTTTGACATTTTATTTAAAACAGCTATGTCTTTGTGCGGCCCAGTTTAGGTTTTCGCTGTAGTAAAAGTATCCTACATACATATTGACAACCTGTCCTTATTTTGATAAGCTTGAATTTGACATTTCTGATGCAGATGGTCCTTAGTGACACTGTATCACGTATGTTACCATTGCAGTTAGAATTCGAACGATTTCAGTGGATTAGCGTAAGCTAGATTTAGTTTGCTAAGATCAAAGCAAGCCATTCAATGTGCGGCCCTCAATAATATATCATTCAATATGCGGCCCTGGTTAAGAGAGTGACATACTTTTTGGCTCAGCAAACCATATGGGCTGGACATAGCTGATTTAGAAATTGATTACAAACCTCTTCTCAGCCTGTTTGCAAAGCAGAATTTGGATGAATTGTCTCCTCGAATTCAACGATTTCGTATGCGCCTCGCATGGTATGACTACAATATCAAATTTGTTTCCGGAAAAAACTTGATTTTTCCTGATGTTCTCTCCAGGTTACCTCTGTCTCACTTCAGTGAGCGGGATGAGGAGTTGTTGAAGGAAGTGGAGACCTACATCGACGCGGTTTCTGCATTGGTTCCTGCGACAGACAAAAGACTGCAGGAGATAAGTGAAGGATTGCTGTCAGATGCGACCTGTTCTGAAGTTATAAATTTTCCAGGTCAGGGGTTCCCAACCTGGCGTACATGTACCCCTAGGGCGGGGTACGTTTGCCTATATGAAGGGGTACATTTGCCCATATGAAGGGGTACGTTTGCCTATATGAAGGGGTACATTTTCCCATATGAAGGGGTACGTTTATTGTGCAGCCGCAACAAATTAACTTTGAGACTTAAAAATGAACTCTACCTTCATAGTTCTAAAAATAAAAAAGCTCTGTTAAAAATTCGGTGGATTTTTGTCTTAGAAATTTTAGGGGTACATGCTCATCTGTTGAAATGCTGAAGGGTACATGATCAGAGAAAGGTTGGTAACCCCTGATATTGCACCAAAGGTTGGCCGCGTATTACCAGTGCCGATTTAGTTCCCTTTAAACGAGTGGCGGCGGACCTTTCGTACCTCAGAGGTCTGCTTTCAAAAGGAGCAGATTGGTTATTCCAAAAATGTTACGCCACGACGTAGTGAAGAACATTCATGAGGGACATCAGTGTATTTCCAAGTGTCGTGAAAGGGCTAAATCTGCCGTATGGTGGCCGGGAATTAACCAACAATTAGCGGAGTTTGTCACCAAATGTCCTGTCTGTACGAAATATAGGCAAATTAACGCAGAGCCTATGGTTCCATCAAACCTTCCAAGCTACCCGTGGCAAAAAGTAGGTTGTGAGTTGTTTCAGTTCAACGACGTCACTTATCTTCTTGTGGTAGACTATTTTTCTGGGTATATTGGAATCGCTCCTCTTGGAAAAGACCTTTGGTCGGGAAAAGTGATCAATTACCTCCGGTCCATTTTCGCGCTCCATGGAATTGCCGAGGAATTGCGAGCTGACAATGGACCACAGTTTTCTTCGAATGCTTTTGCCAAGTTTTCCGATTTGTATGGTTTCAAGCATACAACCAGTGCCGGATTAACAATAGTAGCAAATGCAGCAATTGCTACGGGCCCCGCGCTTTTGGGGAGCCCGCCGTCCTTTGTATAACAGAGGATTAAATTGTTCTTTATTATATGCAAAACCTGGTAGCAGAGGATTACATTTTTCTTTATTATATGCAAGGGTGGATGCTAGAATTGAGGTGCCCAAGGCAAACTCTCAGAAAGGGGTCCTACAGTTTACATATGTTATACAAAAACATTATTCGCTGAAAGCAAGTTCATTTTTAATTTTGTCCGGGGATTTGCTTCTGCGTGTAGGTCCATTCCACGCTGTAGATTGCGTGAAGTCAGTTGATTTCAAAATGTTCTTTGTCTACATTTTAAACTTGTTGAGGGTCCCCTTTTGGCACATTTACACATAATTCATTTTTATTTTGACAACATGTGACTGCCTCTGGATTTGTGCCTCTAGATCAGGGTTTCTTAACCTGGGGTGCTGAAATTAATTTCAGGGGGTGCTGGAGAAGGTCACATATGAGGCGGTCAAAGGTTTGTCCATGAGCTTTCCTTCATTTTCTTATTGTTTTTGTCAATGCTATTGCCATAATTGCTGTTTTTGTTTTGGAGAATGAACCAAGCATATGATCAAGATGTACTGCACTTGTCTTTACTTTATCGTTATAGTAACCAGGTGTTAGCCAATGGTAGGGGGTGCTGGACTGCTTAGGCGTGACCACAAGTGGTGGTGAGGTAGAAAAAGGTTAAGAATCGCTGTTCTAGATTGATTAATAAGTTTTTTACCAAAACAATGCGAAACTCTAAAAGGGAGGCCCGAGATGACCACCGCTTTCGCCCCCCCTAAAATCAGCCCCTGATTATATATATGTAGAATTTTTTCAGTCCAAAAAAGTCACTATTTTGCTAAATTTGCCATATGCAATTAAGCAAAATTTTCAACTGAACGCTTTTATATTAGACTACTATGATTTGAAAATTAAAGTATTTTACAGTTCTTTGCATCATTATGGGGGAAATCAAGCAATGTGGCGAAATTGCAGCAATTTCCATATATTGTTTGTTTGTATTGTTATGAATAGCATTTTCAGAAAATGTTATTACATCACATTGACCTGTTCTGTAAGTTTCGTTACCTTTTTGGTACTTTCAAAATAATTTGGCCAATGGCGCCAAATTTGGGGTTTTGCCTCCAGATCTGAGTTTTCAATGCCTTTCTGTTTTTTCTGAAGATCAGGAGTTTTAGGATTTAACTGCGTAGCGGTGATTTAAGATAGGGTATGGTTTATTACAGTTCTTATTTATGGCCTCATTTTTCTTTGTCTTGCCTTAACAAGGTACCTTACTCTTTAGCATAACTGATGAACAAGCAACTGACACCACGTAAGCTGTAAATATTAGCTAGGTGCAATGAGTTCAAGCGGCAGAGGTACTGAAGCAAGCCCCTAAAAAATTAAGTGGTACACACAGCAATTTTAAGGTAGAGTGGTTGAGAGATCCAGATCTCAAAGGTTAGCTGCAGAACAACACTGGTAATGAATGTTTAATTATTGTAAATGCTGCCAGATCACCGTCAGAAATGCAAATAAGTGTATGTTACTGCGATATAATAATTCCGACAAACACAAAAGTTCATAAGCAAGGTTACGGTATATATTCACTAGCACGTCTTGTGATTACAGATGACCAGGTATGGTAGATACTAGAAAGATTCACTTACGTTGTGTCTACCTAGGATTTTCTGTTCAAATCTGGGTTTTTGGGTGAGTCTATATGAGATTTTCCAAAAAGTGTCATTGGAAGCTTTGGATTTGGCATCTATTCACTAGCTATTGCGTAGTGTACTTGTGGTCATCGTTCACAAATGCGGGAAATGATTTGCATATTTATTTAATTCCCATGGTAACCAACTACAGTGGAGAGAACGGTCATTTTCTAAACTTAAGATGGCAGAATGAAAAAAGAAGCCCCATTAGACAAAACAACCTGAACAATGTTATTCTAAAGAGTATAGAACAGGAACTTCTATGTGATGTAAATACTATACCACCAGTTCCATAAACAAGTTCGTTAAGGAAAAATCTAAAAACTGCAATCTTAAGCAGCAGGTTTGCTGCTCTTGACAATCGACATCGAAACGTATACTGTGTGACTACGCTGTCTAAATATAACAATTTGTTGATGAGTCTGGAAGAATTAATTACTGTGTCTGTACTGTATTTGTGAGCTGTACAGTAATATGTACTTTCTGGTAGAAAAGATACGTAGCCCATAATGTCCACCAGCTGCTATTTAGGACCAGGTTTTTCGCACTTACGAAATTCAGTATGCTTAATGGCAGTCACATGGATGTCTGCAGAATTCATGATTTAACAGTTGTTCACTTGTTTAAGTGTATTTTTAACTTGGGGCCCCGCGCTGCCTTAATCCGGCACTGCTTACAACCAGCAGTCATCACTTTCCTCAAAACAATGGAGAAGCGGAAAGAGCTGTGCAAACGATTAAGGGCTGATTGCAAAAAGCAACTGACCCGTACCTCGCGCTGCTTGCTTATCGTTCGACTCACCTGCAGCATGGATGGTCCCCTGCCGAGCTTTCGATGGGAAGGAAATTGCGGTCCCGCGTTCCGGCAAGGGCCTGAGGTACTTTGTCCCGAGTGGCGCTATCTGAAGCAATTTCAGGAAGCAGATGCTCGTATCAAGAAGAGACAAAACAGGACTTTGACAGATTGCCCCACGTCCGTACATCGCAGGAGGCCGGGCAATCCGACGGAACCACCGCGATATTATTGCGACTCCCTCTGATGACGAAGCAGCGCAGCGTGAAGGAGACGGACATGTCCCTGCTGCTCGCGATGATGGTGCAGCATTTACACGCTATGGCCGGGAAGTAAAAGCGCCGGATCGATTAAATTTATAAATTAATGTACAGTTATCGCTTGCCTCAATGTTTTTGATTTTATGTTCATTATCCGTTGTTTACTTGTTTCGACGGCATACGTTTCTTTCTAGAGAGGGCGATGTAGAGGAATGCGCCGCGTTTGCGTTGCAATAAGTGGAGCGTTTCCAGCCGAAGGCGGGCTCACGATCAACCTTTGTTGCACGCATCACAGTTGCTGAGTTAGTTGGTGCCGGGCCTGCCGCGTTGAACGTGTTCCTGGTTTTTGACTGTTTGGGCCGCAACAATACAGGGGGCAATTCCCACCCGGATTTTGAATTTTGACATTTTCCTATTAAATTTTTAGAAAACAAGGTTTATTTTTTAGTTTCGAGCGGGTAAAATTAAATTTAACCACTTTTGATCCTTTCTGGAAAAATCTTTTTGGCTGCCCATGAAAAAATCCTTCCGACGGCCATGTTGCGGCAACAGGTACAATAATGCGCTTTGTTAGGTGCAATAGCCAGGTATAATCACGATAATTTACACAATAGGCTATCTGCAAATTTTCCAAGCAGGGCACGTACTTCATTTTAATGAAGCATTGCCCATGGTTTGCCGAAAGCACAAATTATAAATTTATTTTACCTAGCAACACATGTCAGCGTCACTTAAAAAGAAAAGCTGCAAACGGCTGAGATCTCGTCCAAAGCGACCAATCACCTTTCAATACAAGCTTGTTTGTCTTTGCTGTTTTTTTCACGGTTAACACTCATCATACATTAACCGGGCAAGCGTTCATCTGACATTTGACAATTGGAGCCACGCTTTCACTCTTCGCAAAGTACTATAAACGACTAAGACGTATTCCCACAAGTCTGCCCTGACGTATTCTAACAAGCCACATAGTTTTATGTACAACATGAAAATCAGAGGCGGATCCAGGGAGGGCGATGGGGACGATCGAACCCCAAAAAAACTACAAAAGTAACTTTGTTCGCCATGATTTTTTACAACTCGGAAAACAGCATTCGCGATATAAGGCCATTTTGCCGTCCATTGTTTTGTCACAGCACTGTTGTGAAGTATACTTCATTCCTCTTACAGTAGCGAAGCCGTTACCAGACTTGACTGCCAAATATTACTGAAATCTCCCCCCCCCCCTAGCCTAACTGGCTGGATCCTCCCTGGTGAAATTAAGCTTGCATAAGCGTTGTTTGATCAAGCTGTTCACTCAGGTACATTGGTCACACTCACAGTCTCACACTAACAATGGACTTTTTCAAGCTTGTGGTACCTTTGCTACGAGTTTACTCACGCTTCTTTTCACACAGTATAAAACTACGTTGCTTTCCGCTATCAGCAGTCATTGTCTCGCTGCATTGCCTGCCAAGATGTCTGCGTTCAACAGTCACATGCGGCAAAACATCTACTACCCTAACTTGAAGCAAACCTTTAAAAATTTGTTGCCATGTTATTGTTACGCAATAAAGACAAACAGTAGAACACACAACAGCAGTCCGCACGCAAGCTTCGCAACTGACTTCTGTCGGTGTCAAGCGAAATTTCTCACCTCTGCAAAATTTCTGACCTATTGTTTATCAGTTATTTTGCTTCTCAAAGTAAAGAAATGAAGTTTGACGATTACTTTTTTTATGTGTGTTGTGTAAATTAAAACTTTTGGTTAGATGTCAGATACCCACAACAAGCTATAGTACGGGAATAACTACAACCACTGAAAAATATTGGACTTAGTCTTAGACCTCAATTATTTTTCTTTTGCTAACCCTGACCATGGGTGTCGGAAAGATTTTTTCCAGGGGATGGCCAGTAGTGGATTGTTCCAGAGGTAGTCAAAAGTATTTTTCAAGGGGGGCCCAAAAGTGATAAAAATTAATTTTTCCCTATCGAAACTAAGAAAATAACCTGTTTTTGCTAAATATGTAACAAAAAATGTCATATTTCAAAATGGTCCCCTCTGCTCCCTTCCCACGCCCATGACCCTGACCCAAACCTTAACCCGTCACACTTACCTCAACACCAAACCCGAAGCCCTAATCATCAGTTTTCTCAGCGTATTTGGTATGTAGATTATCACTCTGTGCATGCGCACATGGCGTGAAGTCAGAAATTTTGCTTGACGCCACCGGGACAGGAGCGGGCATGCATGAACTGCAAGCTCATCACTGCAGAACAGTGAACCTGGCTCTTATGCAGTGTGAGTGTCATACCGGTAAACAAACTGTCATTGCAAGAATTGGATCAGTTAATCGGAATTAAGCTGCTGACTTCTGTTTTTTAGACCTTTTTAGGTCGTAGTCCCAATTTCCAAGGGGAGGCAAATGTCCGTTTTCCCCCTGCGGACGCCCATTCCTGACAAATTGCTGTTCTTCCCTTGAACGAAAAAATGATTTTCATCTAAAAAGAGCACTTTTTTCCAGTCTTCCACAGTCCAATATTTGTGCTTTTTGCCCATTCTAATCTTTTCTTCATTTTGTGAGCAAGAAGTTGCTTTTTTAGCGGTTTCTTAACCTTTCCGCCAATCTCCAGTGGGTGGCGTCGCACTGCACTTAGTCTTGAGCTTCGTGAACTCCAGCACGCATCAAATCCTTTTGTAAATCAGAACTCTTATTCCCTGCATACTTCTTGCAATTTGAAATGGATGCTGGGGTATAGTCTCAGTGTTCCGAAAGTGTAACAATGCGATTCTGCTTCCTACGTGCGATATCTGCCATTAAAAATTACAGACATTCCAGCGTGTACGACTCTGAACTACACGCAACAGAACGAGCTGGCTTCATTCTATATAATCGATAACACTATTGATCGGATTTAAAGTCCTATGTGACGTCATAAACCATATTTTTCGACTGTTCCGACACGTCACGCAGTGCAATCGCACACCAAAACAAATGGCGATACATTGTATAACGACTGAAAAAACAACTTTAGTCAATTAATCTGCGCAATACCCCATAAGTGAAACTATAACAATAAAAATTTTATCCAAACTTGTCTGTTTAAATTTTGAACTTTGAGGTTCATGGGCTCCCTAGACTCTTATGGGCCCCGGTTCCCCGTACCGGCTGCACCCCCTCTCGTGGAACCTGGTCATACGCTTTTTCGAGGTTGGCCCAGGCCCGCAACCAGCTTGGAACAATAAATTTTCCAGGGGGGCAATAAATTTTCCAGGGGGCAATAAATTTTGCAGGGGTGGCTTCGCCCCCCGCCTGGTTACGGGCCTGGGTTGACCAAAAAAGCATAAATATCTTTGGCATACTCCCAAATTTATCGAAAATCTGTGTTGGAGTAAAAAAATTCCATAAAGGTTGAGGAGGGAAATGCCCTGTAATTGGTGCATTTTCTTCCGTCTGCTTTCTTGTGTGTAGTGATCTTTACACCAATTTGTTGGGATGGTCTCCAAGTTTCTCAATCCTTCGGTGTCCTTCCAAAACACTAAGCCACTTGAATGAAGCACACGAGTCAGCCAAAGAACTCTTTTGTTCAAGGTTTTGAGCATTTCAGGTCTGATTTCATCGCAACCTGCAGCCTTCCCAGCTTTCAACAGCTAGTCTGCTGTTGTAATAATGGCTTGATAGCTGATTTGAGTTTGGTATCAGTGATGTTTCTTTCCACAAAATGCACCTTCTCTACGTATGATGATGTGATATAGCCAACATTTTGTGAAGTTGAGTAGGACATCGATATTGGAGAAGCAGAAATGCAATTCAGCTAGGTCAGTGGTTCCCAAACTGGGGGTAAATTACCCCCTGAGGGTAATATGCGATTCTTCAAGGGGTAACGCGGAACCAAAACCACAATGTTATTCTGTATTATGAGCGATCACTGCGAAATATTGAGGGTAATGAGACATAATCGCTACTTTGGTTTGGGTAACGGCTCGAACAAGTTTGGGAACCACTGAACTGCGTGATTTCAAGTTCCCAGGGCTGTCTGCGGAGTTGGAGGTAAAATTTCCGACACCTACCTTTCCAAACTCTTCGACTCCGACTCCTTAACATAACGTGAATGAAGTTTGGCTTTCAACAATTTTGTAGCAACTAGCACTCAAATGGAAATCGTGGTACACAGCAAGAATTTTCTGTTTCAGTAAAAGGTACAAAAGAAATTGTACCATTTCAACAGAAATTCCCAACTTAGGAGTCAGTGGTGGGTTTAAGGTTGGGGGGCCCGAGGCAAGACTAAAAAGGAGGGCTCTCTGATGACGTCATCATACTCAACCAACCGTGACAAGCACTTTTGATCAAGCCAAAGATATGGCCACCAAAGGATACATTCCTGACACTACGGCATGACTGACATAGCAGGAGAAAATGCAAAGGGGCGTTCATGATACACAACTTTGAAATCACTGAAAGGTGGGACGACAAGGCTGGCAACACATAAAAGTTGGGCAATAGCAAGTTGGCATCGCCTCCACTTTCATTTTCACGGCCCATTTCTCTGCATTCACCATCAATAAACTACAAAGTTTATCCCTTTGAAAGTTTCACACTTCCCCCTTTGATAAAATGTTTGGTAGTTGGTAAACTGAATTTGTTCACATCCATGTCTTTATGGGAATGCATGAAACCATAAACAACAACCAAGAAGATTTAAAACACTAAATTTGCTTTAAATTTCATCCTTCTTTTTGCTGCTCCACATGGATAGTTTCTGTTCAAATGTGGCATTTTTATAAAATTATCAATAAACCGAACACTCCTAGCTCTAAAAATCATCATTTGGTGTAAAAAGTTATCATTTGGTGTAGAAAGTTATCATTTGGTTTTATATTTGCTCTTATTTGATAGGGTCATTTAAGAACTTTTTGGAAGAAATTTTAACCCACAATTTTTAGGTATAGAAGTTGGTTTGAAGCTTTTCTTTATTTGCACGTTGGAGATAGTGGCGGGGCCCTTTGAAAGTAATAGGAAAGTAACTTACACATTACAGTTGCTGTTGGTGGCCCCTTTGAAAGTGAGGTACTTATACGTTACACTTGCTGTTGGGGACCCCTTTGAATGCAAGCTACTTACACATTGCAACTGCTGTTGGCAGCCTCTTGGAAAGCAAGGAATTTTACATTACAGTTGCTATTGGGGGCCCCTTTGAGATAGGGGCCCCTTTGAGAGCAAGGTACAAGGTACTTACACATTACAATTGCTTTTGGGGGCCCCTTTTTAAAAGCAAGGCACTACTACATTACAATGGCTGCTGGCAGCCTCTTGGAAAACAAGGAATTTTATATTACAGTTGCTGTTGGGGGCCGCTTCGAAAGCATAGTACTTACACATTACAATTGCTGTTGGGGCCCCTTTGGAAGCAAGGTACTTGCACATTATAATTGCTGTTGGGGACCTCTTTGAAAAGCAAGGAGTTTTACATCACAGTTACTGTTGGGGCCCCTTTGAAATCAAGATACTTACACATTACAATTGCTGTTTGGGGCTCCTGTGAAAGCAAGCTACTTACACATTACAGTTGCTGTTGGGGGCCCTTTGAAATCAGAGTACTTACACACTACAGTTTCTTTTAGGGGCCCTTTCAATGAAGTTTAGAAGCAGAGTACTTACACATTTCAGTGGCTTTTGAGGGCCCCTTTGAAAGCAAAGTACCTGCACATTACAGTTCCTGAAGGGGGCCCCTTGAAAGTAGAGTACTTGTTTATGATCTGTTTTGTAGCACATTATATGAGTGAATAATAAGTTTTTCACCAAAAATAAGAAAAATTTATGCGCGTATCACCTGAAAGGGGCCCCCAAAAAGGGGGGGTCCGAGGCAAGTGCCTCGCTCGCCTCCCTTAAACACACCACTGTTAGGAGTGTGGTGTTAAAACGATCCAATTGGACTTCCGGAGTCGGAGTCGAATAAAAAAATCCGACTCCGACTCCTAGTGTTGTTAGGAATCCGACTCCACCCAAAAAACTCCGACTCCTTGCGACTCCTAAGCCCTGCTGTCCACAACAAGTTACCAATTCGCTCTGCAGTAATTTACCCCGCGTGATCAGCAGACACACTTGATTATTACGTGTTGTTAATTATTAGCCAATAGTGTAAGTGCATGCAGGTCGTGTTATACGACCGACCATCCCCAGCGAATAAGTTGGTATGAAAATGAATAAATTGACCAATGAATTGTTTTAATAACACTTTTTTGTGCACAGACCATTTCAACTGATTGTGATTAACTCTGTGGTGGTGGTTACAAAACAGAACTCAGTTTTGCCCCGTCACGCCATGCTTTTCAGCATACTCATTTATTTCTCCACTGATTATATAATTTTTTGTTCAGTTGTGGGAAGGAAAGCACTCACGTTTTCTTGAATTATGTTTATCCGTTGCGGTTAGATTTACACAAACTGCTTAAATCGACTTCAGTTGTATGTAGATCAATGTCTGTGAAGACATGTTCCGAGAAGGTCGTTTAGATTTGACATGGACTTTATTTAATTTCCAAATGTTGCAATTATTCGCAGAACGATGGATGCGACAATCTGACGAAGATCTTTTAACACTAATGCTACTTCAAACTTGATATCAAATCCAGTTAGCCTTATCATCTAAAAATACTAAAAGTAAAAAAACTTGTAAGTCTTGAAAAATTTTATTTGGGGTCAACAATGTGAAACACAATGATTTACACAAAATTATTTCAAATGATTTGACATTTAAAATTCTATGAAAATATTTTACAATAAATTTTGTAAAGGTGAGAAGAGTACAAGGTTGTCTCCAGTTGCAATATTGTTATTGAAGCTTTTACCTCTCGTCGATCTCTTTAGTTTTCTTCAGCAGCTTTAGGCAGCACCCCCCAAACAAAGCATTAACGTTGCTATCAACAAAAGAGGACAACACATGGATTTTGACTATTTTGTACGCTGTCGATAAACATTTATTGAAATATCGACACGACAATACAGGCTTTAATTGCACAGTGCCCTTTACAGTCATTAGGTGTTGCTTGCAATATTGTCACTGCCCAAGCATAAACAATTCAACCACTGGATGCGCTGTTGCGCTGTTGCATAATAAAGAACGCATGATCAGTTTTTCTGCAAACAAGCCTAGAATTGTCAGTGCAAACCAGCTGCCAGTATAACAATTAATCTATTTGTACTGTAAATCTTAGCATGGTAGCTGATTCTAATTACTATACAAACAAGCTATACAAGTTTCGACGAAGGCTCATGCCAATGAGGGGGTACGGCGTCGGCCTTCCTACACCCTGGTAAAAATTTTCTCGGAGGACATTCCTATACGCAACAAAAACACATGGTTTTGGAAAAGCAGTGCACCTTCAGAAGTGGATGTCTCCATTTCTAGCCCATATGGTAACTTGAAAGTTTCAAGCAAATTACAGGAAAAGATTTTATTACTTTGTGATCAGGTTGAGCGTTGATGGGTTTATGAGCTTACTATACTGTAAACGTTGCTTGGCAATGTTCAAAATAACTTTAGTAGGCGCTTATGTAAAATGCAATGCCACATGAAATGATTATCTCTCGCGAAATTATAGAAGATTGGAAGTTTGGAGTGTTCGTTGCATGGTACTCTGATTTTTGAAAATGTGGCTTATGTTCTTCAGCAAAGCACGTCTTCCACTGCGACCTGCAGATTGCACTGGGTTTTGATGTCGTGTTTATCTGCTGGAACTCTGCGATTGCAGTGCCACTGATAAAAATAGTCGTTGACGGCAATACCATGGAAACTGGACCGTCGCCTGTTGGGGTGTGCGAGTTGCCAGGTTCCTCATTTTCTGTTGGTGCCTCCCGTGTTGGCATCAGGTGATGACTTGTTTTGGTTTTTCGCTAATAGTGTTCCCCGCATTTTCTTGACTCCCATTCATCAAAACGTTGCGTAGAAAATAGAAATAGCTAAGAGGCTGTTACATACCTGCATTGCAAATGGTTCAAAGAACAGAAGCATAAAACACAACGTCAGGTTGTGCAAGAAAATATTGCATTTACAAACAATTCAAGAATCTACAAGAGAGCTCTGCGGGTGCTGTCGTCATCTGCAGCAACATCACTGTGCCTTGCAGCAAGTCGACCCCACAGAACACTTTTAGTATTTTTAACTTTTTCTTCAAATTTTCATAGCTTTTTGACTGCAAATTTTTTAACGGTTAACGCCATATAAATATTGGTCATATTATACTCTACGATTTCCTTATTGTCACATCACAATGCACATTTCTTAAATTTTTCTATGCCTTTGCTCATAGAATTTCAGCAAACGAGATACGATACACCATTCAGTACGTAAATTTATGTTTCCCAGAATGACGATCCTTACAATTACTTTTTTTATTTGTGTCTTCATCTTTCGGTCAATGTTTGGAAAAATAGTTTTTCTGCAAAATACAAAAAAATGCTTACCATTGCATAGGCGAAGCCAGGGGAGGCCAAGGAGGTCACGCTTCCCCCAAATGTTTGGCATATCTTGTCATTTTGTGCTTTGAGAGGCGATGTCCCAAACAAAATACTGTTGTTCGCTTAAAGTCAAAAGACTCCCCACCCCCCTAATTTTAGGCCGGCTGCGCTACATCACCATTGACAGTCTTCTCAGCAATGCCTTTTTCAAACTTTTCGAGAAATTAACCCTAATTTGTTGGTTTGACGAATTATTAGAATGGTTTTCATATATTGCAAAATTTGTCTGCAAAAAGTTAAATATAATCAACGTTACAGTTTTACAGAAATGCAGCGTTGGAAACTATCAGTTTTAAATTTGTCGATTATAAAAATGAATGCATGAAAGTCCAAAATAGTTTAAATTTTAGCTACTGTCCGTTTCAACTTTGCGATAGGCTGTAATTAAAATTTAGAATGTTTTCACACTTCGTGCCTTTTCAGAAAATGGCATTTCTTTCAGTTGCTTTCTGGCACATCAATAATAATAATAATAGTTTTTTAGTGTGGACTCGTGGTCCATATCACAGACGCAGTCATAGACACAAGAACACAAAAATGGTTAGCTATACATCAGCGCGCATTACAGAATCGGTGTTTGCACATGACCAACCTTGAGAGGAGAAAACACTTTAACTTGCTATATCATACAGTTGTGGCAAAACATTTTAACGTGCTATATCATACTTGCTATATCAGTGGAACTGAAGCCATGACTTCAGCGAAGACCCGCAGGTCGCATCGGATTCTCATGTCAGCATTTCCTGTTGAAAAGCTTTAATTAGTATAACCACACATGAGACCAACACGATTTGGCGACAATACCCCAGAAATAACTGCGTCGCCAGGCCTTGGTGGTTGGGGCCACTTTCTTCGAAAGACTAAAAGATTACCGCCACCTGTGAATAAGTAAATACAAATGAGGGAGTTTTATACACAAGGCAAAAATCACGGATTAAATGAAACTGTGTGGGATGTTTCATAACAAGTATTTTACACGTTTACCATCAGCAAATTCATGAAATGAAGTGCAAGACTTTAAAACGAAACGACGAATCATGCAAACTGTGAAGCATGGGCCTACACAAGAAAGGCACAAGTTTTGTATTTTGACGTATTGAGCTTCATTCACTGATTTTGTTGACATGAAAACAGCTGCTTCAGAAAATTCAACACGATGAATTAGAACGTGTGCAAATTTTGCGTAGTCTTGTAAAATGTGGAAGGTTTACTAAACATACAATTGGAATTAAATATTAAATGATTAAAAACTTGCAAGCAGTACTTACAGCTGTGATTATAAACTCAAATGCAGCGTTACGCAAGCTCCCTTTGTAACTTGCTCACAAATATTCCCAAATACCCCAAGGCACTGGTTCCCAACCTCTATTTCCCATTCCCCACCTAATCACCTCTAAAATGTTGATTCCCCCCATGTGGTAATATACAAATTTTATGATTTAAAAAGTGAACTCCGTTTTAGCTAAGAAACCTAAAATGCCAATACCTTGGTTTAAACAAGCTTCTAAAGAACGTAGCATTCCTGAAAACGAAGAATGAAATTAAAAACATAAATTCGAAAATCTTGACCCAGACCTCGTCCGTCGACCTCAATGCCCCCCTGCCGGGCGAACGCACCATGTGAGGAACCAGGGTTGGCCCTTTGCCGATTGGACCGATAGCTTCCAATCGGCCCCCGCCCCAAAGGGAGCCCCGCGTTGTGCCTACTATCCTACGAAAAACTTATATTTCTATTGAAGCTGCTTGTGTAGTGCCGGCACGGGGCCACATGCGGAATTTTTAAGCGTGGGATCAATCGCCTCCGAAAACCAAAGTGAACTGGGCTGTTTTAATACCCTCTTTCATCAGAATTTGTTCTGTAGAATCGTAACATTTGGTCACTGTGTTTCGATAATGTGTGGTCTAGTTTTTCAGTAGCATCTAGTTAAGGCAGAGAAAGCTTGAGTTTTGAAGTTGTTTTCTGCTTCAGTTGAAAGCGTTTCGTACTTGGCAGGTCAAGTTTTAATAGTAGCTGCAAGATACGTCTCGATAGCAGTGGCGGAGGCATCCGAAATTTTTTGGGGTGCAAAAAGTTTGGGGTGTCAAAATGTTTTACTTTAGGCGAGCAACAGTATTTTTGTTTGGGACGCCGCCAGTGGTGTAACTAAGGGGGAAAAGGGGTCATCTGCCCCCGGGCGCAGCATTTTGGGGGCGCCAAATTGATGTCGGATGTTACGTGATAATTACGAGATGTCAAATGTCAACGGATGCTAATAATCACGATTTGCAAGAGTGTTAGTGGCTGCTTCTCAGTTGCAAACCTCATCAAGATCAGCAAGGTTCGCAAAGCGAGCAGTTACGAACAGGGACGGATTTAGGGAGCGCGGGGCCCTAGGCCATCTTAGTTTTTGGGAACCTACGCAAGTGTGGCCTATTTGGCCGTTTGTCTGAAAAGCGTGAAAGTATGCCCCTCTTATGTGTAGTGCCCCCTCAAAGATCTATCTTTTGTGGTGCCGACTTTGGTTCTACGATTGCCTTACATGTTCAACAGAAATTAAAGCCTTTCCCACATTCTTCTAAGGAACAAATGGCATTGCGATCTTTTCTTGCAATTTATAGCTCTTTCGTGCAATTTAGAAGTTTTCTTCGTTAAATTGCCATGATTTCTAGCGTTTTTTGTAGGTTTCTTCTCGGATATACACATTTTCATGCGTCTTGCCGTCCTCGAAAATATCGTCTGGCTGTCGATCTGATTACCTGTACGTAAACTCCTTTTTTATAGTACCAGTAACCACATATTTTATGAACCAAACAAGCACAATCTGTTAAGTGGACGCAGGGCTTATTTATGCCGTTTTGAAGTTGTCATTTTCCAAGCAATACAAAATATAATGTTTTAATCCACTATGCCATAGGCCAGGGGTGGGGAAAGTGCCCGCGTGAACATTTGGTATGACCCGCATCAGGATTTTCGTTACCCAAGTTAGAGTGCACACCGCGTCAAAATGAAGCTTCTTGGTAAGCAGGTGCTTAGACAGTAAGTCAGGAGAGGTCACTCTTCCTCATAGTTAGATAAAAGTAGAATTTTGGGATGAAATTAGTTGATTTTGCGGCCCGCCAGCGATAATACACAATTCTTGCTGCCCGTGATAGCAAATAGGTCCCCACCTCTGCCATAGGCCGATGGTAAACAGCATGACGACAAGTTTTGCACAGCAGCAAAGTATTGTCGCAACACCCTCAGTTAACCACACGAAGTAAGCCCAATGCTTTTCCCCGTAAAACTCACGAGAAACTGTTCTAGCTGATTTAACTAACATATAGAGTTTCAACAAGCAAGCTCTGTTTGCGGGAAATCTAGCAAAAAAAACAAACGTAACATCCAATACTGACAATATTGCTTTTCATCTGAGTTTTGCAGTGTCTGGCGGTCTTGCGTTGTTGCGAGCTTTTTGTCAGTGGAAAATTGAACATCAATTCAGAACTGTCGCCAGGAAGTCTTCACTAGGGGGGCTTTACGTTCGTGTCAGGGGGCTTTGACATTGTGCCGGGGGGCTTGATATTGAAAAATTGGTAAAACCTCCAATGATTTATAGTGTTTCATATTTCGATTTGGGGAATTCAGTACTTTTTTGGGGGGGTTAAGCCCACCAAAGCCCCCCCGTAGCGACGGGACTGCATCAATTAAGTACCGTTTTTTTCATTCTTTTTCTTGTAACCGCTTTCATACAGACGGCCTGAATCTCTCTCACGCCCAGATGCACAATATTGTCGTGTTGTTACTGTAGGGTCTGGAGTAGACATTTGCATTTCCGCCCGTTTCAAAGTAAAGCGTGAAGTTATGCCTCCGCAGTTAAGCAAATTTTTAGTTAACATTGAGTCGTCATAGGAAAGAGTTCCGCGGGGCCACCAAAAACGCCGGACCCTAGGCCATGGTCTATTTGGCCTATGCGTAAATCCGTCACTGATTATGAACCTTAGGGACGGTTCAAGGTGGACCTTTTGTCTCCAACAATCAGCGCCCACATGTGGTTTGACTAACGGCAGCGTCACAGTGTTGCGAACGTTTCGACGTCTGTCTCATTCCATAGTTGCGTCACAATGGTACAGAAATTCAGCGTTCACAGTGCATGCAGTATGCTATTGAGCAAGCGTTTAGAGCAGCGATGAAACCTACAGTATGCTGTTACCAGGGCCAGTGGCGTATCTAGGGTATGGAAAGTATGGCTCGTGCCATGGGCGTCACTTTGGCAGGGGGCGCAGAAACTGCTCGGCAAAAATTAAAATTTGTGCCTTATGGTTTGTTCAAC
>Ga0210059_1004021_pt1 | contig 23668 bp, 20 predicted proteins | sample Ectturendosymbi2_FD_188042 | JGI IMG/M metagenome (GOLD analysis project Ga0210059, IMG submission 188042) | Ecteinascidia turbinata endosymbiont from Florida, USA - Sample 2 (SPAdes) (version 2) | ecosystem: Host-associated > Tunicates > Ascidians > Unclassified | place: Key West, Florida...
TGTATTACGAAATTTTAATTGTAGTCTTGAGTTTGTTTTTTCTCTGCTGTTACTTCAGCCTTTCAACTTTTCACCTGTAAGCTTTGCTTGCAATTTTCAGGACTGAGGATGCGTAATTTTACGTGATATCGATTTCCTATTAAAAATTTGCTGATCGATTCCTTGCTTACACCCATCGTGGAAAGTACATTGCTTCATTCTAATTGTTTGTTTCGTAGATTTAGACATATCTCGGGTTTCGACATGATTCCGTCGAAGCCTGACATTCAACTGAGAGCGAATGTTTGCTAGAGCTCGGATGATTTTAGGACTGAAGCTTAATTCTGAAGGCAGAACACATCAACCTTGTGCTTGTTGCAAAAACGTGCTGCGATTGTTTGTTTTGCGAAATTACCCTCTGTGCATTGCACTGTGCTTCAGATATGCGTTTTCGCTTTTGCTTGAGAGGCGAAGTTTACTCTTGCTCAGAGAAGACATGTACGAGAATTATCTTCACGGAATTGAAGAGACTGTTACCGATGATTTCAGCAAGAAATCAGTAGCGAACTTACATGCCTTGGGAGACGAGGTCCTGCAAGGTAAAGTCACGGAGCAAAAAGATTTCACCATGGAAAGGCAATCCGTTAGATTGTCACTGACCATGCGTCATGTTCCGAAGGTTGTTAAACTTCGATTGAAAGTCTGATTACGCAATCAGCAGTGCATTCGACGTGAAACGAACACCTACACCAAGAACTGCTGTCAGAACCTGCCTTAAAATGCGGTTGATCTATTTGGAAAAGAAAAATGCTGTTGTGCGACTGCCTGCCTTGTACTGGTTGGTGAGTTAGTCCAACACCCAAATTGCATTAGGCAGTCGCGCGTCGGGCATGATTTTGCCGGAAGCAGGTTGAGACACTTGTGTAACGATGGTGAAAACGTTCAACGATTTGTTGCCAAGTGTGATCAAGGGTAAGCGGTGACAGTCGGAGGAATTTCTCGTTTTATCAACTTTGCCGCTGTTTCACTGCTGTCTTAACCAAACCGTTGTTTACAAATGGCCATGGACGGGCCGGAAACACAACTGTATTACAAAAAGTTTTTTTTGCAAACTGTTAATCCACTGGTGTGTGCAGGCCGGATAGCCGAAAGCACGGAATAACTGCGGATCGTTTTGCAGTTATGTCCACAGTTACGTCATCGTGAACAATCAATACGTTTCACTGCGTTGACATTGAACGAGTTTCCCTCAAAATTATACTGAAATGTTTTGTTGTTCACGCGTGCATCTAAGACAACGTTTCTCAAACTTTTTGTTCGTTGTTCGGTATATTTTAGGCCTTTTTACACTGCTGCGCAATATCAGTCCCCTAGGTCGCAGCTAAGAATATAGACGGTGTTTCTTACCTAAACTCAAAAAAGTAGCCGGGGTGGCCCAGGTGGCCATGCCCCCAAAAATTTTTAGCGTATCTAGTCATTTTCTGCTTTGGGAGGCGGTATCCCAAACAAAATACTGTTGCTCGCCTAAATCAAACATTTTTCCCAAAAAAATTTTGAACTGCCTGCGCAACTGCCTAATTTTTAACTGAAACCTCCATTTTTACTTAAAATAACCGGTTAAACAATACTAAGTTAACACCCGAATATTTCTTAAAATAATATGATTTATTGAAAGTTCTGTAGCACTGCAAACGACGACACTATCCCTCCTTTGAAGTTGCGTACAGCTCACGAATCAAGAACTAAATCCGTATTCTTTTTTTGAAATGGGGTTTGATGGTACTTTATGACAACAGCAGTCTCGTCACGACTGTTTTTGAAGGGTTGTGTGGTTTTTATTAAATTTGTTTACGGATTTCCACAATAAATTTTCTTATAAAGTGAGTGGCAGCTTTATTTTTAAATAAGGAAGTATATCCAAATGGAATACCCGGCCTATCCGTTTCCTGTTCGTGCTTCAATCAGGGCCTACGAGAAGGGGGTACAAGAGGTACATCGTACCCGGGCCCGGGAATGTTAAAGTACGCATGGTCAGTTATTCTGTAATTAAGCCTAAAATTATTAGTGTAAGCCAGCTGTCAGTGTAACAATTAATCTTTTTGTATATCTTAGCATGACAGCTCATTTTGATCACTATGCAAACAAGCTCCACAAGTTTCGACGAGGGTCCAACAAAATAAGCGGGCCCGGTGTCAGTCTTCGTACCTCCTGGTAAAATTTCTCTCGGAGCCCCTGGCTTCAATCACTGTGAATGGTGCATGGGACAGATAGTCAGAAAGTGCCTGACTATCAGCATTCTGGCAGCCACACCTTCCAAAACCGAAGTAAGCTCGTAAAGACCGCCACGTAGTCACTGCATCACCATCATTGCCTCGCATGGCTCCAAAGTGGAACGTGTGAAAAGACTTAACAAAAATGGAAGATAGTTTGTCCACTACACTTGTAAAATCAACCGTGGCACATCCATTCCCAATATTGTTTTCTGACAATGTGGACTCCGCAGTAATTATTATGTCATAAATGGCTTGGTGCTGTTTTCCATTGATATTCTGCTTGTTTGGAATTTTTCAATCCGCTGTGCAGACATATTGAAAACTGAGAACGTGTGGAAAATGTACCACATTCATATTTCGTCAATTACACTCACGAAAAATTTGATAAGAAAATTCTTTGAGATTTGAAGTGCCCCTTTAAAAATCCGTATGTACTCTAGCATGGGAACTCTTGATCTAAGACTAGAAAGCGTGTGAATAATAAAAACTTCACCAGTGAGCCTGACGCTGTAGAATTTGACGATAATGCACTTATTCGTAGTTCGGTGCATTTCACCTGCCGACTAGTGATAGTGGTTTTCATGGAATATTTATTGTCAAAAACATGACGATTCGCAGCATTTGGGACGTAGATGTTGCGTCACTTTTAGATGTAAAAATTTACGCCTGCGATTGGTTACCCTCAGTAAAAGGCAACATATCACGTTGAATGCTTGTATGAGAAAAGGAGCACGTCATTTCCGTTGCAGATTGCTTAATTTCTGACCATATAAGCTTGAATTCTCAGTGAAAAACGGTAGCATTTGAAGATCGGGAATGGTTTTAATTTAAGCTTCCTAAAGGCAAGGCAAAGCCCGAACTTTTTCAAATACACCAAAAAGTTATTTTTATTGTACGTGTTACCTTGTACTGCCAGTAATCACCTTCATATATTAAAAGCGTTTTCGTTTAAAAAAAACTGAGGTTGAATTCACTAGTCCTTAAATGCCAGGCATGCAAAAACGTCAGGTGACGAGGCGACTGAGAAAATAAAAACAAAAGCACCATGAACCAAATTTATTCAATCTTCCTTCGTGGATGTGGTGCAGGAATCGTTCCTCTGTCTAGTCGGACGTCCGCTCATTTCGGTGTCGTTATAGACACGTGCGGTATTTTCCGTTTGAATCTGGAATAGTCGTAACAGATATTAGTTTTCCATCCAAAGTTCGTTGCAGTGAGCAAATGCGCGACTGCAATGATAGAAGCTATGAAGGAGGAGTTGTCGGTTTAAGCGCAGTTTTCAAGAAGTCGGTCAAACGAGGTAACACTTCAAGGTGGGTTAGCAAAACTTACAGAAACGGAAAGCAATATCTGCATTGGCCAAAACGAAAGGGCGTCAAGAGGCAGACAGTACTGGTAAGCAGGCTGTTTATGATCCGTGGGGGCGATGACTGTCGGATTAGGCTCGAACACAGGCCACACTGCTGGCAGCATTGCCTCTGACCAAGTGGCTCGTACACAAGCCATTTTTTGACTCTAACAAAACAATATAACATATGTTGTAATGTGAACTAAAAAAAACATTTAGGGCCTGTCCACAGATGACCCCACGCTTTGAAAGAAGAGGTTTTGTTTTTTGTGAGAAAGTGAAGGGGTGAAACCTCCAGCGACGTAGCAATATTGTACACGTGCAAGGTTTATCTCCAATACGGAGAAATGTGTGCTTCAAACTGCACATACTTACGAGATTTAATTTCATAAATGTGTTGGAACCACGGGCGTAACGAGGTTAGATGGCGTCCTGGGCAAGAAGCAAGTTTGGCGCCCCAATGTTCGAAACTAAGTTCTTTCGGAAGCAAATTTACTGTATTGAAGAAAGTACTTGTGACATTGATGGGACTTTCGGCGCCCCATAATGACTCGGCGTCCGGGGAATTGCGCACCCCTTGCCCCCTCGATGGAACACCTACTTTTTACCAGTTTTCGTCACAAAATGATATTTTACGTGACCTGTAGTTATAATCCTGCTTGACATTCACATTTGCAGTAACTTGCCAGCATTCTGCACATGTGTGCATGTCGGTTCCAATGAGGAATTTTGTGATTTCTAAGGGATACATCGAATTCCGATTGCATCAGCATCAAATGAGCCTAAAGAAAAAAACTAACAGCGTGACCTTTCAAGAAAGGTTGTTGATTGTGTGATCAGGTCATTCGCTCCGATTTGACCGGGGCAACTCCGTTTTCTGTGTCATTTGCTGTATAGTTAGTTGTTTGATAGTTACAGAGAATAAGAGGGGCTGCAGAGAACAAGAAATAATGGGGGTGCAAAAGTTCTCCGACGTTAACATTGAAAACGTTACAAAAAAACCGGAGGTGTGTACCACAGCGCAGTTCGCTGAAACCTTACATTATGTCTTGTGCTGTAGCAACCTAAAGCTGCGGGCTACTAAATCTTTAGCAAGCCAAGCATACCTTGTTAATGTATCCGGGTTGCGAAAAAGTGTTATGTATGACAGCAGTTTTCACTGCAACATTATATAGTAGCCTGGTTTACCTGCATCGTTTGTAGCATTGCCTACATTGAAACTCCATTCCCACAGCATGGAAATGTGCTTTAAGATTCATAGGCTCTGCACATTTTGCTCCAACGCATAGTGTACATTATATATCGTTTAAATCTTTATCTTGAGGGAAAGACGTTCTGATAATCCCCAAATAATAAACCTTTTCTTGAACTAGCTATTAACTTGGGTGCCGGTAATTATACTATCGTATGCCAGCATCTGTATCTCATATCATAGCATTTTTAGTGAGCGTTGCCTTATTTTAGCATGTGTAAACGTTTGTTCTGGTGTCCGTAGGCGTAGCCAGTCCAAGGGGGGGGGCAGTAGCCACTAAATTTCTAGGACATCTTGTCATTTTGTGCTTTGAGAGGCGGTGTCCCAAACAAAATACTGTTGCTCGCTTAAAGTCAAAATGTTTTCTCCCCAAAAACATTTTGGGCTGGCTACGCTACTGCTGGTGTCATGTATTTTGAAAGTAATCGTAGCGGATGAGAAACAAACAAGAGTAAAATCAGGCGTTGCCATTGCATGTCGAAACATCACGATTTGTCCGCAAAGGAACGTCTGCATGTTTACCATGTCCATTTGCACCGACTCCGTACTACAGACAGTGGCGTAACTAGAAGTTTCAGCCAGGAGGAAACTTAGCTGAAGGGACCAACTTGCCAACACTGAGAAAAAGTTGAGAAATTGAACTGCGTCCATATGTGGATTTCTATACTTAAACCTGAAATCACCGGAAAAAACACTCCGAAAAACGCAAAAAACAACAACCTACTGAAAACCGAAAAATACTTAATTCAGAAATATAAGCTAAGTGGGGGCCTCTGTTTTTACATTTAACTTGCTAGGGGTCGATTCGCAATTCGCACCCCCATCAGTTACGTCACTGGGTATAGAATATTCGTTTTCAGTTTCTGTAATGAGATGTATTGCACATCTTACTGGAGACGAAAAACTTAGAATGTCAAAATTGTGTTTTTCTGGATCGGCACATTTGGAAATGAGGTGCGTAGCCTAAAAGCTTGTTAAATTTATGGGCATAGCCTACTACACATCCACTTACTACAATGCAGTGGTTTCATTAGTTTATAACACATGCACAAAAAATAGTTGTTGACAGCCATTTAGAATCCCTCGAGTGGTGTCTAACGAATTGTGACCCCATATTTATAGGGGTTCTGTACATTGCGACATGAAAAAAGGGTAATAATTTTACGAATGTAGTGTGACGTCATTCATGGTCGGTCCCTTGCACTGACCGAATCAAATGGCAACTGAACGAGCGGCAGCCGGCAAGACAAGTCAATCGAGGAAACCGCACACGTTGGTTACACAAGCGCCACAGGGTGGTTGACAGTGATGAGAATCGAGAGCAAGACCCATTTTCTCGAGTAACGGTCTCGAACTTTCAGATCTCGGATTTTGTGATGAACTCTCGATGTCGAGTTTTTAACTCGGTATCGGAGGTTACGCCTTGATTGCATCACTGGCAGTTACGCCCCAAAAACTGAGAGCAATGACACAAGTTATTGCTGTTGCAAAGACGTAAAAATTCGCAAGTGGCGAGAGAATACGCAATTGCCTTGCACACGTCTGTATTGATACACACCAACCAGATGTTTTTTGGTCCTTCAGATGCTGTATAACTCGGAAGTTTGGTTACGTAGATTGTGAAAGTGCTGTAAGTATTTTTGAAAGCAATCATTTTTCCTGGTCCAACTGTGTTCGCAAACCGTAACTGACTCAAAATCAAGGGCGTACGCAGGGGAGGGTTGGGGTTAAAAAAACCCTTGAGCTTGATCTTTTACAAAAACTTTATTACCTGCGCAAAGGGGATTAATTGTTTTTGCATACTTTTTGCTGGTTAATTTGTTGACTTAATGCAAATACCACGAAATGAATTTGCATGCAAACTTCAAGGAACATTGCAAATGGACCAAAATGTAATAATTAGGTTTTGGTGGGAATCTGCATTGTCGTCTGCATCCAGAAACCATCCCATCAGTTTTTGCAGACCTTTTGCCCACTACGCATGATTAAGATTATGTTTCCCCTCTTTCACTTTATCCAAAACAATTATCTTCATTTTGCCTGTTTTGGCTGATCGGCGCAAAATTTGCCATAACGTTGGTTTGGAAAACATGAATATGACGTCACAAACAGTGCACACCAAATACAAATGACACCATGCGCCATTGAATGAACCCCCCCCCTTTGAACATTTTATGCGTACGCTACTGCTCAAAATCTACTGCAATTTAAATATTTAGCCTATGCAGAACGGAGCTTACGTTTAAAATTTGCAAAAAAACTGAAAGAACGCAGCAACAATGTATTTGCACACTTACCCGGATGAATTGGTCTTTGAAAAGACTAGTAACCACTCCAAAAAAGAGCAGCACTCGCTCACACATCCACGCGATGGCAAGAGTTTCCACCGGACACCAGTCCGTTTGGATGCAATTCTGTCGTACGTCATGATACACATCAGCGAGCACCGCTGAATACAGATTGAGCAAGACGACTATAACAACAAGCATGAAGATTCCGTAGTACAAGGACCACAAAGATCCAGATGCAACTCCTCCGGTTGGGTTCTCGACTGGCATGCCCACCAGTAAACTGTATAAAGTTAAAAAAGTAGTCCAAAAGTTTTTGAAGGACCTGTGGGCACTGAAGAAGAACAGGTTTCCGACCATGCCGAACGTGATGAGGCACAGTAAGGTGACAACCGAAACCCCAACAAGGTCTGCCTGAGCTTGCTCCAGTGTGTTCATAATGGCTGAGACACGGCGACTGCCTCGAAACAACTTCAGCATGCGGATATAGCTGAAAAACGCCACCATGCTAATTAGCTCGAAATACTCTTTTGCGAAACGCGCTGGAGTCGCGAAAGGAGAAAAGCGCCCAGGATCCTCGTGATGTGCCCGTGAAACCACAATACTGGAATAAATGTGAGAAAAATATACGTAGTACGTCCACACGGTCAAGACAATGATGACCATGCACAAAATGTTCCAAAAATTTGTCAAAATGCTTATCACTCCCAAAAATCTCCAGCGGACGGCGTTGCACTGCATGACAAGGTCAGTCGCCAAGGCTACGTTGACAAGAATGTGCAGAAGCTGTAAAATGGCGATAATGATGTCGTTCATTGTGTAAAAGTACAGTGGGCGGTAGCTTATAACTTCGTAATGGGTGTTCACGTCGCCATGTGCTACGACTTCTATCGCCAGGGTCACGGCTGTGACATGGCGAATGTTGGGAGTAAAGAGAGCGAACTCGACAAAAAGGGCTGACGTATCGCCGTCTACCCACAACGCATTTTTTAACCCATCCAATGTCTGTCTGACGTCATCGCTACTGTAGCCGAGATCAGATATGTAGCCTCCGCTGGGGTAAAACATACGCCGAAGGTGGCCACCACTAGCGAAATTTGTGGTGTAGTAGGATTCGATTTGTTTAAATTGCCAAGCGTTAGCCACCCTCTCAGTTACAGTAATGGAGCTGTCGTTTGTCTGCACAGAGCTTTTCTTCCAAAGCAAGCCATAATCGCTGGTTTCAAAATCATCCAAACTCGTTACTTTGTAGTCCAGAGGCCTGCAACTTCGTAAACCGAACTTGGGTGTGTTATCGGGGCAAGGTCTAGGCCGCAGTCGAGCTTGCTTGACTCTTACAGAACCGAGAGAAATAAAAGAGTCCGAATATGAGTCCGCGGTTTCTTTGAACAACCGAGGAAGCAGCTTTTTCTCGAGAAAAGCAAAAATGTCGCCAGTTTTTTTTATATTGCTGAGATCACGAGTAAACTGCTGGCGCATGTGAATGTTTAAGTGAACCACTCGAACATCCCGCTGGAGAAAAATGAGTGACGTCACAAATACGACAATGAGAACCCAGAACGTAGCCTCCAGCCAATACGACCGGACTTTAAAAATTGCCAGTTTTAATTTTCCAGCTTTGAAAAGTGATTTGAGCTTCGGTTTTCTGTAACACCACGGTCGACTTTCGATTTCGGAGACTCGTTTTTCTTGCAAAGCTGTCTCGAGTAAAAGGAGTTGTTCTTTTTCGCTTCTATCTTTGGTTCGAGCTTCAAGGGCGTACTTGATTTCATCGTGATGCCTACGCCAGCGTAAAATGACCTCTTTCCTCTCCCAGCTTTTCCTGAATCCAGTCCACTCAGCTTCTTCGACGGTATTGCGCCTTGTAGTCGCCAGAAGTGTAGCTACGATAATCATTCGGATGGGAGAGACAATTATGATGTTTTGGACAATTGAGAGCACGAAAGCAAGAAGCCAGTTGAGAAACTTTGTGTTTGGATACTGAAAAAGTAAATTTATTTGTTATTATACAGGTAGGTTGGAATACATAAACATTTCAGAACCTTTTCAATATTTTCTTTTAACAAATTGGTAGCTTTTGTGTAAGCAGCAGATCGAACGTTTTTACGTGAAGTGCACACAAAGAGTTGTTTAATATAATCTTCCACAAATGTGGAGTGCTGCAACATTATGTTAAAATAGTTTTTTCACTCTGTTCCAGTAAAGGCATTCCAAGGTGGCGTGCCTTATGTTCATAAAAATCTTATGCAATAAAAAAACACGCACGTTTTTCTTGATAAGTAGAATCTCTAAGCATTGTCCTAAGCATGAAAAAAGAATGTGTGACACCATGGGCGTCGGAATAATTTTTTTCCAGGGGGGATTTTTCCAAAATTTTTCCAGGGGGGCCAAAAGTGGTGAAATTTGTTTTTTCCCTCACGGAACTAAGAAAACAACCCTTTTTTGCTAAGATTTTCACAATCCAGGGGACCTTGGTCCTCCCCTGCCCTCCCTTCCGACGCCCATGTGTGACACTAGGACGTGCAACTATATCATAATTTACCTGGAGTCCGTACAAAATGGTTAGGGAAGAACATGCCAGCAAAAACAAAATCACGACGATCCACGTTAGGCTTGCCAGCCAGGACGGCAAATTTAACAATGAGGTTACCGACCTCTGGCAAGCCAGCACCTCATCTTCCCCACAGCTTGGCAATGGCGTTTGCTGTGGTTTTGTCCGCGAACTTCGAAAGTTTTTGGTAAGTGTGCTTATTTGCTGCTGCTCTAGAGTTGCATCGTGGTTCTTTCCATTCCTCTCACAGTTTTCTTCACATGGCTTTTTCACCTTACGCTCCTCATTGATTAATTCGAAGGATGAACACTTTGATTGAAAATCGCAGCCAAAGCTTTCACTGGCTGTATCAACTTCAGGCATGTTTGTTGCTTCAAAGAATATTTGTTTAAGACTTGGCGATGGTATTTGGTTGATTTCAGAAGAACGAATTCGAAGTATTTTAGTTGATGGTCTTGGGCTGCAAAATTAATAAGTCGGTGCATTCGTAATTTTTTTTCACGTTTTATGAATTTGAAATGATCGATTGCTACGTGACATTTAAATTAAATGCAACCTGGTCGTAGGCACAGGATTCAAACATGTTATTTGTTTTTGTATGAGGAAAACGACAACAAATAGTGAAAAACAACGCATGAGAGCAATTCAGGATTTAATGGTGAGATCGAAAGCAAAATAACGAAAAGGAGAAGCACATCAGTACTGTAGAGCTAAACCAATGGGAAAGCATTAACGGTGGGCATGGAAATTCGAACTCTCCCACAATGAAACAAAGTGTGTTACGGAGATGTGAACATTGAAACTGCGTGTGAAAAAAACAATAGAGGCGTTAGAGCCAAGAAAAATATATCTGCGAATATTTTCTTATCTAAAGGCCAAAAGCGTGTTAGGACATGAATTTTTCGGCAAGTAGAACTTTTCTAACGTTAGATTGGCTAAGTAAAGAAATATGCCAAGCGGTGGTAAACATTGTTCTACCCTTCCGATAACATTCAGCAGCATTTTGCAAGAAGGTGTTAAGCGATTTATTTGTCACGAAGAAAAGTTAACAACAAGCAGGGGACACTGCTCAGGCTTAAAACTCTGTACTCCACTGATATAGCTACACATTCAGACCAAGCTGCCCTTGTAGTTAAGAAAACATCTTAGTTGTTTGAGATGCTCCACTGACTTAGTTGCAAGCGGTTTCTGCGGGACGTTTTAACCATGTTGAAGGTCACAATGCGTTGATTCTTTCATTATTCCGGAAAATACGAAAAACATATCTGGTCGGACCTATTCATTTTACTGTAATGACTGCACCTAATGTTCGATGATGAAAACTTTTGCTGCGCTTCTCAGTGGAATCATTTGTTCCCGGAAATAAATCGATGAGAGGTTGGGGAACATTTTCGTTAGCTCGGAAGCAGCGTTTGGCAATAACAGGTATTTTTCTATCTTTTAACCTACGTATCATCCTGTAATTAGTGAATACGTGCATCAGATTTACATTAAAGCAGAGGCCAGAAGCCTTGAACGCAACGATGTACTTGTGAGTTGTATGACTACGTCGCAGATCTTGCGATAAACACTGACCCGGTGTACACATACCTTTCGGAAAACCGCCATCTCTCACTGGGACGAAGTCCGGTACTGCTTTGGTCGATTGTTTCTAGTGACGATGCAGGACTCTCTTCGTCCTGACGTCGAGGCGATATGTTCCTGACCGACAATAATACTCAGAGTTCTCACAATGGACGTTTTATAAATAAATAACATGCATGGTGACAGAGTTGATCAGAAATGCAATTAGCAGAGCGTATAGTTTACATTCATGCAAATAAAATATTAGAGCACGCGTTTGTGAGGCTAGGCTGAAAAATTTTTTTTGAAATTGAAAAACTGGCCCCTCCAAAGAGTTGGCAAATGGTCCAAAACTCCCAATTACATTGAAATTTTTCAGTTACTCCCTCTAGTGGTCGACCAACACTAAAGTCACGCGGAGGTCAAATTTAGTGAATATGCCATAACTTTGTAATGAATTGCACTAGAGACCTTAAATTGCTGTCACAAGAAGCAGAATCATACAGTTTCTACCTGTTCTAAAAGAACGTTTTGCCCTATTTTGTCTAGAAATGAAAATTTTCATTCTATTTGTAAAACTCCTCAATGAATGTAACAAAGAGTTATTTGGGTTGATGTTACATCAATGCTTGGCTGAGTTTACTTACATCAACTCCTAAAAGTTTCATTGAGATCCCTTTCTGGTTGTTGATTCGTTACGCTGACACACAAACATTTAAAACCGACGCTGCTAAAAATGAAGCGTGCTTGGCAAAGGTATTATTAACAATTCAGAACATTTACTTTCAGTTAAATGCATATTCATCTATATCAAAAACACTCTTGGAAGTTTTTAAACATTGAATTGTTTCTTTGTTTCAAAAGACTTCATTAGTTTCCTGAATTAAATTCTTTGCTTGATCATCCCATAACGCCTATCATGACCTGTAGTTGAAACAGATGCCTCAGTGGCCAACTTCACATGTCGCTCAACAACTTGGTTGTGGCAAGGATGGTTAAGCTTTAATGGTCGAAGTCGAAGCTCATTGATTTCTTCAGAGGGGCTCATGTATATCTGGAAGATTCAACTTGACCACTATGTGGAATGGCTTGGCTGTGAAGTTGATTTTTGGTATCAAAATTTTGCGAATAGCTGTGCGTTCTGTTGAAACTGGACTTGGCTCAGTAAATCCTCCTTCAAACTTATCATTTTCAATTAGATAGGTTGGTCCTTTTGATCGTAGGCTACACAACTTGTTGACGGCCATTCTCAGAAGATCCTCATCATCATCACCAAGCATGCCAAGCAAAATCTTCTCTGGGTGTGCAAAAAATCCATTGTTTTGAAGAACTTTTCAAGCAATCTCTAAAAGTTTTTGATTTGGAAAACCGACAATTCTTTGAGAAAGGTTGAAACATTTTTTGATCCACGCGATAGTTTGGAGTAGTGGTCAATTTCAAACCACGTTGGAAAGTACAGGTTGGAAAGTTGACTGTCTTCACAAAATATGTCAAACAATTTTTCAACATCACTCACAAACTGGCTTTCTTTTGCAACATACCATGGTTTTGAACGCTTTTTCTTAGGGTAGTAATCCACCGCTTTAAACTTTGCCATCATGTTGAAAATCTTCTTAGCAACAGCCGGTTCTTGGATTGGATAAACATTGCTTCATATCCAATGCTTCACAAGCTCAGCAGCAACAACTCTTGCAGCATTCATTGCGAAAAAACGATCTTCACTTAAAACCCGATCAATAACATCTTGCTTGGTAGGCAATGTTCCTTCTGGAAATTTATCAATGCTGCGAAATGTATGTCCACTATGAAAAGCCTTTGTCACCTTCACGGATCTTTTTCTAGTTTCTATTTACACTTACGTAGTGAAATAAGCAATGCTTATTTTCACTACACAGTATTGTAATTACTAAAACACTATATCTGAAAATCAAACCACTATTAAATATTAAACTATTAAATATGTTGCAACAAGTATTAAACTATTAGATATGTTGCAACAAGAGCGTGAAGGGTTAGTCTGTGTCTATTTTGTTGTCGTAGACACGTGCTCTGACAGCAGTGCACATAGCTATGCCGTATAAAGTTATAGCATTTTCACTAAATTTGACCTCCGCGTGACCTTTAGATTTGTGTTGGTCGACCACTAATATTTTTGATATAGTTGAGTATGCAATTTTATTGAAAGTAAATGTTCTGAATTGTTAATCATACCTTTGCCAAGCATGCTTCATTTTTGGTAGCGTCGGTTTTAAATGTTTGTATGTCAACGTGACGAATCAAAAACCAGAAAGGGATCTCAATGAAACTTTTTGGAATTGATATAAGCAAACTCAGCCAAGCATTGATGTAACATCAATCCAAATAACCTTTGTTACATTCTTTGAGGAGTTTTACAAATAGCATGAACAGCTGCACATTATTTGCAGATAGAGTATATGTTTTGGTGCAATTGGCTGCTACTATTGAGAGAACTTTGCAGAGGTTTTCTCACTTTGCATATGTATTTAGTTTGTGTATTGTGATGCATTGACAACAAGTTGATAACAACATACCTTGGAGATCTTTCACAGTGATTTATTGTTTAAACAGGAAGTCTTGCTAATTGCAATATGTTCTTTTCAAAATTTCACTCATCGTAACTCTTAAAATACCATTTTTGATAATATCTTCATTCCAGACAAAATAAGGCAAAAAGTTCTTTTAGGACAGATAGAGACTGTATGATTCTGCTTCTTGTGACACCAATTTAAGGTCTCTAGTGCAATTCATTATAAAGTTATGGCATATTCACTAAATTTGACCTCCGCGTGACTTTGGTGTTGGTCGACCACTAGAGGGAGTAACTGAAAAATTTCAATGTAATTGGGAGTTTTGGACCATTTGCCAACTCTTTGGAGGGGCCAGTTTTTCAATTAAAAAAAATGTTTTACCCCGGCCCTACTGTGAGTCTGTATGTGGTGAACAAGAGTGTTTATCCACTTCCAAATAAATGTGAATATTCCGTATATTACAAGTGTTTGCAGAATTAAAGTTATATCTTCCCTGTTGTTTTTATGAACATTTTCTTCGTATATTTTAAATACGCTAAATGTGGTGGAGTGATTTCAAGGGTAAAAGTTTGCAAAACTTTGAGTTAAAGGCACATATGGCAAAATACTGGAAACAGTTTATATAAATACAAGAACGTCATGCATTGTTTTGGGCATTTAATTACGACAGATAAAGTCTAGGAGCAGCTTAATTTCATTGGTGCAGTGCAGCGCAGATACACAACTTACCTGTAAATAACGTTTACCACATAGTTGAAAGGAGCAAGTATAACTGCCGACTGTGATGCAGCAATTATGGACGAGAAGTCGAGTGACACGTAACCAGCACTGATTTTTTGTGTGCCTGCTGACACATCGTAAAACATTACACTGGCGAGCATGAGCCCGAAAACGGCCGTAGCGCAGCATCCAACTCTCTGAGCCCTCGTGAATGTGCTGCAGGACGCCCTGCGAGCAATGTCATGCTGCTCAAGTAGCGAAACCAAATATTTAAGTTTAAAATATGATACTGGGGTTTTCAGAGGTACTCACTGTCCTATAGCAGGAGGGCGGAGATTTTGCATATTTCAAAACTTTGAAGACTAATTTATATTTGGGGGACGATTTTATAAGTATGAGAACTGGAAAAATTAATTTTACATGGATTTTCACACCCTTTTTCCTCCGGGGAGGGTCGCAGGAACAGCAGTCCAATGACTGAAAGTACCTCACGGTCAACTACAATCTCTGATAGTTCTGCTGGTTCAACACCAAGACGGAACCTGGCAAGGTCGGCGATGTAATCACACCACCTTGTCCTTAATGCATCGACCTCTGGGCCACTTTACCGTGGTTGTAGCCAGCAGGACTTTAATGCAGCTGGAAACAGCTCACGAAAAATGACTGCCTCTATGAAATCACATGTGTTGTGCAAACGTCAGGAATAAGACGGGGAAAGGCTTACTTGAGTGTTAGTAGAGGAGAACGCAATGCATCCACTTCAGCTTTTTCATTTCTAGGGATGATATTTCTCTAATGCGTCAAAGGGCTGACATTTTGAAAGAGTTTGGGAGACACTGCATCAGGCCCGTAACCAGCTTGGGAGACCAGGGGAAGCCAAGAGTTTTCTGAGAGGGGTCCAAATTTTAAACTATGTCCAATAGTCCAGAGTTTTTTATGAGGCGTTTTAGGGACCCGATTCGGGTCCCTAGAATTTCAAATCGGGTCCCTAAAACCATAAAAAATCGGGACCCTAGAATCAGTGAGATCGGGTCCCTACAGATCCAAACCGAGTTCCTAACATTTTCCTTAAAAAAAACCTGCAATAGTCTTAAACTATGTCCAACATATTTTCCAGGGGGGCGAAAAATTTTGCAAGGGGTTCTCCTGGTTACGGACCTGCACTGCAGTAAAATATCTCGCGTCAGGTTTATCAGTTTGTCGCCGTCCGTGAACTACTTGAAGTGAATAGAACAGCAATGGAGCAAAGACTTTTAGGGGCAAGCGTTCATTGAGACATGTAGGGTTTTCCGCTGGTGATCGTTAAATTTGATTTTCTTCTGAATTTGGAAAAAAGCATCTTTATTCCCCTTTTCAGTCTGAAATGTTTTTGATTGATAATGGGGAAGATAAAGATAAATTAAGCGATGTGCCGAATCACAATGCCCACGTTTCACAAAAATGAAAGTTATTTAATTGCAGCAATAAGCAATAAAAGTTGTTGAAAATGGATTAAATGAAAAATGCTTTTAATGAAATAGCATTTCATTTTTTACACAAAATTAAAAGAATGTTTATCATTCGAGAAAGCATGGCTTTCTTATGAACAACACTGCGTGAAGAGTGCGTGATTATTCCTTTACTTTGTTATATGTGTTTTCGGCACCTGTAGAATAAAGCTGTCCACACGTTTACTTCTTGCCAGTCCTCGTTAAAAGCAATCCTCCATCTACTGCCGAAACCACAAAGTCGTTTGTATTTGGTGGGCCGCAACGTCACTTGACATTCGAAAGGCAGTAAGTCCATTGATAGCCACGTGCGTGCCTCAAAAAAGGAAGGAGGAAATTGAACTTGAAGGTCATAAGCAGCTATTCTCTCCACGAACCAATCAGGATGGGAACCTTCGCAGAGACCAGCATACAAAATTACTTACAATTCTTTTTAGTGATCTGCATTTGTGATCGATGCAGCTTATGCGAAGTTTCAAAATTTTACCAGTTTAAACCATTTATGGACCGCGAGTGCCACTGACAATGCCTGCGGCATGTTCGGCCATAACTCTTCGACCGATCACAAGGGAGTCAATGCAGACATCATTAAATGCGGATTTTTGTGTTCTTTCTGACAAACAAAAACAGATAACTTTACGTTTGAAACTTTGCCTGGCAGCGTGACGTCACTAAACAGCACTGTGACATAATTTTGACGCATGGCGAGATTTCAAATGCCAAAGTATTTGTTTCTTTGTTTATCAGAAAGTACACAAAAATCCGCATCTCATGATGTTTCCATTGACTTCCTTAGAACAATCGGTCGGCGAGCTACGGTCTAAATTGCTTCAAAAGCCAAAAAATTTGGGCATTCGCGGTCCTTTGGGTGCAGTAAATATTTTACGATTGATTGATTGCAGCAGAAATTGATAACGTCACCGATTTTTGTGCGCAAAAAATGTTAAATGCAGGAAAGTAATTTCATTAGTTTCAATGCAACAAACCTGAGTTATCATGCCAGAGATGCACCTGAACCACTTTTCCCAAAGGCTCCTTGGCTGCGATCGCAAACGTATCGATTGATCCTGGCTGAAGTAGGTGCCTTCTTTCGTTGCTGATCACGTGAGGACCGGTGCAGTGACCCGTTTCGCCTTCCAGAACGATTGTGACGTTGGCGCTGGTCCCTGCTGTTCTTAAAACCCCAGTGAAAACAACAACTTCATAAAGATACTTGTCTCCCAAGTCGCTGTCAGGAGGAATTACTATGTGAAACCTGTTACGTTCCGCTCCATCCTTTCTGCATAAAACACGTACTTTTGTTTCCGGCTTCTTGAAAAGAACACAAAAGTGAAGACTTTCAGTCGCACCACAGTTTCCTACAGAACCTTTTTTGGCAAACACAAAAGGTTAGAATCATCATAAATTTATCCAGCCAGTTTTACATTTTAACATGTTGTCTTCACATTCTTCAGTAACGTCCTTCAGAATCTGATCGCTTTAAATTAAATTCGTTTTTTAATTTTTTCCATTTTCACTGTGAGAATGCGTTCGATTTGCGAAGACATTGATCGACGTCTTATTTGGAACAACAAGGCAAATCATCTAGGCATCTGATCATGTTTTTCGGTATTCACTTGCAAAAAGCTAACCGTGTCCTGTTATTTTCGAATGAAAGTTTCCACAAAACTATGAAGCATCAATCCTTACTGATACTACATCGTTAAATTCCACCCTTAAATAGCAAAGGATTAAACTGCAAAAGCAGCATCATAAGTATCTTTCACAACACCATTTGATTATTTTTCCAACACATGAAGTTTGTTGTGCATGGATCGTATTAGCAGACGTGACGAGTATGAAACCACAAACAAAACTGATACTCCAGTGCTCAATTTTTGTGAAGGTTCCTTGACACACCGTCACCCAGACAGAAAAACTGACAGATTTAGTTTATATACAATGCACCAAGTGGGGTTGCAAACGTTTCATCAGAAACATCACGTTAATGAAATTAACATCAACGGGAAAGGTTCGTTGGTGAGATGCATTTTTAAGTCTTTTTTGCAAAAGCTCGACTGAGTTTAAAATGAAACAACTTGATTAAAATTCAGGGACCAAGGCTAAACCATACATTATGCGAAAACAGTAGTAGCTCTGTCTCATTTTACCAGTGGGTGCATTTGACTTTGCTTTGCATTTAGATTTTGTAGGTGAATATATTGTAAATATCGAAGCTAAGGTAGTTTTATCGTAGTAGGTTTTCTCGAAAAAAGAACGTAGGCTAACTCTCACAAGGCTGTATGGGGTCACTTACTTCTTTGCCCAAATTATTGCGGGAAAAAATATGAACCACCACAAGATAGCATTCAATATCACATAAGGATTGTTTTTCAGGCGGTTGAGAAAGTGTGCCATGTCCACGAAATCCAACGTGTTGGGCAAAACAAACAATCCAATTGCAAACAGCAGAGGAGCCTGAGAAGGATCAACACAAAGTACTTTACGCTGATAAACAAAAAGCGTACGGTTTCTTGTCTCTAACTGCCAAATTAAACGCTTGCTTTCGGCGATTTGCCTGCTACACACTACAAACCTGCGAACCGTCATTCTTTTCACCCGGAGGTCTCGAGCAACGACAATGCATTCGTCCGCCCCTCACCAGACGTCCTGTGTCGCAATGTTGCGATTCCCATTTTTCTTTTATGTAGTCCCACGTATAGCAGTTTGTTTGAATGACGTTGATTGACACCTGTTCGTTATAAAAATAAATCGATCACATCACTTTCGTAGTTATTTTTATTTCGATAAAAATTATCGCAATTTTCTTAATAGTTTCAATTTTGGCAACAGTGAAATTTTGATGATAATTTACATGCTTTCACAAAATTTATTTCATTTTTCTTCACAAATACGGTAAGTCTGTGATTTGCTAACGAAAGACGTCAAGCCCATTTCGCCACTCCCAAGCGGCTTAAGAGTCCAGCAACTCCTTATTCCTCTTCATCAGACATTGCCTTAATTATTTCAAGAGTTATTTCATGACATTCACATGTAATGCATGTGACAAATACTACTTCCGCTTGAAGGTCTGCATAAATTATGTCGCACACCGTATGTTCCGGCAATAAGTCAATGTGGCAAACCACGAAACAAAAGCAACTAATTCTTCACAAATATTTGCGCCACAAGTATTGTTATCAAAGCCCAGTCCCATCCTGTACAATTGTTGCCACTCTGCTTGGCGTTAACTGTTCGTGGTCTACACCGACCAACACGCGGTGACCATGATCTATATTGACAAGTGAATCCAAATACATGCACGAACGTTGTAACATGGCTTTGATAGATCGATCAAACTAAAGTTTTCTTGTGATTTAAGTATTCATGAAAAACCAACTGATAAATCTGGCATTGGAATGGTCACATTGAGAGAAACACAATGTTAAGTGCAGAGCCGTTTATGGGAATTTTATACAAAGGTTTTGATCTGGACATGCTTCTCAAGCCCAGCGTTTATTTGCTGCAAAGGCAACTCTCACAAAACAGTGAAAAATCAACGAAATTTTTTTCAAAAATGTAAATAATGTTTCCATGCGGGTTGAATCATCCAGGTAAGCGTACCGCAAAGAAGACTTTTGTGTAAAAATCTCAGGGAAACGTTTTAGATAAAAAAAAGAGTATGATGGATACAGATTTAGACTATTCCATTAAGTACAACATCAGACGAGTATATAGTTTCCAATTTTAAGTAACCTCAGTGATGCACAAAAAAATTGGAAACTTAATTGAAAGAATTGATAACCTTTGCTTCTACGTCATTCGCTTAAAAATGTTTTCGTTGTCACTGTTTATAATTCATACTGAAAACCAGGGCGTCAACAGCGGGGGTACCGAGTGCCAGGTTACGCTAATTGCAATTGGTGCCTTTCTCTCTGTGAGTGATGAGTATGACGTTATCTTTTGGTCTTTTGCTGATAATTACCTTTTCGTTTTTTGTTGCCTCCTGCTTTCCACCAAACTCCAAAGTCTAGCAATACGTCTGCTGAATACTGCGATGTTCGCAAAACAGGTTTTTCGCTTCGGAGTTTTCTGTCTTCCCTCACATGATACAGGGATGCCAACCCCAAAACAAGCAGTATTTTGTGCTAGCTTAAATTTTACCTCTTGATATTTTTCCTTGGCATCTTCACGTTCATCGAACAAAGCGACTGGTTGGAGACTTTCTACAAGAATGACCACTTCCGGTTGGCCAGCCTCGTTGATCGAAGTGAGGCTCTCAATGAATGATTTGTTTGTAGAAATAGCCCACGGCTCAGCTGTGAAAAATGGCGATGACGAGACTGAAGGCGCAGGCAAGGCAAACGCTCTAACAACTTCGTACTGATTTCTGCACCCAGCGTCTTCCGCAGCGCAGCCTAACGGTTTCCTAACAAACGTGAGGCCAATGCACGGATCGCGTGGAATCCGGCAAGGCTTTCGGGGACGCAGAACGAAGAAGGCGAACTTGTCGTTGCCGTTGGTCGCTCTCGCGCTGCTTTTGCCGCCCGGAGGATGGCTGCTCCTCGCTCTTGTTTGAGTTCTGGGAAAAATCCCAGCCAAGTTTATGTGAACGGCCACCGGACCGCACTGGCTTGTCGCTGTGGCCGCCACAATCTTGCTCTGAGATCCGAAGTTTCGCAATGAGCTAACGCAAAATGGAGTCAGGAGAACGCGGGATAGCGAAGTGGAAGACAGGACGTCTTCCTGAGCGTCACGTGATGATCGGAGAGGTGACAGTACGTCATAACCTTGTTGCCCGCCATTTTGAAAAGAAGAGGGGTCGCTTTGAATTATCCCTGATAAATGAGCAGCAGAAGCGTCAATTCTTTCAGTTGAAAAATATGCCAGCACAGGCAGGGGTATGCTTGACCAGTTCGTTGCGCCCACAGAAAGATTTCCGAGTGGGAAAGGTCTATAATACATAGTTGACAAAACTAGCCCTCTGATATTGGACATCATCACCCATGGAACTATGACTGCCCCATCACTACTTGAAAGTCCGAGAGAATTTTCTGTGGCGTAGTTGTCTACGACTTTGTGTATTCCGAGTGTTTCACTGCTACTGACTAACAGTTCTTTGTCTGGTTTAGCCACTTTTTTAACTAAAGTTGATGCAGCTTTTCGATGCAATCGAAGCAAGTCGTACTGGACGTGAAAGTTGCGTTGCCTAGCAGCGATGATCAGCAGATTTGAAATGCTTTGCAAGCAGGCCAACGTGACGTCTTTGGTTGTTTCCTCTGATATTTTCGTTGAGTTCTTGTTCAGATAATTAGTTATATCAGATAGCATGGCTTTGGAATACGACAACACCGGAAGCAAAAGGCTGGAGTTAGGGAGCGTTGAGTTTTTTAATAGACTAGTTATCTGCGCCAGGCAGGAAGAGACAAGAAGCGAATTCTTCGGACTTTCTACTTCAACTCGCGCCAATTCTGTGAGCAACAAAGTGCTGATGGAAAAAACATCAACGTCGTTGCGGCCTGCAAAGTTTGTAAATTGACGTTAATTACTCCTTTGAAAAAACTTGCCAAAATGCGCTTTTCGGGTAATAAAAATAGAGACATAAATGGCTATAAAAGATATTTTATCTCCTGTGAAATTCCGTAACTAATTTTAACACCTGTACCGTCTCTGACCAATACCGGGTCTCTGGTTTGAACGAAATATATCCTTTCTCAGAGATATGGAACCAAAAGGTCTATAAATATGCACCGTAATTTTGAAAGTTTTCACAGTTTGTTTGTTTTTTTCTTTGCAATTTTGAGATACTCCGAGCCGGCTCATACGCATTCGTTCTAAATTGTTTCCATGGTATGTTACCCAAACAATCTTCCCAACCAACAGATGTTTGATCAGAACTAAAGTCATGCATAATTTCTATTTCACTGAGGTTTAAACAGTGTTGAAAACATCTTTTCGAAAAATAATATTGTCTTTTTTATGGTTATAACGGATATAATTAATCCAAAACTGTTCTCTGAGGAATGGTCCGTTATGTTCATTAGCTTGCAACAGATGATGTAATAGAATTTGCCTAAAAGAAAACAGTACCTTTATTTTCATTGACAACAGATAAAAGTGCTGTTACCAACTGTCCCGCATTGTCAGGTCTTCCGCTTTTGATGAAAAACGGAAGCTCAGCATATTTGCCTGTGCAAAAAAATCGCCTGAGTTGCTTCATATCAAACGGCTCGAAAACTTCCAAACTGCTTTTCGTCAGAATGCACAGATAAAAATTTCGCGATTGTTCTTACAAAACACTTAGATATATGAATTCGTGTTACAGACATATTTGTAGAAAATACGCATTTGCTTCTGATTTTTATCGTAGAAATGGTTTAATTGTTTTGGTTGACAACCATATTGCGCTTTAATTTATAAACGACATATTTTTCGTTTTTTTAACAAGAAAGCTTTCGCGAAAAGCTTAGGGGCACTTTTAGTTTGCAATGCTGAAATGTATTATAAATAGAAAGAATATTGCAACCGTATTGCCCTAATGGATCGTTTCGGCAATCTTTGCCTTGGTGGTTACTCATGAGTCATGCAACGAGTAATTTTTGTTTGAATACTATGTTGGCACTAATGAACAAATGACAGGAGGTTACACATTCAGATTTATATCAATTAGGTACTGAAATTTTTGTCCATTTCAATATAATATATGATAGCAAAATTTTGGTGAATAGACTTTCATGATTTTTTAGACTTCGAAACACAAACTCTTGTTAAATTCAAACTTCAAATGCTGACTGAAAGAAGTTTAAATTTGAAATAAGGAAAAATACCATCATTAATGCCATCGATGCAATCAATTATAAAACGCCTTACACGTTAACACTTGATCTAGGTATCCTTAAGCTTTGGTGGTATCTTTGAATATGCGTTTTTAAAATCCTGCATGACGATCTGCAGAGGACATGACAGGGACGGAAATAAGTCGCATTTCTAAAATTGCACAAAACGTTTATGAGCATCAAGAAAATTTGAGGCATGGACGTTGGAAGGATTTTTTCAGGGGGGGAAGCAGTGGACTTCTCCAGAGAGTGACCAAAATGAATTTTCCAAAAGGGGCCCACAGTGGTGAAATTTCATTTATTTTTCGACAAAAATATTATATAGGAAAGTATCAAATTTCAAAAATGCCCTGTACCCCTCTTCCAATGCCCGTGATTCGAGTCCGAAGAAAGTGCTGTGCGCGACAAAATTGTGACAACACTTCCTGTTGGTGGCTGAAAGGCTGCAAACGCAAAGGTTCACCTGTGACATACGTTTCTTGGATATGAGAAGCGTTAGTGAAGGTTTTGGCTCGAACGACGACAAACGTGATAGTTTCTGTTATCACTCCTATTCTGTTGGTCGCACGGATAACGAGTTTAAGACGATCGCCAAAGTTTGGGTCCCCAGCACGAAGGTAAACGTCTGAAAAATAACTATGCACATCGTACACCAGAATATACATAAGACCTTTTAAGCAACGAAAATGTGTAATGGATATTCAGTTTGTTTTTTCAGCACTTTACCCCAATTTTGCTAGAAAAGTAGCAACACTGATCAAACTTGCACAAAACCATGTCACATTGCGGAAAAAACAAAAAGTTATAAGCAGTGGTCCCAAACCATTTTGTAATCGCAGGCTG
>Ga0210059_1004022_pt1 | contig 23665 bp, 12 predicted proteins | sample Ectturendosymbi2_FD_188042 | JGI IMG/M metagenome (GOLD analysis project Ga0210059, IMG submission 188042) | Ecteinascidia turbinata endosymbiont from Florida, USA - Sample 2 (SPAdes) (version 2) | ecosystem: Host-associated > Tunicates > Ascidians > Unclassified | place: Key West, Florida...
TTTTCCCTTGGAAACTTCACCAAGTTGTGGAAAATCAGCATAGGTGCAACTAATACAGATTGAAAGTTTGTTAGTGCAGGCAGATATGCTTTCCCTAGCTGTAATCATGTACATCGTTGTTACCCGAATGGAGGTGTTCAAGTCGTTCGGGTGGCTGAATATATCTGGAAGGTATGCCAAGGACACAACAAATTCTTCGCTTTCAAAGTGCCCTGCTATGCCACTACCTCGATGTCTCAGAAACTGCTCGATTTCTTTGTACAGCTCAAACACGAGTAAGCACTCGAACACGGGATAGCCACCTCATTTCTGTGTGGAAAAGAAAATTGTGTTGATCCCCAACTTCGTTACAAAAAAACTTCGAACAGACGGTGATTCAAGGCTTGTCCTCTGATAAAGTTTACTGCAATCACAACAATCGAAAACACATTTTTTTATTTTCGGGGCGTGTATCCCAGAAACAATGTGGTGCTTCGTACCCCTTGTTTTAGTGCTTCGCACCCCCAAGGGGTACGTGTACTCCCGGTTAAGAACCACTGTTCTAATATACTAGTCAACACTCAATAGGCTATGGAGAAATAATAATCACTAGAATAGCTACAGTTCCTCATGCTTCTCTTTATACCTTTAAAGTCTTTTGGCAATTACGGAACCCAAAAAGGTTTGCTTTGAGCTTTAAAGAAACCATTCTCTTTTCAACTCTTTGTTGAATTAATGAAACCATTCATTAATTGAACTTATATTGTTTTTCACGTACCCAACAATTATTGGATTAATGTTTGCTGCTGAACATACTGTAACCTGTTTGTACCCTTGTATCTTCAACCTCATTTGGTGACGCCTGTGCATGGTAGGACATACATTCATTCATTCATGGTACTCAACCCATGATGGTCCGTGGGTCTTTGTGTTACTTCTTCACGATATCTGTTGATAAACAATTTTTTCTGCCCTTGCTACTTGCTTTTGCTTCCGTAATGAAATGTTGTGTTTTAATGCATCGCTCTCTTCCTCGTATACCCTATTGTTGCTCACTTCCTTCACATATGTGCATGCTTCACCTGCTCATCTGTACATACCTCAACTCTTCACTCATTGCTTGCCAACATCATGTGTGTTACGTCGATGTATGTTATGCATTTGATTTAACATTTGTTTTTTATTTAACATTTATGTTTCTGTAATATATCTTTTTTTCTTAACCATTCTTTTTCTACTTATAAAAGATGAGCCTTTGTAACAAAAATCATTGTTTTAAACATCATAAAGTTTATGAAGATCTATACAACGACAATACAGTGTTATATTTATGTTATATTACATATTTTTTCTTACACTGTTCTTACGTGCACGTACTTTTCGTTCACTTTCATTTATTCTGGTCAGAATGTTTTTGTATTGTAAAGAGTTGAAACCACAGCGAAAAAAGAAACGAATTCAGCCTCTACCAAAAACAAATCAGAAATCCCGAAAAAAATTAAATCGACCGACATACCGCTTACCTAGAAAAATACTACCTAATTCGGGAACTGTTGACATTTGATTCGCAAAACATGATGCAAATTTACTGGAAAACCGTTGCTTGCAATAAGTACTCAATGACGACCCATTGGGTCTAAGTTTGCTGACTGCAAAGTGCTTGCAGCAGAAAAAGTGTCCAGAGGCTTGTTTGCAACCAGTTTCTCATTATAGCAGTGCAACGCTCATTTGTGACCAGCACGGCTAATCATGCAAAAACTAAATCGCGTGGCATACCATCTCCACAAACTTTAGGTCAAACTCGCATCAGATGAGAACTTCCTCTGAGGCGAACCTCACGGGGCGCTATAATGTTATCGCTCTATCACTTGGCCTGTCATCGCCATGTTTCCAAAACTAGTCATTGAAGCGATCGTTCGCGGTTCAACGTGGCCAACCTCGCCAATCGCCAAAATCTTGAAGGAAATCACTGACGATCCAAATGAGAATTTATTCATTTCATTGGAGTATGCTGTGTTCCCTGCTGGACATTCATGCAACTGTGCTGGTACTCCGTAATGGTCCATGGGTAACTGTGCTGCTACTTCATGATCTGTGTTGATAAATATTGTATTTTGCCTCTGCTACGTGCCCTTGTTCTGAAATATCATGGTTGCTGCATGGCTTTCTGCTTCATAACATCCATTTACACTTATCTCACCAGCGTGCATGACTCACTTGTTCATCTGTATATCACTCAACTCTTCCTGCATTGCTTGCCAACCATCATTTACGTTATGTACTTGAAATGATTTAAACGTTTGTGCACCCTTGCTTCCTTGTATTAGCTGCTCTGATTTGTCTTGTGTTGCTTTTCTCCGACCTTTTAAAACAACCCAATAATGGTGTTATTCTGAGTTACGTTCCCGGTTAGAGAAACGATTATGGCAGTTTGCTAAAATCTCCAACGAACAAAACTCTTGTTCAAAAATAACAAGCAAAATACCCCTGTTCAAGAGTTGATAATTTGGTGTTAACACGCAGTAAAGAGAAATCTGGACATACTTGTCAGACCCTGTTTAATTTCGTTTCTTCGCGCGCATTAATGAGAAGAAAAGGAATGGAGTATTGAGTGGATATGATACAGAAAATACGACAAAAAAGCATGTGTATATGCAGAACAAAATGTGTTACCATTACAACAGAGTACAGAACAAATCCACAAAAAAGCAGATCAAACAGTTTAATTTTATACATAAATTAAATTTACATTATCATTACGGCTCTCTTTAAAAACCTGCGGCATCCTAGCAATGCTGCAAAATAGAGCACTCTGAGAATAGTTTGTCTTATCTGTTTCGATAACACTAGCGTATGTAGTATTTTGCAATCTGATGGAGATTTCCTACGATCTGCTTCATAGCCTGCCATGCTTTTTGTGCTGAACCCATCTTCTGTATAAATGACCTGGAGGCGATAAATTTTATGAAAGAACATTGGATTGAAACATTAAGATAGCAACTTCCTCGAGTTTGCCACAAGCGCGCAAACCATTTATCAAATAAAAGTAATTCGAAGTAAATGACGTTTCTTATGTGACTTCTAACTGGTTTTCGCGTTTCTGCGATCCGAATCTTACGTCACGTCATCACAAGCACAGAAATCGCTAACTGGATTATCTACGCGCCAGTCTACATTCATCCGTCAGCGCGCTCACAGCGGCGGGCGCCACTAATGGGTTTTAATTGTGAAAAGCATCAAGCCCTTCCAGCACGACGCCCTACCTCGAGGTGTGCATGTCAGCAACTCCACAGCAGCTGATTGCGTACACAAGTAAAACGCTTCTTCCGCACACGTAGCATCCTGCCATTGACCGCTTGCAGGACAGTTCATGTGCAAACATTATACGAGCAAGAACGATCGCCTGAAACGAGTAGGATATTAGGAAGTAGCTTGACCAGTAAGGTCACTGCACGCCTTGTAAGCGTGAAACCGACAACGACTGACGATAATGTTCTCATTCACAACCCACCAACAGAATCGCGTTCGTACAAACACTGCCGGCCGCTGACCCAACTCCTGCCTGTCTCGTTGCTTGCCTTTCGTCCGTGGTGCACCAGCTTAGCATTTTTTCACGTGCTCGTGAAATAAGTTCGGTGGATGTCTGCCAGTAGCGAGATCTCCAAAAAGAAACCGTAAGAGCAACTTCTTCCCGCTCCTCCAAACAGCGAAAGAAGATTTCCGCCTCGCAGCTTTCACTGAACTTCAATATATAATTGACGTGCTTGCTAAAGTTTCAACTGCTTTTTGACGTGCGCGTTGCTGCCTGCCTACGCTGCCTGGTCTCGGCAGAGCCTTGGCCTATTGTGGTATTGCTCAAAGGCGTCAACCCACACAAGTCGCCAACGGCTCGCCACCATTTCGCAACCGTTCTGCAGGGCTTCTCTTGATATTTGCTTTCTTCTTCGCACATCGCTTTCTTCCATTAGGCACAAGCTATCATGCGAAGCCAGTCGAATAAAGTGGATTTATGTTGAATCTTGACGAAAAATCTGTACAGCGCTCTGAGCTGTTCTACCTGACCCTGAGACTGATTTACGACAAGGTATCAGCAAATATCGTTCAGGCAGCAACGTCGGTGTCAAGCCAACAATAGCCGCAACAGCGTTGATCAACAGTGCCATAAAACAGCTTCAGGTCGGATAATGGCGCACGCCAATAGCAATTCATTACAGGCAGTGAAATGTGTTTTGAATCACTGAAGAAGAATGAGCACCGCTACTGATGCTGCTAGAAATGTATATCTACAAAAAAGATTGTTAATTTAGAATTGTCATTGAAGAATCAGACAGTATCACCCTCACTGTTTTCTTGTCTGTTTTTCAACGAAATAGGTATATGGGCCAATCATCCTAAGAGAAGTGTTAAATCAAGAAGGAATGACAGCCATAATCCTAAAATTCTTTTAAAAACTCGAGAAAAATCAATAAATAAGTTTTTAAAGTTCTACTTCAATTCCTCGACTTTTCGCCATCACCGCACGTGCCGAATATTATGCACTGCGTGTAATTACAATTAGAAAGTCTTAAAAAAATTGCATTACGTATTCTGTTTTTCAAAGAAAACTGAGATATTGCAACAGTTTTTGACACTCCAAACATTTCTTTCACTTGAGTTATAGCTTTGTTTAAACTGGGTCATAGATTTTAATTTTGAGGAATCCACGAAGTTGACCTCAGATCTGCGATTTGCTAAAAAACATCAAACGTAACAAGGTGTTGTTGCAGTTGGTAATTTTCACCAGCTGTAGAAAACAGCAAATAATTCGAAGGTGAAGTGTCTGAGGCAGCAATGTCCAACCCGCTGCCCGCGGCCGCATGCGGCTCAGTCGAAGTTTTTTTGGGGCCCAGTTTAGGTTTTGGCTGTAATAAAAGTACTGTATTCTGACAGCCTGTCCTATTTTGACAATCTTGAATTTGACATTTTTGATGCAGATGGTCTTCTGTGCTATCTTCAATGCTACTCACGTCTATTACCATTGCAGTTAGGATTTGAACGCTTTCAATACCTAAGATGAATTAAATTGAGTTTGCTAAGATCAAAGTAAGCCATTCAATGTGCGGCCCTCATTAATACGTCATTTAGTGTGCGGCCCTGGTTAAGATAGTGACACATAATTTTTGGCTCAGTAAGCCACTTGGGTTGAACATAGCTGGTCTAAAGCTACTGTGATATCTGCGTCAGAATTCTGTTTGCTGCATACCAGTATTTTTTCGAGGCATGCCTGTTCCAACAGTTGCTATATTTTTGACTGCTCAGAAATTGAAGCTAGACGTGCTTTCAGACACTGTTTGACATTAAAAGAAGAGTAGTTGGGCACACTATTTTTATGAAAAATGTATCCAAAAATCGTTCAGCACGGAAATTTACCGCAGGCTTGAAATGACAGTGGGAAAAAGCACGCACGAGTTACTATCCGTCAATTTAAACGACCCTAAATGTGATTACTAATCTCCGATTAAAAATCATTTCCATGTCCCTAGTACACGACATACAGAAGTTCATGCTAAAATTTTTTTGCAGAAAGAAGCCATGTCTTTTCGGCATCAGTTAAAACACTTGTACAAAATTTCCATTTTTCTCATTGTTGCCATGGCTGTTGCGCACAGATCCGCTAAAATACCAAACCCAGGGCACGCTGTTTGCGTGAACTGAAATACAAGCAATTCTTGCCAATGCAGAAAAGCATGCATGGGCTGGTCGTTATTCAATTAGTGTAAAAAGATGGACCTTTTCATCAAGGTGCTTGTAATCATTAAGCTTTTTCATCATGTTATGGCAACTGGTTGTTTCGGCACTTGATGCGATTCAACGGATTGAATTACTTCCCAAGCTGCTACAATTACTGCACTGTTTGTTTTCTGCTGTTTTGCGACCTGTTCTTTGAAATAGTTTTAAAACTAAAACCAATCCAACCCCCTGCACTATTACACGAGCTCGGGTGTACATACAAGTTCCATTCGGGTGTATACGTACAGTTTTTCTGCAGTACTAATTACTCTAAAATTCATTTAAATATCGACTACTGCCTCGGTTTCGTTGCGGTGAATTGTTCAGAAATGTTTAAAAGCTAACAACAAGGATGAATTTCGGTCGACACTCAGATTACTTTCGTCACATTGTTAGCCTCAGAATACTGTCGAATGGCTGAACGCTGAACTTGAGATGCACTCCCCAGGAGATTTCACAAGCAATGCAGCGTTATGCTGCCCCGTGGGAAGGGCTAACGTCTTAGTTGAGTTCACACCAAGCCTTAGGATCACTTGACGACAAACCATCGATTTGTGGCCTTGAGCGAGTAATTTCAGCAATTTCGCAAAATCAACATCGAATACATGCGAAGAGGTGTGTGGTTAGTGCCTGTTATTAATGCGAGAGAGCAAGTCTTGTGCATATTAATAACGACGGAAAGCTCCCAGCCGTTGCTTTGTGTTCGCGAAATGGGAGACAGTTTGGCAACAGCACTTAACGCTCACTTCTCGCCTTGATACAACTGACCGGCGACTGGTGCTGTGCGATGACATCACTGCTTCGCCAGGAAAGAGCGGCTCATCTCAAACCGGAAACCCAAACTCCCATGTAACGATCGCTTTGAACTAACAAGCGAAGAAAGACCTCTTGTCCATCAACAAAGGACATGGGCTGGAAGCGAGAACCTTCATTAGTAAACTGTGTTTGTGTTTTGATTAGTACAAGTCTCCATCATGGAATCTAATTTCAGGTCGGAAACCCATCTCGTCTGTCAGTTTCGTGCTGCCGAAACAATGTCTGTCACATTTTCAAAAACCATTAACCTTTAGTAGCACTTCATTTTCTAGGCCAAAGCTAAGAGCATTCATTAGTTTTCTTTGCCAAATTCCACCAGTGATAACAAGTTCTTCGAGCTGCAAATCCCACTCGATTGCGGGCAAGCTTGCAGTTAGCAGAACCTTTTGTCAACATACATTGGTACGTAACTGGTTTAACGAACGGAATCACCAGTGACCTAAAACTTAAGAATGTAAGATTTAGTAACTCCTCGAAGAAAATGTGATTTAAAATTTTAATTCTTGCTTTACATAAGGTTGTTCTGTTAAATACAGCAATGGGAGAATAAATCTGTTATTGGCAACACGAAAGATAAACTTATTTTACAGCATTATAGAAAAGTTTGGTTTCACAAAAGTGTACTGAGGAAAAGAAAAAACAAATTAGGCTTACATATACAGTACAGAAATCAAACTTCATCGTTTGTTCACTGCGTGATCTGAATTTGCGATTTTCAATTTTCTAAAAGCTTGTTCAACAATATGCGTTTTTGTTTGCGTGACATTAAAGATAAATTTCACACCAATGATGATGCACGTGAAGACGACTGGTAGATATTTTAAACAAAGAAGGTCATCAGCTGAAAGGTGAATTTTTCAAAGCGCCAGAAAAATTTTATTTTAGGAAATGTATTTCAGAAAAGTCCTATTTCAAACAAAAATGGCATTTAAAGGAAATAAACAGTTGTAGCAGAATCTTTACTTTTAGTGAATAAACCACAACAAATTTCTTATTGAAATTGAAAGTTTTTTTTCTGGAATCAATCAAACGTGGCGAAACTGAAAAACAATCATGTATAAACTACACTGTAGAGCTGTGTCCAAATCATTTAAAACTCCCTTCGTTTCCGCACCGACTCCGTGCCGTTCACACCACCTGGACCAATCACGATTGCAGTGCAGATGACGTTAAGCTTTTTTCGAAAACGTAAGACAGCATTGAAATTATTTTTACGGACTTTAGCATCTGCTGGAAGATGTGTTGATGAGCTTGCAGCAATTACTTTATCGGGTTTGCTTGACGTCGCATCCTGCAATTACATCGTCGCTTCAAGCGAAAATGGATATATGGCCTTGTACAAACGCGTTGCTCATCGAACTGAAAGTAGCAATTAACTTTCGCCGAACAATGTCTATTATTTCCTGCGATCAGGGCGATTCAAACTTAATGCGGCCATCGAAGATAGTTAATTAAAGGTTTCAGTGTCGCGATTTCCTCGCTTGTTTCGTCGGAAATCCTAACAGCGATTTTTTCGCGAAGTAAATCCACTGGCCAAAAAGACGATGTCTTCATTAAATTCTCTCTGTTACCTGGTTCAGGTGTGACCAAAAGTAATTAAATGCACCTGATGGTTTCATTGCCATACACTTTGTGAATTGCGCTTTAATTTACTAAACGGTACAGACGATGCTGATAAGCTTGGATGAGACAAATCACAAGCATTCAAAAGTATTAGATTGCCTTTGTAAAACATTGTGGTGAAGCGGAAATACACGCACAAAAACACACAAATACTTACGCACAAAAACACACACATACGCATGTACAGACAGCAGTGGTCTAGATTTCGCGACGTTCTTGGAGAGGGTTTGATTTCAAGAAGCGCAGTATCTGTAAAATGCTTTTCTTGCCCGCAAAACATAACATAGTGACTGAAAGAGAATATAAACTGCAAGAATGCAGAGGTAAGCCAAGTGTATACCGTAACAATATGGTACTAAACGTCTGAATTCATACTTTATCACATTGACAGAAAAATGATGTGCTGTCTGTCTTTCGCATTCCTAAAAACTTCCGTCTTGATTTACGTTACACCATTTTTTTCTACAACAATTTTCTGCAGATTGTTGATTCATTGATGGTATATACCTCTTTTTCATAAAATTAACTGGATTTTTGGCCACAAAATCTAGACATACATTTTTTTGGAACCGAAATGATCTGAAATGGTCATACAATTTTTGGAACTTTTTCGAAAAGTTGCCACTCATTGAGTTCAATCTGTAGCAGGAGTCTGCAACATATACCAGATTTGCGTAGAGTAGCGTTTCTTAAACTTTTGTGGGTCACGAACCCTCAGTACATCCTAATAAAGGTTACGCAACCCTCAAAAAGAAACGTTCCAATAAATACTCGAACTTAGGTCTTAATCATCGCATTAGTAATCGAAATGTCTGCAAAGCCTTTCAACCCTTTCGCAATATCACAGAAACCACATTCGTGGACCACTTAATTCATCTTCACGAACCCCTAGCGGTTCACGGACCCCAGGTTAAGAACCCGTGACGTAGAAGATGTGGTCCTCAGACAGCCCTTCTAACTTCTTAAAAATTGGGATGCCAGATACCCTTGCACTTGTAAAGTTACCGGCAGCTATTCACAAGTATTAAGTACCAATCAAGAAATGGTGTCAGACCTAACAATTTTAGATGAATGCAAACCTCCCTGCACTTTGTTAGTGAGAGATGATTTTTACTGAACAAAATATTGGTCAAATCTTTATTTCTTCAGCAAAAACGGGCTGTCAAGTTTGCTGACACTTTTTGCATTCTAGTGGCAGCAGAAAGAACAGAAAGAGGATGCAGAGGGCCCTTTGAATTTTACTTGAAACCAAGTTCTTATTGACCATAACTGTACATGTGTCGAAGCAAGGATCAAACATTAATCCGGTTAATTAGCGAAACCATGCCTGTTCATATAAGCTAAGTGTGTCAAAAACCGTGGAAACTAAAAGAAGGTTGCTGTTTTTTGCAGCTTTTGGAAAGGTTACTATCCAGTGTGATTTTTATTTTAATCAATCTTGTTTCACTTTACAGAAATGGCTTCCAAAATCCTATCATACAGAGATATGAATTTTGAACCATAGAATGAAGCGTAAAAGCTTGGATCAATCAAATCAAACCTTCCGCATATTTCAAATGATTTGCTTCCCGCTCTCGGGGATATTTGGGCTATAAATTTTTGTTAACAAAATGATTGCAAACTGCGGGTGCCAACTCTCAAGAACAGTCATAATGACGTGAGAGACACAATAATTCTGAGACTTCAAAGCTGGCTCTAATAACTTTCTGAAGACTTGAGTTTCTTTAACCAAATTCTTGATTCCTGGTTTCCAGTTACTAACGCAATTCCAACTGGCTGAGTTTGAAGCATGGGCATCAAGAATACTCGGTTTGTTGCACGCTTTGATCTATATACTTCCAGAACGAATGAGAAAATTAGGGCAAATCTACAAAACACCTGGCAGGGATATCTAAAACTTTTATTCTCACTAAAATGGCGAAAAGCTTATCCACAACAGAATACGATGCTGGAAATGTCGTTGTTGCACAAACATATTTCACTTTCATCTCTATGTTTGTTCATATGTTTGTGACATGCCCTGTAATTGTTGTTGTTCAGCGTTGCATCGATAGTGTTACGAGATTTTGATATTCAGGCTTCTGTATTATTTTGTGCTATCAGCTTTTTTCTACTTTGTACCTAGATTTTCATAAGCTTTTCCTCTGCTTTTTTGTCACTGGTGCTTTCATGCTATATCCATAAACTTTTCGCCTTTTGGGAATAACTATAAAGAGGAGAATCCATAATAAAGTGGTATAGTAGATTACATTGTATTGCCTCTATTTACAGTCGAGTTCTTCTGTTTGAATGTCACTCGATTGAATAGCCATTCAGCATTATCCAGCTTCAAAGTAATGTTCTGCATGCAGTTTCGTTAGTTGGGACAAATCTGAGTTTGCAAACGTAAGCCGGACCATGAGCACAATTGATGACTTAGGACAGAAAACCTGAAATGGGTCACTTTACACACAGTCGTCTTGTATACTGCCGCTTGCCATAAAGAGTGAGTAATAAAAAGTAAGGTGATTTCTTCGATTTTACCCCACGGCCTAAGCAGCAACTCCCCTGTCAAAACGGTTCAAGGCAAATTTAAAAGAAGAAAATTACCCTCAATATGGTCCCCCAGCTACCCCTGCTGTGGCCCTGAAAGTATAAAAAGATGAGGTAAGTCCTTCGATTTTAGCCGTCGATCTATTGTCTGCGCAGCAACTCCCCTGTCAAAACTGTCCAAGCAAAATGGCAAAGGGGGGATATTTCTCCACCACCAATATGGCCCCTCCGATTCCCCGTGTTGTGGTCTTGAAAGTACAGTGGGCACTCACTGCGAGTTTTCCAATGCCTGGCGCGCTTGCTGAACTCCTACAGGTCAGAGGACCTGACATTTATGACAAGCTGCAGTAACCCTTCATTTGCGTTCCATGTTTATGGATTTTCCTATCCACGCGTTTTAATTACCCTGACACCTGGTAATCTTGATATGTGATAACAAATTGCTGTTTACGGTTTCCCAGGTATATATTTCACTGCAAAAACTGGAAAATATTGTATAACTTTGGAAATCCATCTTACTGACCAGCCGCGAATCATTGCTGCCAAAACTTTCACAAATGTTTTCTACAACGTTTTGAGGGAGAGCAAAAAACAAAAGAAAATTTATCGTGCCCTACGAATTTATAATTGACCTACGTCCACAGTAATTTACGATGGCTGGAAACGAACAGGAAAGTTTGCTAGTGTCTCGTAAAACTATGTGGAATACTTGAAATTGAAATCTCATTCGTATTTCAATCTAAACGTCATTTCCTGAGTATTGATTTTCATCATTCCTACAGTTCAATAATGTACAATGAAATTCATTCAATTTGTTTTACATCAGTTGCTAGAATCAAACTTACACATACACGTTGTATCACATATTTCGAGACATGATGAGGTTGTAGTCACGGAGCCTTCTTGCGTAAGAACACAGTCAGAAATATATTTTGGAAATCGGTGTTTCAGATTTGCTTGCTCCGAGCTGTAAATGTCCAAGCCTTTACTGTACTGTATGTATATTTTGATTAATTTTATTTTTATTAATTATCACAATTTGTGCTTTATTCTTGAAAAAACCTTAACGCAACACCACTTTCTTGCTCAAACCTCTTTTCGAAGGTGAAAAACAATCTTCTTTCTAACCAAGAAATTGGATTGTAAGTAAATGTACTAAATTACAATGATGCATTACGTAACTGAATGGTTTAACAACACGCAAAGGGGTAAGATTACTGCTGTGGCTGATGCGATTGACATTGTCAACCACAGTACTCGACGTTGCTATCCATCGACAGCAATAGATTCAGAAAGCATAGCATTGCAAACACACACTAAACTTGAATCAACTCAACTCCAAAGGAAATGATCCGCAAAAGGCGTAGATTTATTATCAAACAGCGTACGTCACGTTACGCGAATCAGCAACTTGCCTACTTAATCGTCTTCATGATAAAGTGCAAGAAGAGGTCAAGAAACAAAATATTAATGCAAACGTTTTGTTTTGCATAAACTTGATACCATCTCAAACTTGCAATTTTCACTGGTAGAACTAGACCGCGGTTTTTGTCTAAAGGGCTGGTGCTACTGTTGTTATAGGTAGTAGTGAAATAAGACAACCTTGAATCAACCATTCCACCACTATTTCTAAAAAGCTGTGATACTTAATGGAACTCGGCTTCTTCATCATGCAAACGGTTTAATAGAAGAGGTTTGCGCTACCACCTTTCTCTGCGCAAGACTTGTAACCGAGTTTTAACTGTGAGTTTAGTGTACGTGGAAGAATCCGAAGATGAGATATGGCTCCATCGCTTGCGCACTTTTTCCAAATATGTGTTCTCGATCAGTCTCCTTCGTTTTGCTTGGCCTGCAAATGTTTTTTCTTGTATTTTTTGCATTTCAACCCACGCGCAATGAAACTGAGTTGGGAAATAGATAAGTTAATACAAAATTCAAAACATCTTGTGATAATGTTTACTAAAGCGCTTCAATAGGCTGTTACCTAACTCAAACGCTTAAAAGTTCAAAGTTGTGAGGTTGTCGTGATTGTGCCAATAGTCTTTCGCTTCTGTGTGCTGTTATTTAGTTATGAGAGAAACCTTTGCAACACCAAGAAACGCATAGGCTTGGCGGAAATATATGCAACTGAAAAGTAACGGCGTGCTTGATGAACACGTTATTTGTGCAATTATTGTTGCTAATTCATCATAATAATACGACAAGTGGGCTTCAAATGTTCGTTATTAGAGTTCCACTAAAATGTGACTTCGTTCTCTCAAGACAGGTTGTAGGTTACACATTACCGCAGCTCTCTTCAAAATCCTGAGATAAGTGATTCTATCCACTATTCTAACAAAATCTTTAACGCTGTGCTGACTACATGAGGTACAAAAGGAACTTGCCTTTTGACATTGTCGTTGCAATTACAAGACAACAGATGGAGTGCAGTCCTGTTCTTCAAGGTAGCTACTTTCATTAAAATATAACTAGGTTCCAACTTTCTCAAAAAATTTCCAAACGTCTGTGCTAGATTGTGGTAAACCTTTTCAAGCAGGCTTTTAAATTGTTACCTCGTCTGTATCGTTTACGATTTTCCACAGTCATGGTGTTTAACTCTGGTTTTGCGTATTGATTTGAGAAATGATTTACTGCGTTAGGATCAGTTCACCAGAGAAGAGCGACATGATAAACGACGATCCTGCAGTCATATATCTCAAGAATTTGTCTGGTCAAGTTTTCAGAATGTTTCCAAACTTTTCGGCTTTCATAATTTTTCAAAATTCTATGCATACTTCTTCAATTGCACGCCTCGAACTTGTGTTTCACAAATGTGTCGTTCAACTCATACGGTTAAATCATTACAGTGGGCCTTCGATGAACTACATTTCTATCTGTGTAGGCTGCTCCTCAAATGAGCTAGGCAAGAAATTCAGCGAAATTCCTACTCTCCGGTAATGCCTGGCTAAAGACTGAAATGGCATTACTGTCCTGTGGTAATTTCTGTCTGTGACCTATTAGGAGGCGCCAGCAACGAGAAGAATGTGGTATCCTTCCGCAGACCAGAGGGAGAAATGAATCTGATAGCTTAACAAACATTTTAATCCCATTTGCTGTTTTTCTGGAGCGTATAACATTTGTCGCTATCGTGCATAAAACTAAAGTGCGATTTGTGTTTTTGAAAGACAGTGTTTCTGCCAAGCACAGATTTATTACGGTAAGTAACTGTGCATTGTTATCAATGCAAACTAAGATGCTGATAAAAACATCAACGTCGGCAATTAACTGAAGGTTTGACTCAATCTTTATTACCTCAGCAGTGCGGTATGAATAGAAAAAATATGCGGAATAAAAGCATTTGCAAGTATTCAACCTTCAAGAACTTTGACAACGAGAAAGCAAACAGAATCGGCACCAACAAATGAGTTTCAATGTCGATTCATGTTGCTTTCGTTACGTCAATAAACACTTGGTTGGTTCGAAGCTTGCTTGGTTGGAAGCATCCAAAGCTGAGGCAAAATATCTCTAGACATAGTAAAATAAAATGTATGGTTTTACTCTATACGTAGATTTACTTTTCTTAAAGTGTGGGAAGAATATAGACATTTTATAGACAAGTCGCATATCTTTATTTTATTGAATGACAAATTATAATATTTACTGTATTTGCTTGCCAACTTTGACCTTCTTCTGAAGAGAGATGTTGCAGTGAAATTGTTGTAATAAAGCCACCAGCATAAGCCGCTGAAACGTGAAATATCTCACGTCACAGCAGGCTTTATCTTTTCAAGCTATAAAATATTTGAGTCATAAAGTTGACACTTAGATTTGTAAGAAGGCCATATTGTTTTAAAAAACTGAACTTAGTTTGAAAAACATAAACTAACTGCATGCAAACGTAATTATTTGCCCGATTCTGACAGAAGCAATTAAAAAATTAAATCTATGTATCCATACCTGAAAGTAAGCTTTTGCCTGCCAATTTATTTTTTTAAGAATTGAAAACTTTGTTTTCCATTTGAAACAGCAGTCGATTACGTGAACTGACAGTAACGTCAAATTCAAACCCTTACACGTAGACGTTTCAGTATGAAAAGCAAATAACTCTCAGTGAAAAGTTTATAGCCAAGTTTAAGAAAAATCAAGACGATTAGTGCGGTGCACCACTGGGTTGAAACCAAGCCAACAACTCGGTTGTTGAAGGTGGTTACCTAAAAACGGGTGAATACATTCGCGAAAAAGTAAGACTCACAAAAATTGAAGGGTTGCAAGAAACAGAACTTGAAAACACCACTAAGCAAAACGTGGCTTGATCTAGATCAGGGGTGGGCAATTCATTTGGCTCGGGGGCCACTTTGAGAAGACCGCGTTTAGCGGATGGCTGTACCTTCTTATTTGATCGCAATATATATACAGTATATACATTATAAACAAAAAGAATAACGGTGCACAGAAAAGGTTTTCTTGTAGCCAAATTTTTCATATGCAAATACACTTTATCCAGCGCAAGCAGTTACGTGAGACTAATGCAATCTTACACACTTTTAAAAAAATTTCAGATTTGAAGATTTTTCTGAATGCTTCTGCGGGCCGCTGAAAACTCTTGGGGCCGCCAATTGCCCAACCCTGATCTAGATGCCTTCAAGCAAAACAACACCAAAGAAAAATAATTTATTTTCACCACTTCATGAAGAGGATTAATTCCCCCCTTAAAGACGGGATGTGATAGTGGGCTCTACTACCACAGATCCAGCTTATTGGCCATAACTCAACGATCGTTTGCGGAGATAAAACGAAGACGCCTTTGCACCCTGACTTTGATGCACTTTCTAATAAAAACAAAACATTCACCTACCTCATAATTTTTGAGAGGCGTCATTATGGAGTCATTTCGGTATTCACGGAAGTCATCACAGTGACTTCACACTTACGCAAAAATTACATTAAAAGATGCGCAATGACCTACTTTTTCTGGACAGAGCTGTTGAGACAAAAATAAGTTTCCAACAATGTCTAAGATTATCTGCTCTGGTTCTTGAGGTATGGCCACATGGAAGTCACAAAAGTTTACAGTAATATCCTAAAACTCTAGGATTTTGATGAAACAAGTGAATTAATTTGCCAGCTATTTTCAACATCAATTACTCAAAAAACTTTGCGCTCGGATATGGCTCTTGAAAACGACAAATGAAGAACTTATGTAAACACCTTTTGCGTCTCAAGCTAGATAAACCTGTCTGTAAAACGTGTCTTTGATTTAAAAATCCACAAAATCTTTTTTGTTTGTTACAGTCACTAAACAACGTACTCACCTATAATAGCAATGGAATCTGCAGGACACTCTGCGGAAAGTGAATTTTGGTTTTGAGCCTGCTCAAACGTTTCATAAAACAGTTACAGCCAATATATAAACCCCAATTTTAATCTTTTTGTAAAAATTGCTGCAAAAGCGTTCGGTCCACATTTTCATGAGCTTGACCGGTGTTTTACAGCTTTTTAATGGCTCTATATCAAGACGTAACAATGCCACAAAGATGGCTAGCAAAAATTAAGAGTTTTGGAATTGTACTTGCTAATTTTTTCGATCACGTTGATCACGTTGTTTATATGAAAATTCAAAAGTCCGGAGACAGTAACTCCACCTGCTCCGCTCCTCACTGGACTTGTTTTTTGTTACATATTAATCCGATTGTCTTGTCCTCATACAGCAGGGATGGGGAACCTGCGGTCCGCGGACCAAATGCCGCCAGCATTAATATATGTTAGGGCCCGCATAAGAATAATTACCCAAGTTAGAGTACAAAATCGCGTCAAAACGAAGCTCCATGATAAGCAGGTACTTTAAATAGCAAGTCAAGAGAAATCACTCTTCGTCATAGTTAGATAAAGGTAGAATTTTAGGATAAAATTAATTGAGTTTGTGGCCTGCCAGCGATAATAACCCACATTTCATAGAGCCCGTGATATATATTCCCTACCCCTGTCATACAGGAATATAGTTAGTGATATAGTGGTTAGCGCGTTAAACATTCTCTTTTTTCATTTTTCAGGACACTCAGTAAATTTTTTCAACAAGGGCAACAGATAGCGTGCAAGGACTTTTTCACCCTCTTTGTGTGAATCTGTGTGTAGATTACAGCCTACACTGGGCTGTGGCTCCTTTCAGCGAAATGGTTGAGAACCACTGTTGCAGAAGTAAGAAAAACGTTAACTACCACAAAATCTTACTTTCTAGTCAGAATGATCAAACCGGTCTGTAGGAGTGTAGCGATCTAAAAATAACTGAACTATAATGAGTAGGTGCTAGGTACATAATAAAACATCCAAAGCTTTTGTGACTGTGCAATAATACTGTTAGCAACGAGCATGATCAAATATATGATGCCATTGCAGATTTATGCGTGAAATGCACGGCACGCCATTGCAAAGTAGGAATTTTTATTAGAAACCTTTAGGCTTATCAGCAAGGTTTACTAGATTACTGGCAAAGTTCACTAGGAAACATTACGTTTACAAACAGTAGCATAACATGAAAGTTATAAATAAATAATTGGTAGCGAACTAGCATTGCTTTGCATAGCAGTACATAATCAGGAGGGTATAAAAAATCAATGTAAACAAATGTGGACTTTTCTTGAGGTTTTCATCTGTGGAAAAAATTCTATGTTTTCAGCACGGTAACCAGTATTATTTTCTTCTAAGCTTTGTAGGTTAAATCCTGCTTTACTTTGCGATTCATCACTGCTTATTACGAGTGCAAAGATAAGAAATCAGAATTTTTCAGCTATTTTTAAAAAGTCAAAGGTGAATTTCGTGCTAGAGGTCATACTATTTTTTGAATAAAGGACATTTTAACACATCTTCGCATTTGTGTTAATGCAAGCGTGTGCATGTTAGACAGAACACATGAGATAGGTAATCGACTTTGTGTTTTGCGCTCTTTGCATGGTTTGCCCGGGCAGCGCTGTTAGCTGAAATCGCCAAGACTGCAACAGGCAAAGCATGCAACGAGTGCAATACACTTGGGACTGGTCAGTGTTCAAATGCTCGGACACAAGCGTAGTTTTCCAAATAGCCGTTTTCTTACGTCTGGTCGTAAGAAGTAACAAAAGGTCCTCAGGCATTGACGGTAAAACCAGCGACTGCCTTTCCAGGAATTGTTCACATTACCGTTACCTTGAGTTATGTTTCTTCTAGCAACTGTTCTCTGAATCGTTTGAACATGTAATTGTTGTTTTTACTGCTGATTCCCCGATGGTAAAAGCGCTGCTTGTAAAAAGATACCAGATTAAATAACTCAAAAAGGTTTGAGTTATTCTCTGTTTTGTGTACTTGATTTAATTCATTTTCTATTCAACTTGAGGCACAACACCACACTTGAAATATTAATGTGTGAAAACGAACAGAGGCCGGAGCTGGAGCCGGAGCCATGAAAAAAGAGAGCTCCGGAGCTGGAGCCATGTTCATGAAAAGAAGAGCTCTAGAGCCAAAACTGTTTCATTTTTACGACGGCTCCGCAGCTCTGATTATAAGTGAAACAAAACATGAACGCTCATGCAATACTAAATCCTACAAAGTTGAAAATATCATTACTTTTGAAAAAGAACTAATGGTGCCTGCCTACCTAGTAGGCGAAATATATACTCCGTAAGATCTCAGTCTCTGATTCTTTGCTGGGAAAGGATTCATTTCGATAAACAAAAGTTGAAAATATTTTAGTGCAACGTAATCAAAAAACGATAATATTACCTCCCCTAAAGTGTCCAAATTACTTCTTTGGGGGTAATTACCCACAGGTTAAGAACCACTGCTCTAAACTAAACAAGGCTTTACACTTCGCTGAACTGCAGGATTTACGAGCCGGACTTTTAACCAGGCTGTATTATCGAATGGTATCAACATTGCTATTCTTGCGTAATAATACTATTGTTCCAATGTTTCTTTCCCGTGTGAGAAATGCCCAACCATAACTCAGGTAATCACAACCGCAAACACAGCGCCGTTCTCAATTTGCCGCTGGGCTGTGCAAAATTGGTCTGTTTTTGTTACAAGCTTTTATCAATGCCTGATGGCAGCACTGAAAGGCAGTACTGAAAGTACAAATTCAGTATGGATAACTCCATAGGTGCACGGGAGTGCATATTTTTGGGGATGCGAAATATTTTTGCCCAAACTGATCTTGTTTTTCTCAAATAAGCTATAAATAGAAAATCTCAATGTTAAGACTAAAATGTACCATTGTAAACAAACAAGGTGCCTACATACCTGATTATTTTAGTTGTTATAGCTCAAAAACACTTTACGCCAACAAACATTTGTTGTTTACAAAACAAAAATTTGGGTTAGTTGGAATGGTGGGCTACCAGTTACCACTACATGTTGCTAAATTTAAAATATTTCTAACTCTATCCAAAGTTGAATGAGGCTATTTCAAATGGTCCAAGTTTGATTTGGGCTGTTGGAATTTACCGAAATGTTCATAATACATGCAAATCTGAATGAACCTCTTTTAATTTATCCAGATGGTTTCAACTGTACCCAAGTTTGAATGGAGCTCTTTCAATTACCCAAACGTGATTAAGGCTGTTTTGGAATTTACCCAAATGTTTCTAATTATATCCACATTAAAATTAAGCTCTTGTATATCACCCAGATTTGATTGAAGCTACTTTGAAGTGGCGCAAAATTGAATAAAGCTGTTTGAAGTTACCCAAACTTGAACGAAGCTGTTCCACTTGCCCCAAATTTGAATGGAGTTACTGTATTGCTATTTGCACAAAGTTGATTTAGTCTGTTGGAAATTTAACCCAAATTTTCCAGGTTATGGAGGTATTTCTAACTTCACCCAAATTTGAATGAAATTATTCTGATGTGCTCAAATTTGGTTGAGGTTGTTAAAATTTACCCAAATGATTCTGATTTTATCCAAATTTGAATAACACTCTTATAGTTCACCCAGACATTTCCATATGTACTCAAATTTCAGTGGAGCTATTCTACATATACATGGGCGCAATTAGATGGGGGACGCGTCCCCCCCACTTTTTCAGACAGCGGTGATATAATATGCCATGACCCCCACATTTTTCATTTTTCTCTTTAGGTTTCGTAATATATTGGTTACACAACAAGCTGTCCCCTCACGTTTTCCAACAAACTTGCGCTTGTGTACATATATAGCCCAACTTTGAATAAGACTGTTTGAAGTTGCCTACAATTGAATGAAGCTCTTGTGAATTGGTGGACTTCAACCAATGTTTCCAATTTATGTAGTTGTTTTCAATTTCACCCAAATTTGAATGAAGCTTTTCTCATTGGCCGAGATTTAGCTGAAGCCGCTGGAACATACCCAAATGCTCCTAATTTACCCAATTATTTCTAATTTTACCCAAGACTGGAAAGTTTTGTAATTGGCGCAAATTTGATGAGAGCTGTTGTAATTACCAAAAGATTCCAGTTCACTTAAAAGCAGTGTCTATTTTACCATCAGAGGCAAAAAAGAATGGCAAAATAATCTCAGCAGAGGCTTTGACGTTGATGGCAAAATAGACACTACCTTATTTAAATGTGAATTTGGCTGTATATTTTGCCCAAATGATGAAAATTTTTCCCGAATAATGGCAAATTTTCCAACGTTGGGGAAGCAACCGCATCCCCTGCATCCCCAAGCCATACGTTTATGGATAACTCACAACTGACTCAAGATTCTAGCGTAGAGAACTCATAAGCAGCTTCTGCAGGCAAGTGGCCATGTATTCGACAGATTTTGCAGAGATAAACGTCGCCTTACTCAGGTCGTGCAACTTAAAATTGTTCAACGTAACTAATTTCCTCCCAAAACATAAGCTACCGTATCTAGTAGTACGATTGCTGGGAAAATCCGGTACTTTATAGTTTGCTTTGAAACGGTAACTGTTATCAGCGCTGGGATTTCAATATATCTCACGAAATAGCACAAGCCTTTCTGTTATAGTAAACATTTACGCCGTGATATAAATTGGCCTAAGATGAAAATGATAAACAGTATGTTGTCTTGTCCGCAGCCAAAACTCAGCTTGTTTGCTATTTACCTCGCTAAAATTAGTACAGATAAACAGTACATCGATAAACAGTTTACATGTATACGTTTGTGGTGGTGTTGGCTGTAAAAGCGAGAAATTTGTTTTAGGTTACACAAACCAGACCGTACGTACGGAATGCAATCGCGAGCAGGAAACGGCAATTCGTAATGCGAAAAGGTAAATCCACTATAGCAGAGAGACACATCACAAGCAAAAACGCTTGGGTTATTTATGTAATGCAAACTATTAAACGTTGGCTGTCGATGTCTTACTTCTGTTGAACAGTGTCACAACTATTCTTAAAAACCTGAACTAGTGTGATTGATGTTTTGTCTTTCACATCAGAAGTCCATTGGGCAATCATGTGAAGCAGTTTTCAACACTTGATTGATGTTATACCGCTATTAGTGGCGTTAAATATATTTTAGGTTAGGGTAATATGCTTTTAGGCCTAGTCTGAATCTATCATGCGATTATGAGATTGTTTTTTACGATAACCAGCAGAGCTATCTAAAGAGGGAGTAGTGTCCTAGCAAACGCCTTTTATCAATTTTTTATTGTTTTTGAATTGTCGCTTGAGCAATAAATACGAGTATGCTTTCCATGTACATGTAACTGCACAAGCTTTGTGTGGAAACTTGATTGTCATTTAATATTTACTCGACTCCTGTGGCGGGACTTGAGCTGTCACTTGTTAGTGTAAGAAGAGTCGTTATACTTCTAACCATGTCAAGAATACGTTTCAGGCATTGTTTTTTCTCATCTCGTTAAGGATAGCTGAAACATAGTCAAACACTAGCGACGAACGAGCAGCGTAAAACATGTAAAATGCTAGGGTATATCTCAAATTCATTTTGTAGATATAGGAGAAGCATTGTGACACCGACAATGTTCTTATTTACTGCGCAGCTTGTGAAATATTTGGACCTATCCACGGGGGAACGATGTTACATGGCGCACGGGACAAGAAACAAGTTTGGCGCCTCAATATTCGAACTTGAGGTCTTTCGGCAGCAAATGTACTGTATTGAAGATAGTACTTGTAACATCGTTGGAACTTTTTGGCGCCCCTCGCAGTCACTCGGCGTCCCCCGCAGTAATTCGGCGCCCCATTGTGATTTGGCACCAGGGGAATTGTGCCCCCTGCTTCCCCTTGTTACGCCCCTGGACCCATCTTTTTTGACCCGCTTCAAACGTTTTGTGAATTAATGATATAAAACGCTTTTAAATTGTGGTGATTTCCTGAAAGATTGCGTAGTTCAACCAATTTAAATACTGTAGGTAATTTTTGTCCTGCAAAAGGTAGCCACTTTTGTGTGATACCCAACATTTGCTATAGAAAATCTGGAGGATTTAAAAAAGTGATAACTCTTTGGTCGCCTCCTTATATGACTGCCCCCTGCAAACGCCTGGTCTGGATACGCCACTGTTATTGTAAACTGTGTAGTCTACGTATAACTGTCAAAGTTGATTGTCAAAAGCAGCAAACCTACTGCTTAAGATTGCATTTTCTAGATTTTGCCAAACCAAATTTGTTTATGATACTGATAGTGTCTAGTTCATAGAGAAGTTTATGCTCTATATTCTTCAAATTCAGATTGTTCAGCCTATTTTGTCTCATGGTGCTCCTTTGTTCAATCTTGACTATCTTACGTATAAAAAATGACCGTTTTCCACTGTAGTTGGTCACCAATGTTTCCTATAAGCTGCACAACTGCGCAGTACGACCAGAACCAGTTGCGTGGTGAAAAGTAATTCTCGCGCACTTGCAGCATTCCAAATTTAATATCGGAGATATGTCCCATAGCCCTTTCACCGCTTAAAACGCTTCACTAGTTGTGTATCTACATGGTTGCGCAATTGCATGCTCATTTAAACAAATATTTGCTCAGTGTAAAATTTTCTTAGAGGGAACACTGTTGGTCATAGGCGTACGAGAAGGCATTTTACTGGGGGGGCGGAAAAAATTTGCCCTGAAAATAACAATTTGCCCTAAAAATAGACAATTTGCCCTGAAGCTAACTTTTTAGTTTAATCCAAATGGGGCCTGAAACCTTATGTAAATCTGTTCTACACAGTTGAATTCGTTTACAACGGCTTCCTCTGTAATGTCAATTCTCCCATAACGTTACATTTTGTTTGGTCGCGATGGCATCTTTTATATGCATTTCAGTTCGCTTATAATGTCAATTCGGCAATAACGTTCTTTATGCAATCCTCTAGAGGTGCCGTTATAGGCAAATTCTGTAGTTACTTTGCTTGTTAACTAAAGGGTTTGAAGTTCCTTGCGTGGTTTGTTTTCCCAGACAAGAAATTTTGCGGTGATTGCTTTTACTGATGCAAATATGTACGCGACTTCGATGGCGCAACGCAATGTTTTAAAAGCGACGGTTCCGGATCATATGGTCTGACTCCCTAAACCTGCCTGAGTTATCGCTGCTGTGCGCTTGAGCAAGTCACTTAAAGACGCGCACTCAAAGGAGCCAAGCAATCTGCACGTACGTGCTGCCCGCTTCTAAAACTCCTGTTAATCATAAAATCTATCATCTTAACAACCTACACCTCTACCCAGCGCAAACTCGAAAACGAACAAAGAAAGAGTTACCCAATTCTTATATCAAGCTGTTGAACTACCGACATCCGACTGTTCGATTTTTACAGAAAACGAGGGCTTAGTCCAGATAAAAGTCACTATAAACAGTTTTTTTTAAAGTAAAATGTTAGGTACCCGGTATGGACCTGTAGGGACCCGATTTCTCTGCTTCTAGGGACCTGATTTTCAATTCTAGGGACCTGAATCGGGTCCCTAAAACGCTTTAAAAAACCCTGCTATAACCAATCACGACTTTGGTCGAGATTACAAACTACACTAGCCCAAATTACACGGATGGCCTCCAAGTGAATAT
>Ga0210059_1004023_pt1 | contig 23664 bp, 13 predicted proteins | sample Ectturendosymbi2_FD_188042 | JGI IMG/M metagenome (GOLD analysis project Ga0210059, IMG submission 188042) | Ecteinascidia turbinata endosymbiont from Florida, USA - Sample 2 (SPAdes) (version 2) | ecosystem: Host-associated > Tunicates > Ascidians > Unclassified | place: Key West, Florida...
CGACTCAGTGTTTGTCATGGCTGTTTACTGTATGGAGCCCGGGTAGTGATTCCAAACAATCTACGTCGTCAAGTGCTCGATCTTTTGCACGAATGCCATTTCGGCATCCACCGGATGAAGCAGTTGGCAAGGACAGCCGTTTACTGGCCGAACATCGATTCCGACATTCTCGATCTATGCCGGCAATGTTCCACTTGCGCTGGGCATTAGTCCAAACCGTGCCGTCCACCCGTGGATGTTACCTGAGAAGCCGTGGAGCCGCTGACATATTGATCATGCCATCAACTTTCTGGGTTTCAACTGGCTTGTGGTTACTGACGCCTATACTAAGTATCCCTGCATCCATGCAACGCAGTCAGTATCAGCAAAGTCAACAATCAAACTCTTGCAAGAGGATTTCGCGCATTTCGGTTTTCCCCATACAGTCGTAACCGCCTGCGCGGCTACCTTCAAATCTGACGAATTCCAGGAGTTCTGCAAAGAGAATGGAATTGTCCATCTGACTGGAGCTCCGTACCATCCTGCCACCAACGGCGCCGCTGAACGTTTGGTGAAAACTTTCAAACAATCGTTGGAGAAGTTGGACAAAGCCCCAAAAGATGCGTTGCAAGGCCCAGCGAGTTGCTTAACGGACGTCAAATCCGTGCTAAAATTGACACCCTATTGCCTTCACCTGCTCACACTGCACAGGGCAAACAAGCTAAAGAAGCTAAGAAGTCTCAACAGTCTGAGCGTCAGCTCCCCGTGAGTAGTGCAGTACCACAGTTTTTCATATATAGTCTTTCAGGGAAATTTTTGTAAAATAACTCTGACACCATTCCATTTGTTTCTGAAAATCAAGAAAAGTCATGGAAACACAGGTTTCTAATATCTTTCTAAGTATACAAAATCAACAAAAATAAAGCCCCAGGGTGGTGGACCAACCAGACTTCCGGAGCAGGGTATTTGAGCACTTTACCTGTTGCTATTTTTCTATTTGTTGCATTGCATAACAAGTGTCTGTACAATCTGTAACAATCAATGTGAAATAAAGTGCTTTCATTAAGTAAAAATCAAACAAAACATGCAACAAAAATCTGAAACCTTAAGCAATAAATTTTCGTCATGGAGGTGAAATCCTGATTTTTCCTGAATTTCAACGAGCTTGATGTCATCATATACAGTGCGCAAATGATTGTTCCAAGAGTACAACTCTATCACTGGACCAAACATTGCATGATTGTCCAATTCAATTATGCAGTCTGCAACACAAATGATGTCCTGCCTGTTTTTGAGAAAGTGGATGTTAAACGTCTCCACAGCAAAAATTCAATGCATATTTAGAAACCACCAAAAATCATTTCCATCAATCATCAAATTGACGTTACACATACCCAATGCCAATGCCGAACTGCCACACAGATGCCCACTGAAAAACAAAAAAAAAACTCTTAAACACTTCGCATTATCTTTGGAATTTAAGAAAAAGAGCAAATTTAACCACAAAAGTTTCTGTTTCTACAAAAAACACTTCTGTTTCTGTTTCTACAAAAAAACACAATCATATTTGAACAAGTAACCTTTGCAATCATCACAACTCTCTTTGAATGAGCTAAAATGGGTCTACAGGTTGGTGTTTCATGCTTAAATTCAATCGAAGCTTGCTGGTCACATGGTTTATACAACTGTTTGCACCCAAAAGTTGTTGAACAAGTAGCCTGATCTGAATTACACAAACATATTCAGTGACTTTGAAATAGTTTTAAACAGATTTAAACTCAACGTACACTGATACACAAAATTATTGACAGTTACATTTGGTACATGAAAAGACAATGACGGTCTTTTCAAGCCTAGGTATTCCACCTCTTACAAACATCAGTGCAGCTGAAAAGCGGGAATGACGTATATGAAAAGGTGAATGATTCAACACGAGTAACGATTTTTGAGATGACGTACAAATCTCTTCCTGGTTGTCATAGGCTTTCCAGTTTCGAGGTTGCACTATCTTTTCTAATGGTGTCCAGGTTTTCTTGAAACGAATGTCTTGAAAATGGTTTTGCAATCAAGCAGCAACCTATCAATTTATTTCCTTTCCTCAGCCATTGTGTATGTAAAGAACAGCCATTAAATACGCTAAAAGCATTTTGAGATTCAACGTTTTAGTTGTGGTTTACACTGGAGATAAAGTTTTTGATATGACGAAAGTTGCTTGTTTGCAAACAGAAAACTTTTTGTAAACTTTTTACCTCTTCACTTGTGGCCAGCCAACCACAGGGCAAAATGAGCTAGCATGAATGAATGCCGTTCATATACCGACCAGTGGCAAAAAGCAAACAAATACTGGAACTAATGTGGAATCGCCATAGAACTATTTTGGATTATTCACAGTAAGAGTTAAAGCTTAGGGTTAGTTGAGGATTAATAAAATAAATCTAAACATTTAACTTCAATCTTCTGGGAAGTATAACTCTAAATCCTTGTCCCTTAATTTTAACCCCTACTCTGATTCTAACTTCCATCAAGAAAAACATGGCGGATTCCACACGAGACAGCAAATATGCCTTTCTTCCCTATGAATTTTTACTACGGTAAGCCATTGAAAGTCTCACCTCCCATAGGTTCGATCATGTGCATTTACAGGGGAAACAAGTTGTAGTGGGTTTTCTGTCTGTTTCAGGTTGTAATGCATTGTTAAGCTTTAACTAGAAGGCAATGTTTGTAGCTTGAAACATGATGAAAGGCATTGGTCTGCTGAGCCTATAGTTAGGATAAGTTATTTTTATTGGTTGGCAAAATTATAAATTAAATTATAATTTCTAGGATTAAGTACGACCTAGTGAGCGGGAGAAATCTTGTCCGCTTGAAGTGAGAAACCTATTGGATAGACAGGAGAAAGAATCAGGGATGTAGTGCTAAAAAAGAGGTGTGAGAACGCACTTTCCATGCATTTCCACCCCAGAACAGTGGCGGTTCTAGAATTAAGAAATGGGAGGCCACTGCAGGGCCAAAGAAAGAACAGGGGGGCAACACAAATGTCCATCCTGTATGGTGATGATTAATCCTATCGAACCCAAGATAGGCTTGCGAATATTGTTGCATATGATCGAGCGTTATTATTCGCTAGGGATACTTAAACGCCACAAGAAGCAATGACACACTTGTACTGCTATGTCGAATATTCTGTGCTAACCAAGCGACTCCCATAGCACTACACATGTAGAATGAAACACCATTTTCCATACACAATTATGCCGGCCCCACAGACGAAAACAGCTGCACAAAAGTGAAAACAATTCGCGTGGAAGCGAAATAATTCCAAACACAAATTTCATCCTGACACAGAGACAAAGCGGGCTTTTGATAGCCAACTAGTTTCCCTTTTGTGGTAGCTTGCAGACACTGTAATTGTGGTGTAACCATTAACAATACTATGCAACTACTATCACGAGTGTAATACCCATCTGCAGCATGGATAGGGTATGGACCAAGGCTGCCCAACCCACGGCCCGCGAGGTTGTTTGAAGTGGCCCGCGATGTATTAAGTTCGTAAACAGACATTTTTAATTTTTCGTATTTTTTCATAGGCTCAAGTATATTTGTCATCAAAACACACCAAAATTATACCTGTTGTTTCTGTTATGGGCCTACCACCTAAAAATTGTGTAACAAACGCTTCGCAAATGTGTCAAATCTTTAGATTTGGTTTACATCCATACAAGCCGGCAACACTGCATACAACTATAGGTCAGAGATGAGCATTGGACCGGACTTGGATTGGACTGGATCCGGACTATTGCAAATTTTGTTGAATTTGGATTGGATCCAGAGTGTAAAAGTTTTCAAAATTTAGGATCCGAATCGGATTTTGACTTAGTTAATGGAAAAGAAATGTGGCATTTTTGTTGTGAAAAGGCTACATTTTTCAAATATTTTGGACTACATTTGGACTTGGACTTTACATTTGAAAAAATTTTGGATTGTGTTTGGACTTGGACTGAGTTTTAAAAAATCAGGACTGGATCTGGATCGCAAAATATGACTGTCCGCTCATCTCTGCTGTAGGTCTCATTATCACCTCATGTTATCGCATAAAACTTATCAAAATCTAGGGATTTGTTTTGTCACAATAGCTTATTGTTACATCACAAAACGTTTGTGGCCCGCATTAAATTTCCTCATGTGAGAGTGGCCCGCAACACTAAAAAGGTTGGGCAGGCCTGGTATGGACTATTGAATGCACTATGCATTTAAGAACAGCAAAGGTTCGGCACCAGTGCCACCAAAAGTGCATAGCCGCGCCACATATAGGTACGTGTGCATCGGCGTTTGAAACGTGTACCTGGTAGCAAGATGTACCAGCACGCATAAAACTTGCTTCGCTGATATTTCCCAACAAAGTCGTTCATTTCAATATTCACACTGAAGTTTCCTTTGACTCATCCTCAAAAGCTGAGATTTAAAACCTGCGTTAATTTATGACTGTCTAGTCTAAGCCAAACACGCACTACCTCAAACAAACAGAAAGCAGATTCAGATAAATAGACAAAGAGCAATATAATTCTCACACAAATGCCTGTACAGCAAGCCTGCACCATATACGGCCCGCAAGAGCGTTCTCAGTTGCAAAAAATCTTGCAAAAGTCCGACTTCGGATAATTAACAACAGGACGAACTCTAGCCTCGCAGCAAGGTTCGGAGGAATCTGCCTGTTTCATGCTTCTGAGATGATTAGAACTTGCACGTATCTATTTTTCCATAGTCGTATGCAACGACACCTCACGAACGGCGTCCAACTGGGATCTGTCCTGGCACCAGAGTTGGACGAATCTCATTTTTTGACTCCGCGTCCACTCCAACTCCAAGAAGTTTTGCTCCGCTTCCTCACACATTGGAAATATTTAAGCCAGCCTCTGCTTTGACTCTGCAAAATTGCAAATTCTACAGTAACATATAGGCATGTTGCTTGACAACTCTGCTTAATGTAAGACAATGCCTATTTTTCCTCATGAGACATGAGGCAAAATACTGGAGTTATTTTGCCTTTGGATGAACATGTTTGGTTAAAACGGTCACATGACAACTTCAGAATGCATGACCTGCCTAGTTGATCACGACATCTGTAACAGACATTGGGCAATTGCAGCACAAACGCAATCGATAACGATTACTTGCCATCTGCTCGATTACAATTACGAATAAACAAAAACCCAATGTAATCGATTACGATTACATTGAAAGTAATCACGATTACATTCGTCTTGAAACATACTCATAAAGAAAACAATACCCATTTGCATAGTTTTACGTAAGTATATTTTCAGACAACATACCATACAAATCAATGCAATAAACGAAATTACTAATCTGTAAGGATCAAGCTCCCGAAAAAAGAAAAAACATTGATTGCTTAGTGAGATGTTCGTGCAGTCAACAAAGCAGTGGCGTAACTAGAGGTTTGAGCTAGAGGAGAAACTGAGCTGAAAGAGGCCCACTGGCCTCTGTAAGGGATCTACTAATCAACACTCAGAAAAAAATTGAGAAATGATGGTGTATCCGGGTATGGATGGCTATACTAAAAACCCAAAGCAACGGAAAATACTGTGAAAAACGCAAACAGATGACACCGTACTAAAAACCTATTAAAAGGATACGAAAAACGAAATATAAGCTAAGTGGACGGGTGGTTTTTGCATTTAGCTGGCCTGGGGAGTCAAATTGCCCCACTTTCCTCTCGTCAATTACTCCTCTGTAACAAACGCTTTAATATGTTGATTAAACAAAAATAATCAATGTTTAAAATATTTGTAACAGTTGTCAAATATCAACGTTTCAAATGTTTCATGAGGCAAACAATATTTATCAGGCTTGAACATTCGTCCAGCAACGCTGAAATTTCGTTTGTTAGTAATTTCAAAATTGCTGACTATTTCTTCTAACTGCGGGTTAAGATCGTCTGCAAAGCAACATAGCATTGTGCAGCTTTTGAAATGAAATGAACAGTGATGCTGATATAGCTGGGCATCTGTCTATTGGACCAATAGTCAATGGTTAACAAAACCTCACAGGTTTCGTTGAGTTTCTTTTTTACCAGTATTTGGTGGATCACGGTTGACATGCTAGTTGTCAGTGTTGTGGAAAGGTACCTTCGACTTGGATTAAAGTCCCTTATTGCTCTGAAAGAAAGTTAATTTGCTGTGTATAAATTACTGTACTAATTATGAACACAGCCTACTCCAGCAGTTACATCCATAAGTTCACACTGAATATATACAAATAAAACGAACACCTCTCCTCATAATGTCCCACTTTGCTGTTGCTTAAGTGTGAACCCGTTTTTAAGAAGAGCTCCCATTTTTGTTGCTACGTCTCACTAGAGTCACTACGTTACTTCTGGCGTCCGACAGGAAGGCTACATGGAACAAAGTGCTAGAAACACTGTGCTTGCCCCTGGACTGTCTGGATTTCAACCACATAGATAGGTAAATAGCCTCCCCTGAACCATAACCATAACAAACGATGATAAAGGGGGAAACCAAGCCATCATAATCGCGCGGTTCATGAAACAGTGATGTAGGGTGAAGATTTCCAAGTTTAATCGCGAAAGTAATTGTCGATTACGATTAAATTGGCATTGTAATCGATTACGATTACTCAAGAAACTGTAATCGATTACGATTGACGATTACGATTACCCCATGTCTGATCTGTAATGGCTAAGTTCAAGATCCATGGATGAATCCTGTTGTCATGGTTTTAGTGCTGGCAAGCTGTTGCGACGTCTTGTCTTCATGGTGTGAATTGCATCCTAACCACAAACCTTGAGCCCTTACACTACACCTTAAACAAGCTATGTCCAATTCACGGCCCGCATGTGGACCAGTCGAAGGTTTTGTGCAGCCCAGTTATTTTTCGCTCTTGTAAAAGTATCCTACATATTGACAACCTGCAGGTATCTTGATAATCTTGAATTTGGCATTTTTGATGCAGGTTATCACGTCTGTTATCATTGCAGTTAGGACACTTTCAGCATGTTATTTTAAGCTAAATTTTGTTTGCTAAGATAAAAACAAGCCATTCAATATGCGGCCCTGGTCAAGACAGTCACATAATTTTTCACTAAGCTCAAAGTTTGAAATTAAATACTAAATTATAGAAGAAAAATTAATCATATACAGAAAGAAAACCTGATATAGGTACATCAAAATCCTGTTGATGACCCATGTTACCCTTGTAACCTAAGATTGTTATAAATCAATTTTTCAAAAGTTGTGAAAGAGATAGCCTATAAGTTGAGGTCGGCATGCTGAAATAAAACTAGCCAACTCAGAAAAGTCAATCATAACGTACTGTGCTAAATAACTTTTTTCTCATTTCTGCACTTCAGATAATTAAATTTCTACATTCTTATACTAAATAGTTTTAATATGTTTGTTGTGTTTTAAAGTTTTGTTGTTCGCTGCATATATATATCATTATTTAGTCATATTCCAAATCTACCAACCATATATCAATAGTCAGTAATCATTGTGCTTACGAACACAGCAAACCAATGGTTATGTCCCATTACTATTAGCCACGATTATGGGTATTTTATATATTTGGAGGAAACATGCAAAATAGTTTGCATCTCAAATTACCCTGTGAGACCAGGGTAATTTAGGATACCAACAATTTTTTTTGAAAATGGGACTATTAACTTTCAAAATGAAAAAAACTTTGTGTTTTTAGAAACTTTACATACTTACAAGTCCTTTCAATGTCAGAATGTTTCAAAATAATCTATGGTGCTTTGTAAAAGTAAAAAACACTTTAAGTTGTCCCAAGTAACACCATTTGACAGTATTCAACAATGACTGAGAAACTGTGTAATGTAAGTGCATGTTTGAAATGCTAAGCAATAACCATATTGACTTGGTTGGTCCCACAGGCAAAACAGCACCATAGAGAAATAAATGGTAGATGCAGCAAACATGTTTTGCAGGCAGGGTAATGTAAGTTTGGTTTTGTGCTCTTAATGAAAACAAAAAGTGCTGCAAGTTTAATATAATCGTAACACAGCAGTCCTGAATCTTCAGATGCTGTGAGAACTATTTTTATATAGCCTACAGCTCTGTTTTGCTGTTAATGAATGAATAGTGTGGATGTTACAACGACAACCTACCAGTAAAATCTATTGCAATGCCATTTCTTGTTTAATTGTCATGCTTGCACATCATGAAAGAAGAACTGCAATGCGAATTGTTAATATCTAACAGTTGGTACTACATATCGTATGCTTTGACAGCTGTACATGGTAAAATGGTGTGTTTGGTTTATGGTTGCAACTCTGGATATAACAAGAAACATCAACAAGTGCTTGGATTTTCTTTTCAACAAGCCTGATTTATTATCAAAGTGGATCAAATGTGACAACCAATCTGAATGGAAGCCAACTAAAAATTCCGTAGTATGCGGATGAAACATTTAAGGATGATTTTATTTAAAAATGGTAAAAGAATGAAATGAAAAAGGAAATGCAACCAGTTCATCAACACACACCGAAAAAGGATCAAGACAACCTTCAGCATTGGCTATTGCTTGCTTGTCAACAAATACTCTTAGCACAGAATTTATCGGACAGACAAAAATGAAAGTTTTGAAGTTGGGGATTTAATCAAGTCATTTCATGATTTGAGCTTTTTGAACTCACCATTTGGTTGCTTGTGTGCGAGAAAACAAGTGCATGGATACTGCAATGTTGTTTTTAATGAGGAGACAGGATTTTCATCAATGCAAAAAGCCATAAAAGTCGATGAACAATTGCATATGCCACTTCAGTTTTGCAGCTACCTAGTTCCATATCCCACTTTCAATCTTTCATCATGTTTTTTTTGCATGTTAGATGTGCAAAATTAACGCAGCACAGCAGGTGAGAAAACTTTTTTTCATTAAGAATTGTATGCCTAACTAAAACAAAGGAGTTTTATGAACACTGCAATCAGCTGTTTGAAATATTGTGAAGCTAAATGATTTGTAGTGACATTTTGTTGTATTGTATAGCAATCTGGGCACACTGGTAGCAAAACGTTTGCACTATTCCACAGAGGTGTGCTGCATTTTGCTTGCTGAAGGTTGTTTGCAAAAGTGTCTGTAATGCTGTAAGTAGATATATATAGAGAGCATGGTTTGCATTTTCCTGAACCCTTACACATTCTAGCTTTAGATTATTTTCAGACTATGCATGATTAAACAAAAGCATGGCAAAGCTTTAAAAAAGTCCCATAAACTGCTAGTATCATTACAGCTACTGTGACAGTCATGAAACAAATGTATGTGATCGAGTTTACCTGCATTTTGAAACACACCAAATCAGCCTGTTAATGATGGCCTGCAAAATGTGACATATCGACATATCCAGCCATATCTTAAGTAGGCCGTGATTGACCCTACCATCAACGACACCTTGCGTATTGTGCCTGGATGCCTGCATCGCATCCTACACCAGGGGACAATCTTCCTATCCTCACAGTCACCCAACCTGCTGAGCTTTGCCGCACAGGTGCTCCACATTCACACGCACACCGTGCCAGGGCACCTGCACATCTCCTTTACTGCTCACCTGCCTACCGAGGGAATGCATGGCGTCTCAAATCGACATACCTATTTGTACCCGTGGCCAGGGTTGCCAGATTTACCTTTTTCACGCCAAATTTCAGAAATTTAGTCTTGTCTCGAGTTGGTTGGCCTAAAAAATTTTCGTTGGCTTTTTGGCATCTTTTTAGCTTTATCTGAAGTTGGTTGTCCTTAAAAATTCGTTCAGCCTTTGTTTTGGTGAAATAGGTTCCTGCAGAGTTGTAAATAGGGCCTCATTTTGAAGCCCGAACCCGGCCCAACATTTATTTTTAAAGCCCGAGTTAGGCCTGAAAGTCAAGATATGGGCAACTGCACTGTATCAAAAAAAGTAGTATACAGATACAGTTGCTGGTACATGGTTTTATCAGCCCCACATTAGCAACCACCTTGACCAACATATTAGCTTATACAAACACAAACGTGGCTTGTCAGTCAACGACAACACTGCGGAATTTAAAAGATGGTTTGTAGGCTATCGTTTCTTAAAACAAGCTAAAATGGCATAAGTCACTGATCTTTTCGAAGCAACGCCATCACGTGCTAAGTTCCTCACTGCTGTTGCCTTCTCAAAAAGAGTGTGAGACTAATCTCAGCACAGAACAAAAGAAAGCAGCTGTTTGCAAACAGAATTAGCTGAAGAAAAATCACTTCACTCACAGAAGTCACGGTGGTGAGCACAAGTCTGCGTCACGAAAGAAAAGAATCGTTAGTCCGAATGTTATAAAATAGTTTTCAGGCCCAAACATTTCGTCAAACTTAAGACCAAACCTGGCCCAACACGAAATGCCCGACCCGACTTACAACTCTGGGTTCCTATGAAGGAAATAGTGTTATTCCATTTCTTGCGGCAACACATTTGCAAAATTTTTATGATAAATGCTATATTAGACGTCATGTTCTGATATTAATAATATTTTGCGTAATCACTGGGCATGCGGGCACGCGAAACTAGTTTCCCTGTGAAATAAACAGTGATCGATTTACTTTTACTGTTTTTGTGGCTTACTTCGGACAAGTAATTGTAGTTTCAGAATTTTTTCCAAACTACAACGAAATTGACTTTTGCAGTTTGCAAGTTGATCTACTTTCTGAGTTGTGCAGGCCTGCTGCACAGTCTACAAAGTTCAGATCAACATCAGCTCAATTTAGGTTAGTGCTTCAATTATCATGTCGACTGTCAAATTAATCAATGAAATCATCTAAATCTATTTTTTCAGCTCGTACCGTTTCAATTGCAAGTAGATCAATTTTAATCTATTACTAGTAATCAAATTCATGAGAAATGATTTCGTTAATTTCATTTTTGAAAAATTTCTCTCGCATGAAGCGATGGTGACAGGAAGTGTTGGCAGCTATTGGTATCAAGTTATATGAACAATCAAACAGATTTGTAAGGAGTTATAAATTAAAGAATTTGTTCGAGCGATGCAGGCAGCTGCAATTCCTTCCGAAGCAAATTCATGTTTTAAATCATTTTCACTAATAAAAAATGCATTTGCAAATTTTTTCCAAGTGTTCTTCTGATAGGATTGTTAGACCTCCGCAACAAACAGTTGAAAAACAGGAAGAACTGCTCCTGAATCATTACAGAAAATCATTGCAAAGTTCTATGAGGTTGCATGACATGTGTAGGAAGACTACGAAGGAAGTCACTAGCAATTCATGTAAAAGGCTATGAAGTCGTTTACACAATGCTGCAGAAAACACGTCTGCAGTCAGGATAAATTCGGATAAATTAACTGACACCAATTATTGATGCTTTCAAAAACATTTTTCCATTAGGACAAGCAACAATGAAAGTAATTTAGTCAAAGTTCCACCTCACACTGATATGCATGGAAGATCAATATTCTCATTTCTGTGACTGTTTCTTAGTTTCGAACTGAATCTTTTACGACCACGGTACTAAATTTCACGGAGGATCTGAGCAACCACTGGTATGTGCCATCATAAGCAACTCCGAACCACCCAGCCATCAAAAACAACAACACAGCTTATCATGCATTTGTGAAATATTGAATGCGGGCTAGAGGGCTTCGTAACTATCGTTTGAAATATTCCTGGCGGAAAGTCTTCTGCTGTATATGTCAACCAAACAAAGATGAACGTGAAATTCAGCACAAAACTGGGCTCGAGCCAAAAATCTGGGGGTGCCATGGCCTACCCAGGCTGCCCCTTAGAACTGCAAATGCCCCACTACATCCCTGATTTTAAGGCCGAATTCTAACACCGAACATCACTCAGATGCTCTCAAACGCAAAATGCTCCTTTAGTTCTCGCAATCCACTCAGGCAAGCTGTAACCTACTCCGCAATGTCCAAAAAATTTCAAGACTAATTACGCCTCTCAAACAAAGATAGCAGAGTTACGATAAATGCAAACAATCAGACAAAGCACGGAAAACGCAAATGCCATTGTTAATGTCACAAACAGTAATTACACAACCACGCTACAGTGCTTTACGAGATAACTTGTCATTTATCTATTAACGAGATAACTTGTCATTTATCATTTATGCTGCTCCAGGTGCTGGCGCCCAGCATCAAGCGGGGTGTCATTTGTGCTGCTCCAGGCGATAGCGCCCGGTGTCAAGTGGAATTTCTGACCTCTGTGAAATTTCTGACCTATTATTTTCGTCAGTTTATTTGCTTCTCAAAGTAAGTTTGGCATTTACTTTGTTATGTGTGTTGTGTAAATATAATCTTTTTGGTTAAATGTCAGATACCACCACACGTTACAGTGCAGGGATAACTATAACCACTGAAAAATATTGGACTTTTCTAACCCTAACCCGACATACTTACCTAAACACCAAGGCTGAAATGGACTTTAAAAATACTGTAGAACCTCACTGAATAACTACCATCGAAATACACTATAACCTCAGTGTTCAGTGAAATAGGTGCGCAATCAAATCAATTAACAAAAATTTTAATAATAAATTGATTTCAATTATTCATACGCAGTAATTTTTTCAAATTGTTTTGAAGGACTGAAACAGTCTTTCAAAATACAGTAGAGCCTCACGACACAACCACCATCTCGTTTATCTCGCTTTATGACTACTTTGGTGTTCAGAGGAAACAGTTGCAGTTTCTCAAAATGTTTTAACGGTCACCAAGGCAAAACTGTATGTATCCTGACTGTATGTATCCTCAGCTGTATGTATCCTGACTGTATGTATCCTTTTTTTAGTATATAATTTTTTCTTTTGTGCACAAGGGTAAAAATTAACCTAGAAATATAGTTTGGAAACTACATGTCTTATACATTCAGCTGCCTCATCCTGAGTGCGTTTCGCATCTTTACATTTTATGCTTTGATCGATACTTCAACAAGAAGTATCAAAAACAAATGCTATTTAAGTGTAAGTTTAACCAGCAAGATTCTGCCGAATAACAGTACTTTAGAATACTCAGGCATCACATATGACCTAACATAATATTGTGCTAAGACTTGAATTGCTAGATTCAACATAAACTTACGACCCATACGTTCATGCACACACCAAGTGATCCGCGTTTCATGAACACAAAGAAGACATTAACCAAAAAGCTTTACAACTTAGCAAAACAAATCAAAACGTCTGGAAGCAGATCTGAAGTATATAAATTGAAAAGTTTCATTTTCTTACGTAAGATTGCGAATTCTTATATGCAAACCACTTGGGCACGTTGAGTTCAAATACAGCACCTAAAAATAGAAGGGTAAATATTTAAAATATTTCAACTTTGTTTATCAGCTTAATGTTTAATGTTTTCTCACAAGCACATATCAAGTTACAAAATGCTGGAAGAACACCAGCACAGACAGACAATTGCAAAGAAAACATACGAAGATGGTGCTAATATGATTTCCTTAAAATAACACAAGAATAATTATGCAACATTAGCAAAGGGCATGCTCACAGATGGCATCGACATGGTTAGTATGATACTCAGCTGTTTTTTTCGGTCATTTTTCAGTACTCGGTCATGAACCGAAATCATTTTGAAATGACTGAAAAAAATTAAGTCATTTTGGTCAGAATTTCTTAAAATATAGGTTGAAAAACACTGTTACAATGAGTTTTGATACAAACGTGAGACAAATGACCGAAATGTTTCAGCGACCAAAATGTCTCAACAAAAAATGACGGAAATGTTTCAGCGAAAAAAAAAACAGCTCAGGAGAACTGTATCCTACTGTGATAAGGTCCACGTAGACTGGTTAAAAACATGTAGGATAGAGTTTATATGGGCAGCAGTTCTCCCAAAGCACAGCCAGTTAAAGTATAAAAGGAAGTTGTTTATCAAAATTATTTACAAGTGTGGTGCTCTAAGTGTAACGTTTTATAAGCATCATGTCACTGTTATGATAAATAAAAAATGCAAGGCACACAAACTTCAAAGCCACCAAAAGACATTGGCTTAACTTCACAAAACAAAATTTGAAACATGAAGTCTTTCTTCTGGTGGCTACTGGCTACTCTCTGTATGAAATTAAGCCTGTTGGTAACTGCTACAAAGAACATGTGTAGCAGAAAGAACAGCTTAAATATTTGATTTTGTGTAAATCAGAGTGAGTCAACTATTTTTGACCTACGGGATATTTATAAAAACATTACAACTTGCAGGCCACTTGATCCCATAAAATGATATACAAAGCAACAGACTCACAACGTTTAAAACAAAAAGTGAAAACAAGTGTGCGTGTCATCAAAACTACTACCCAATAGGAAATAGCAATTTGTTACAAATCTGTATCAGTGGGATGTCTGTGTTCGAGGCTTCGCTGACACTATCATTCCTTTATCAATACCAGTGTTAGTGGTAGCAACTCGGAGACTATCTTCCAATGTTTTGTCTGCCTTTCGATTTCTGTTTTTAAATTTGACGTGTTTCATAGTAGAAAATGTATGTAGTCTCACACACATGTGTTTCCAAACACTGAGTGCATTTTAGTGCGAAATATTTCAGTTTGGGAAATCTATCTTTGCTGACTAATTTCAAGAAGCTCTCTACAGTTTCTAACACTGTTAGTATTTGTACATTTTTATTAAAAGAAGTTATGCTTGTTCTAATGAAAATTATCTACTGCTGGGATGGGCAATTAATTTGGCTAGGGGGACACTTTGACAAGGTCACGTTTAGCAGATAAATTGACAGATTTATTTGGTGGTAGTGAGTTCATTGTGTCAGATGCACTCTGCAAGACAACGAACACCCCCCGGCACCAAGAAACCACAGAGGTTATCCAGTCAGGTGCCCCAGCAGAGAGCCGTCCATTCTAATTTCATTGTAATATAAACAAAATGCAGCCTGTCTTGCAAATTGACCATATGTACATTAATGACAATAAACATATTTTATCTGGCATACCGATATATGAAATATAAGATCACCTATCTATTTTTGCTATTGCAAAACAAATAAAACCAAATGCTAGGAATATTTATAAAACCAATCAATTTAGGGATACGAAATGTTTTTGCCCTGAAAATTTTTTATTCGATCTTCAACAAACTTTACATCAAACCATGTTCTTGACCCAGAAGTACCACCTGATAGTTATTTAGAAACATTAGCACAAACCTTTTTAGTAGTGCTAAACAAGTATGCCCCCTTGTGTAATGTTTCAAGAAAGCATAGCAAAGTTTTCAAAAACCCATGGATGACGAGGGCCCTATGGAAATCTATCATAACAAAAATTAAACTTTATTCAAAAGTTTGGAATAAACACATGGTGCTTTTGAATATGATGCAAGCAATACAGGAATGCACTTAATAGAACAATCAACGCTACATAACAAAACTATTATGAACAGCAAACCTTTTTTCACAAGCAATGACCCCAAAAGGTTTTGAAAACTATACACAGCATATTGGAAATTAACCCCAGAAAATATAGCTAACACTTTTAACCAATACTGTTGCAACATTGGGCCTGAACTTGCAAAAACAATAACCCCGCCTAATTCAGCCTCTTCAGATTTTAGCCACAGCTGCACCTCAAAATTTTCCTTGGCAGATACATCTGTAGAAGTTATATGTGGAATTGATTATTTGAAAATTGGTAAAGCCTTAAAAGTAGATGATATTCCAACTAAGTTTCTAAAAATGGCCAAAACTGTCTTATCACCATTCTTGTCAGTAGTATTTAACAAATGCATGGTAAAAGGTGTATCCCAATTCTCATAAGGTAGCCCAGGTAATTCTTATACATGAAGGGAGACAAAAGTGCATGCACTAATTACAGACCAATTTCTTTATTATCTCAGTTCAATAAAATTTTTGAAATAATATTACGCCATAGATTATATTCATATCTATAAGATTTTGAACTTTTAACTGGACATCAATTTGGTTTTAGACCAAACTCATGAACGTCCTTAGCTGTGGAAAGTATATGCTCAGATTTACTCCACAATTATGACAATGTTTTGTTTACCTGTTCTTTGTTCATAGACCTTTCAAATGCCTTTGATACTGTAAATCATAATATTCTTATTAAAAAACTACATCAAAATTGTGGTCTAAATGGAACAGCGCTTTAGCTATTCACATCTTATTTAACCAACCGTAAGCAATATACTGTTGTGAATGGCGCAAATCGAATTGTAGAAACATAGCTTGTGGAATTCCACAGGGTTCAACTCTTGGGCCATTGTTGTTTGTAATGTATATCAATGATCTACAACTTTGTTCAAAATTTAAAACAATCCTCTATGCAGATTATACCTATCTGTCTCTTTCACACTCTAGTCTATCTACTTTGCAGAGTATGGTTAATAATGAATTACTTTAAGTACATGATTGGATGTCCCTAAAACTGTCTATAAATTATGCTAAGTCAATGTATCTTCTGACAGGAATAATTTAGCAGAGGAATTCTTAGTTAGATTAGGCAACCATCAGATTAAACGTGAGCGATCTGTGAAATATCTTGGTGTTATCATAGATGAAAAGCTTAATTGGTCGTCACATATAAAACATATTGAAACAAAGTTAGCCTTTGCCTGAAGTGTGATCTACAAAACGAAAAACATTTTACCGATAAACACGCTCATATTACTATACTATAGTTTTGCATGCACACATTAAAGTTAATGCGTTACAGCTTGGGGGTCTGCAACCACGTCACATTTAAAGCCAATCTATGCGAAACAAAATAACATTTTGCACAACATGACATTCAGTAATCATGATGCACAGGTAAGCCCCATTAATAGAAGATTGAATTTTCTGAAAGTGCAGGATATACATAAACTGGAATTGGCCAAATTAATGCACAAATTTCATGATGGATCATTGCCCAGTATTTATAATGGTCTGTTCCAGAGATCTTCGGATTTACATAACTATAATGCAAGATATGCTTGCATTCAAAACTATTTCATTCCCAGCGTCCATAGTGATATTGGCAAAAAGCTAATATCTTACAAAGGAGCGGTGATGTGGAGAGAAATCAATGTGGAATATAAAAATTTACCTTTTCGCCACTTTAAAAAAAACTATGTGCAATTATTGGCTATCGCAGTACTAAATACTTAGTTTCATTTTGAAAAGTGCCTGTCTAATTGCGAAAACTTAATCAACAGAATTTTGTTTTATAGATTAAATTGGAGCATCTATTAAATCAATATTGGTGAACTTCTGTCCTTATTTTTTGGTGTTCTTATTTCATGCATTTCCTCTGTTTTTTGTTATCTTGCGAGCTTCTGGGAGTATCAACAAGTTCGGTCTCCCAACTGCAAGCTTGGGAATGTTTTCAAGTGTTTACAAATGGCATTTGTCTTTTATTGCTTCACACCCATTTTTTGCGGTAAACAATGCAATACAAAACAAAAACAATAATGGTACACAAAATATATTATTCATTGTTCTTGACCAAACGCACTTTATCCGGCCCAAGCAATTCAGTGAGACATATGCAAATTCACACGCTTTTCAACAAATTTCAGATTTTCCTTAACGGTTCTGCGGGTCACTGAAAAGGCTGTGGCAGGCCAACTGCAGCCCGCGGGCCTGTAGTTGGACCACACTGGTTTAAATCATAGATGGTGGGCGATAGCTAGAGACGGAAATGCACATAAGTTGTGCACTAGTGCACAAAGTGTGTCAAATATTTAAGCAGGTGATGAAGCTACAGCTGCTTTGAACAGTGTCCGTTCAAAACAGACCATATTTATAACCAATATAGGCGTGTCCAGTGGGAAAGTGGCCATGCTTCCCAGAAAATTCTAGCACATCTTGTCATTTTGTGCTTCAAAAGGTGGTGTCCCAAACCAAATAATGTTGCTAGATTTAAGTCAATAATTTTGGTCACTCCCAAACTTTGGGCTGGCTACGCCACTGGTAAGAGACCCGTTTATAGCAGACAACTTTACATCAGACCATGTCTACAACAGACCACATTTATATCAGACCAGTTGTGAACATGAGCGTGGTCTATTATAAACTTGGTCTGTTTTGAGTGGTCTGTTATGAACAGTCTGCTTTGAAAGGGAATCGCTGTGAACAGCTGCCAGGGTCCGGTACTTTTTGGCACCATTGCTTTGGAACGCCTATTTCATGCTGAAATGTTTCGGTGCCGAGTTGTTTTGGTGCCGAGGTGACAAGCGTGTGTAATCAAAATGGATAAAACTTCATTTATATCGTAATTGCAAGCTATACCTCACAAATATTCAAGTGGTGCGGCACCACTGGTGCCCATGTGTTAAAATGTTTTGCGATGTTTATAATTTTTATTCATTTTTTAATTCACATCTTAAAAACAGTAGCAATGGTTCACACTTTTCCTGCATTTATCAAAAACGTAAAGACACTCATCGTGGGAAAACTATGGTTTATCCCTCTTGCTGAGAAGATTTTCAAGCATTTATGTTATTGGTTGTATGGAAATATTTATGGAAGATTTTTTAAATATTAAGAAAAACACTTCTTTAAAGTCCTAAAATACAGGAATATGCTAAATTTCATCAAGACAAACACACAACGCTTGTTGCATTCTTTTACAAAAGCAGCTGCCTTCTTGGAAAAGATCCAAGCAAGATGGAAAACACACAATTCTGGAGACAACGACGTGTGCGTAATAGTAATCAAGCAGATAAGCGCAAGCGCCAAAACAGCCTAACGTCAAAACAGCTGGGCACATAACAGTCATCGCCAAAACAAAGTCCCATTTCCCATTTGGCAGCCACCATTTTTGTGCATCCATTGTACATTCTCCAACCTCTTGGAACAAGTGATGATATTCTGTCCGTTTTCCTACATCCACCACGATCTCCCACAAAGTTAGTAGCATTTCCTAGTCCTGCACTTCTGTGTAGGCAATGCTGTTTCTTTCAGACGCAATTTGCAAACCACCAGATGGTGATCAGTCATCAGATATGCTCCCCCCATTTGACACAAACATCCAACACTGATCTGAACAAGTCTGCTAGAGCAATGCAGATATCAGTTAGTGACCACTGACCCAACAAACGCCTGCACAAGGTACAGTTTGCAAACCTCTGTACTGGAAGAAAGTGTCCCTGTTGCATAGTGTGTTGTTACAGGACAGATGCAACAACAGTCTTTCATGTCAACCAATCACACCTGTCCATACCCCAGCATCATTTCCAATGCATGCATTGACCTCCCAAAAAGTTTTGCAAACTTTAACCCTTCACAAGACATTAGTTTCCTAAACAAATGTCAAGTAGCATTCATTTGAGTTTGGGTTGTATAACTGCACCCAACAATGGGAGCAGTCTTACAACTTAAACATGCACGCACTCCTAATGAGATCCATTCATCAACACATCCTTCCAGGTGAGGGCTTATCAATCCACTCTATCTGGGCAGACTTCGCTCAATGTCGGTGTAGATGAGTTTCCAACCGTTGTCCAGCTCTACAACATTAGAACCACAGCGCTTAACCAATAAAATGCTAACAACATCCAAGAAATATAATTTGGCATCTTCAACCACTTCATGCTCTTTCCCAGTAAATGAAGTTATCTTCCAGTTTCCAATCACTAGCTTATGAAACTTCTGCCATTTAACCAGTCTTTCAAGTATCCCAGAGTAGAAGCACTCTGTACTTCCCAGATGGGTTTCAGGCACAACATCTTCGCTTGTGGATGGCTGATAGGAAAGACCATTGTCAATTATTGGATGAGGTTCTTCTGTTTGCACATGAATACAATCCTTGGTCACGCGCACATTCCTTAATGCATCATGGTATTGGTTGATTTTGTGCAATATATAGTATTAGCTGCCCAATATAATATTGTGACAAACCTGTTCTGCTATTTGTGCAGCAACTTCTGTGATAATCGGGTGTACAGCAGAAAGGCATTGCAGTGACCACATTTTTGTGGGATAAGCCATGTACTGAATATAGTGCATGAGGATACATGCAGCAATCACTACACCATGAAGAAGATTTAATGTGTTGTGCTATTACCTGTATTTTAATGAAACAGGGTGGATGATCCCTTTGGTTTCTTTTGCCTTATAACCCCATTGACGTAGTTGCTAGTAACTCAGAACAATTATTTGTAAAAAATAGTGATATTCATATAATCTAACAAGGGCAACCAATTTTTGACCTAAAAACTAAAAATTTTGATTTTATAATTTAGAAATTTTGACTTCATTTTGACATATCAATTTTCTACATTTTCAGTTGAAATGGGGGCATACAAAGCATATTCATATACAGTATCAGAAAACAAACTGATACATGAAACTAAAAGTAGTTCGTCTGCAAAATCTGGTATAGCATGTTTCAAAAATGTCTGGCTCACTTTCAGTTTCATGAAACGAACCTCATTGATGCTTTGCACTGCGGTGATGTGCTTCCACCATGAACCTTTTGTCACTTTTCACTTGGCAAATTTGTGAAATAATTCACCTTTAGATGTTGAGGTAAACTCAGAAGCATGTACATGCAGTGTACTTTGAACTTTTCAAGAATTTGGTTGTTTGACCTTAGGCATGATATGATGATAAGTACATTAATAACTACAGTAGAGTCAAATCTGAGAATATCACAAAGTCAAAACAGTATAATTATAGGCATAATGGATTGAACATTGGCCAAACCAAGTATTGTAAGACCACGTTTCTTGCATTGCCATGCCTAGCCTAGTTAATATTTAATCGTCCAGCTGTGGGCTAAGTAACATTATTACGCCAAAAGTCGCAACAAACCCATTATTATTTCAGAAATGCACCTAAACTTGCAAAAACAAATCAAAATCTGTTGTTGTAACTTTAATGAAATATCGATAACGAGAAAAAAACACTAAAAGAAATTTTTGACGTTATGATAAATTTTGACTTTTTTTTTGACCTAACAATGGAGTGGCTCAAGATATGAGCACGAAATTTTGTTTGTGGATGTTTCATAAACTTTTGAAAAGGCAGAAAAATTTTGACTTCATTGACTTTTGGTTGCCCTAAATATAACATACCTGAACAGCTGGTAGAGCACAACTGATGGTTTGAGCAGGGTCTATTGCTTCTATTTCCATGACAACAAGTCCAGTTGAACAGTTTCCACTGGTATGATTGCATTTTCCATAGAGCTTAGCTTGTATGGCCTGGAAAGTTTGTGGCATGATACCATTACCCGCATAAAGCTGCTGCAGAGACAAATTCAAGAAAAGCTTACAAAATGGGGTGGAAAAAATTACAGAACAGAGTTGGAGCTGATGAAATCCAACACCTCACAAACTTAATGGGGGTACAGATGTAGATGAAATGACAGAGCAGAGTTCCAATATGTGAAACAAAGTGGTTAAGTAGCTATAATTTTTCTAGTGCATAGCTTTAACTATGGGTATATAGGTAAGTGACGTAGTAGCTATTTGCTTACAAAGTGCGATGTCAAAATCTGAAAGATTGAATGGTTCATTAAGTGAACAGCACCTTAATCACAAAGAACTGCTTGACAAGGCAAGGTTAACCTGCAGCAGAAATGTGTGGCAGGCCCTGTTTTTATTCAAACTTGTTGTGCCACAGAGCATAAACCCATCTTCAGTTTTTATAACACAGTAAAATTATTCACTTAGTTTTATGAACACTCAGGCAACTGACTTAACAAAGAACTACACTATCAGCCAAAAATCTACTTTGCAGATCATATATTTCTACATGTTGGCTTTTTGCACACAAAATGTAAGGCAAACCAATCTTTGTCTATGGTGCTAGATGTCAATATATGCTAAGCCAATACAAAGTTTACAAGTACAGCAAACAGCATTTAATCCGGATTCGATTTAACCAACGATTTTATCTGATTTAGGCGAAGATCCACATGAACCAAAGATGGTTGTTTCTAGCCTGACGTCACCCAAGCACTGAGATATTGGTGAAAATTACTTAAATTGGACACTTTTATGACCCAACAGCAGACATTCAGAGGAAAAACCAATTCGTTGATGTATTTTGAATGGTACATCAGACTAGTAATCGCCATATCCAAGTAGTTATGAACAATCTAAGTTCATAATTTTAGGTTACAATGGCTGTGAAGAAATCCGGGATTTTGGACTGAGGCAGAGATTTCTGTGACTGGTCTATAATCACTCACTCTGTTTGGAAGGTAATGCCCTCCAGACATCTTACTGTGTGTAATACACGTTTTTTTATTAAGGAAAATGTTAGGTACCTGCTATGGACCTGAAGGGACCGGATTCTCTTATTCTAGGGACCCGGTTTACTCTAATTCAAGGGACATGATAATAAATTTCTTTGATTCTAGGGACCCGAATCTGGTCCCTAAAACACCTCAAAAAAAACCTGGTAATACACTCAGGGATAATGCTCTAGACACACACACTCAATACTGATCAATAGACTGAAACTGTAGTGTGGTGGTATGATTTAAGCGTTAAGTCAACATGATATGCTCATGCCCATGTGTGATGTAATAATCGATTTCACGATTAGCCGAATGTTGTGTGCAGTCACGGTCATTGTTACTGTAATTATAAATGTTCGCTGGTGATCATGAGCACGCTAGTGTTGCATCTGAAAGCATCTGGATTACAAGATGTGAAAATAGCAGATTTTATCCAGTATTGGCGAAGATCCAGTTTTAAAAATGCAGATAAACCAAATATTTTTATAAAGAAAAACATAATAAATTATTAGTATTAGTACCACCAATTTCGTCTGGTTTTGGTGAAGATCTGAATTAACCGAGGTTCACTGTACCTTTTCATTTTCACTTTCTGCATGGAATCGTCGATCATCAGATGTGCAGACTTGCCGCAGCAACTTACCTGTTCATGCAGAGTAGGAATGTACATCGCATGGGTTGCAAATATGGTTGTTGGCATCGTCATGTCCACAATATCAAAAAAATGCGTTTTGATTTTCAGATCAATGTCAATCATTGCAGGGTACACAATGGTAAAATTCACCTTCAAAAGCCAACAGATTAGTATTGTACAGGACTGCTATAGTTGCACAAAGGTAACAATGCACAAACCCACTTCTTTTGATAGTCCATATCTCCCACAATAATCTTGCACCAAATGCAACACTATGAAGCACTACACAGCCCACACTATGGTACATTTCTGCATCAGCGTTACTGTACAATATTTGTCCATTTCCTCATATTTTTTACCATCATAAGCTTAACAGAGATAGTGTACAACACACTTATATTTTGAAATCTTGCACAAGCCACTTTGTTTGCATCTTGTTACACCACAACTCGTCAGTCAATTGGCGAGAAAACTTTTCAAGCCCTCTGAAGGTGCTGGAAGACAATAAGTTTTGATTTTAAAAAACACGAAATTTACGATTTCAGCCTTTTGTGGGTGATGTCACAACAGGTGTAGGTTTAGGTTTTCTTTTCTCACGTCATCAGACCCTGGGCCCAACACCAAAGAGGGCCAATCCGTATCAATTCTCAGGAAGTGGTCAGGGCACCCTCTCCAATTTTCCTAAAATTTTACTCAAATTGTCATTGCCCCATGTGATGAACATCTGCAAATTTTGAATGAAATCTGTCAAGAAATGGCATGATTATAAAGCTTTTTTGTTGGCGGTGTTTAGCCAGGGGGCACAAATTGTTTATATTTCG
>Ga0210059_1004024_pt1 | contig 23663 bp, 15 predicted proteins | sample Ectturendosymbi2_FD_188042 | JGI IMG/M metagenome (GOLD analysis project Ga0210059, IMG submission 188042) | Ecteinascidia turbinata endosymbiont from Florida, USA - Sample 2 (SPAdes) (version 2) | ecosystem: Host-associated > Tunicates > Ascidians > Unclassified | place: Key West, Florida...
CGGAAGTGATTGAGCCAATTGATGTCGCATGTTGATTATCTGTGCAGCAATAGAGATCGCACGCCGTGGTCACTCTACCACTGCTTTGTCTATGGGGACTTATATACTCGCCAGGCGGTCGCGGTATTTTTTTTGTGGTGTCTGTCGCTCATCTCTTAATTTCCGCGCCTTACGACCAAGTACATTCATCTGGTGCTGTCCCCTTGGACTTTGTCGATTTCATGTAGTGGCACGAATGTGACCACTACACAAATATCGCATTAAATTTAGTTGTGGTCTTTTATTTTGCTTTAATGTATATTATTCTTCTGAATAAACAAAGATTCGATCAAATTAGTTGTTCTGGAAGAAGTGGTATGCGTTGACAATCTGGGTGCCCAAGTGGTACGAGATCGTAAAAAGGTTGGGAACCCCTGCTTTAAACGAACCAGGGCCGTCGCCCGCGTCGGGCCAGTGGTGCCCGTCCCCCCATTTAAAATAGCAACTCCGTGCATAGTTTACCAAAGAACATTACTTCAGAAATCGCAATAAACCTACGATTATTACAGAACGGCAACTTAACTTGCAAAAGCATATCAATATCTATTTTTGTAGTTTCAATAAAATGTCGATGAAGAGAAAAAACTGTGTTGCAAGGAAAGTTTGACCTAACGATAAATTTTGACCTAATGATAAATTTTGACTTATTTTTGACCTAAAAATTTAGGATTCCCTCATGGTATGAGCGTGAAATTTGGTTTGTGGACGTTTCATAAACTTTAGAAGCGACAGATAAACTTTGACTTAGTTAATTTATGTTAAGTATCAAGTGTTCCAGCTGACATGGAGGATCCAATCCAATTCTTTAGAAATTCGTTACTGTCCGGATATAGTACAATCCAAGCTGCAGCGTTGCCAGCCCATAAATTTAGGGGGACAAAATGTTTGGTTTTAGGCAATTAATTCTATTTTGCTTTGGATACTAGCGCTCAAAGCCCAATACAACAAGGCATATATGTTCTAGAAGTTTAGGGTAACATGGTTCCCTAGGCCTCCCTCTAGCTACGCCTATGAATCTAACTCAAGACCAATGCTCATCTCTGTAGGAAACACAGTAACAACAGATAATTTGGTCAATCATGCGTCACTGATGCAAAAAAGCTCATTTCATTGTGTGCAAACTGACTGTGTTTCTGTTCAAGACTTGTGGAGATAAAAAAGATGAATAACCGACCACCCCCTTCATTCGGTTCCGTAATACACCAAGAATCCTGCAAGTGCACGCAATTACAGCTCACTCATCACTCCTGTCAATCAACTTCTCAGAGGAGTCCCTTAGTTTTGTTAACTTTGAATGTTGTTGCTCCTGCGAGCCGCGCGTGGTGTTAAGTTCCTTATTTGCTTATTAGGACTCTCGCAATCATGTTTTGGTTGTCCTGTTGATCTGCGTTTTTGGGTAAATGGTATTTTCGCAAAGCATGGATTGTTTAGTAATTTACCCGTCTTCTTAAATAAATTAGGCGAAAATCCGCTACTTTAGGGCACTTGATTCGCCATCTAGCGTCAGTGGTTGGCACGTTCTGGCCAAAAAGCGGTAATCCGCCAGGGATTACCATAGGGTTTAATTATTTCACCAAGCGTTTTTACGACTTTATCTGAAAACCGTTTAACTGCCTTCATGTATGACGCCAACCGTTGGTTCCTACTCTTTAAGGCCTAAGCGTGCAGATCATTGGTTCCGATTTGGCGGGAGTTCGCAGTTATTCCCTGAAAGAGCAAAACGCAACAACTTTCACCAGCTTTTTGGTGTACTGGAAAGGTTATATTTGTTCTGTAAAACATTCAAATACACCTTATCAAACAAAGTTCCTTGCCTCACTTGCCGCTGATCGTCGATTATGTCAAAATTTTGATCCTGTTTCTTCACTGACGTCATACCGCGACCTGGGAGTCCTACTTGAAGTTATTTTCAGCATCTGCAGTGCAATGAATCAGCCTTACGTAGCCTGCTGTAGGTCTAGACTGTACCAGGGATCTCCAAACTTTTTTGTCCGAGGGCCACATAAGTTATTGCAGAACAAATCGAGGGCCGGACGTCTTACGTAATGTGATTGTTTTGGGATATGTTACATTTTACCAAATCAACAAAATTTTTGTAATTTGTTTTCCTCATTTGACAAAACGGCTTCGCTGGTCGCATTTGGCCCGCGTGCCGTAGTTTGGAGGCCCCTGGACTAGACGAATAATTAAAAATTCCGGAATTGTTGGTGCTTTCGACTTCGCACCGGAATTGTAACTTGCTAACGATTTTTTTATCTATGAACTCTTCTGGTTTTGATTGGGTAAAAATTGTATAAAATGCACCTTTGTATTATTTTAGAGAAATTAAATTGTAATATTTTGGGAAAAATCTACTTTTTGAGCGTGGCGAAACTTTTTAGGGCGCAACGCTGGAGCCCTCCAGGCTTTATTTTGGTCCTCTAGCTTCTCGAAACCGGTATTTCCAGGATCAACATTCTTGACAAACAAGCGACCCCTGCTGGCACAGAATTAGAACAATTTCCGCACACCAGCTCAAGTTATCTACACTCCCTGCCAGTGATGGTTAGTATGCACAGCACTCTGATAGTCGTATCAAAGCACTCGCCTTAAACTCGTTGTGCTTGCAATTATTGCAGTGGTTGTCAACGTGTGGTGAGCGAAACGCTGTCACTAAAACAAATGTTGTTGGGGTAGAAACGCTCGCTTTCTCTTTTCTAAGAGAAACGCGCTAATTTAACTCCTAAGTTAAGGGCCATTTATCACGACGGTACTACGGCACTGCCACAAAATCATCGTAAACTTTCTGCAGCTCTTTCCCAGTAGAAACAGAACAAGAACCAGCGTTTGATCACACTGACTAGTTGGCAGCATGATGAAAACAAAGTGCACGCGTCGCATGCAAGGGATGTCCACGCATTGGTGTTATTTTTGTGCATACGCCTTAACCGTCGCTTTCGTTTGTCACAATGCCTCAGCCATTGCCTAACATTTTTTTACAATGCATGCCATTGAAAAATCTCAGTTACATCAACAAACACCGGGGCTTTGAAACGTCTGTGATTTTGAGTGAATGTGCAAGTCACTTTTTGCGCATGTGCATCTGCGCTTCACGCAGATATGCGTAGTTAGGGAGCAAATAAATTTTAAATATGAAGCCCACAAAATGCTTGACATCACCAGTGGTTGGGAACAAACTGGTCTGAAACGTATCTGGTTTTTGGCCCCCTGTTGCGTTTATTTTCACAACGCCATTGGTGGAACGGAAGTCTCACTCGGAAGCAACTCGCTGTCGATCAAGTTGCCGAAGTTAAATTCTAGACTTGTTTCTCTACGAACATCGTTAGTGAAGCTATGGTGCTGAACGCTTTTACTTCAATCTACATTTCGTCTCTGTTGGCCCTGGTCAGAGCAATGCCTGCCAAAATCCGTGCCAACAGCTGCAAGGTGTTATCGCTCATTTTAGGAGACTTTGCTTCACAGGCACTACGGATTTACCAAAGATAATGAACAATCCGGGTAAAAAAACAGCAAACTTTACTACATTTTCGTTGAATAGAGGCGAAAAAAGTCAAATAAATATCCCAGCTTTTCACCGAGAGCGGTCCGGCACGGTTTAATCTCTGCGAGAACACATCAACTTGGAGCGGCAAAATTCTATCTTTACCTTCTGGATGCAAGCCACATTTTCTTGAGCAGAAAAACGCATTAAATCCAGTGAAGAAAACGCAACTACATGTGGATCAGGATTTGAGAAATGGGTATCTGAGCAACAGGGTACTTCGCGTTCGTTCGCACATTTGCAGAAAACATCAATTTTCAAGAGATAATAGAGCATGGAAGTTAGAACATTCCCTCCATTGCCGCGAATGTCGGATGCTTGGTCAAAAAAACAACAAAAAAACATGAACACACAGGGATAAGGTTTCAGGCAACCTGCAAAAGGCCGCGAATGAAACCAGTGCATTCTGTTATCTTCCAGGTAATTGTCTAAATAGCAGCTGTTAGCTCAAAATGCAGTTGCGGAAAACGACAGAACATAAAATAACCAACAGAAGTAGCAACACAGTGAAAACGTTGGGTCCAAACTTCGAGATCACAACATTCACTGAGCAGTGCAACCTGGAACTGGTATGTGGTGGTGGTGGTCGATTTGCTGTTTTAATTAAGAAGTCGGTAAATGGCTTTCTCATTCGTTTCAGGCATGAACGCCTTCAATCCGTCGCGAATTCGTTGATGCCAGTGCAGATATGCCATTGCTATGTCGGCGGTAATCAGAACCTGCATTATGACGGAACAGGAGTAGCGTTAGTCAAAACGGCGCGGTTGTGACACTGAATGAATTATCTTAGCTTTAGCTTTGGAGATTGCGTTTATTAAAAAAACAGCCGGGAGGTTAAAAGTTATAGGGATTTGCTCACTAGCGTCATCGAGCCGGTGAAGTGCAAAGGCAAGATGCGACGCAAATCACTGCGAGCGTTGAAATTGAAAACCGCTCAATTTCTGTTAGATCGTGGAAATGATAGATGTAATGGCGGACGCACTGTAGATCGCGCGTGTGCAATCGATCGAAATATTATTTATTTCATCCTGAACTCCATGGAAGATTAACGATTCAGCGCAGCCGGCTTTTCTAACAATTTTAACTAAGGAAACAAAGAAATGAAATGCAATGACAAAGCAAAATGAAATGCAACGACAGTTTTAGTTTTAGTGGCGCTAGCATTAGAGTATTTAAACGATAACCTCAGAAGGATCCTACTGTCTTAGACGCAGCGGGCAAAGAGCCAATATCGTTTCAGTGCACTTGATGTGGTTTCATCAAGCCCGTGCTACTGTGCTACTAATTTTTCTCCAACCGACAGGTTAAAAAAACAGAATTTTAGAGAAACAGATTGTGCGCATGCCATCAGGAGTTACGCAATTGATCAAGTAACAGCTCCACAGCAAGCTTTGACAAAAAAACACCAAAAAACAAGTATCCATTTCACCGAAAACAGCTAAGTTTAATCGACGCCACTTACTAAGGCTGTTGTGTAAGCCAGCGTAGCAGCGAAATAGAAGTTGGCATTTGCTGAGTGAGCATCGATCCACATCTGCCACATGACCGGGCACAAGATGGTGCTGGCAAGCAACATCACTGACGTCACCGTGGGATGCCGAAGGTCTAGGAGACAAAGACAGTTGATGCTTCGACAATAATCACTCGATGACAGCAGTCCGTGCCCTGCGCTTCGTGAGCCCGATTCAAATGACAATCAAACTTCCGTTTTCCGTGTTCGACTACAGTAGTGGTTTTCAAACTGGGGGTCGCGACCCTAGAGGGTCCCAAACTATTTTTGGAGGGGTGGCAAGTAGGTATTTAATGTACACAGTCGAATTACATTTGATGGATCGAGTTGTAGATGGATGTGGGTCATCGGATTATCGTGGGTTGCTATAATGGGCCGCGGTACAAAAAAGGTTGAAAACCACTGCGCTACAACTTTAAGCAAATGTTTTAATGACAAACTTAAACGTCCAACGAAACGTGAAACTGTGAACTGAATTTTAGCAAATCGATTAAGTGACAAGGGATTTTCCACGAAGAAAATCAGGGTATGGAACAAAGCACGTATTCGAAACAGTAAAACCGGAAGCGACTGAACCCACAGGTTGCGAAGTGAAAGTGAAACATGAAGTGATAGAACGTACGCACATGAGATCAAGAACAATTTAGACGTAGGGGATAAAGTGCTTTAACTGTGCCACCTCGCGGATTATAGACACGATTACACTGTTATCGACACCCCACGATTAAGTTGTTTTCCTTCATACCTGCACAACCAAACATATTTAAAACTGCCACATACATTTGAAGCTACACACGTACTTAAAACTGCCACAACCCAGTTCACTACTAGTGTAAATTCAAAAGTCAAGACAACATTCATTTACGCTGATTGTACGTAACTTCCTGCGGTTACTTTCCCTTTAAAATTGGTTTGGCTTGGGCGCCACTGCGTAGAGATAAAACAGGACTTGAAAGACCTTTATTCTGATTTAATAGATGAGATAACATGCACAAGCTTGATAGCAGGTCTGCACACAACATTTTACAGCAAATTAGTGAGATGAACACGTAACGAAAAACTCCCGACATTTTCGCCAATAGATTAGAAGGCAAACTCAAATCACTCCTAGTTAACATTGAAAAGAAGTTAACAGTTAATTGAATATTATATGAGATAGAGAAAATTACTCACATCCAAACGTGTGTGACCACACTGGCAGAAGTGAAAGCCACAAAGCAGCATCACCCCAGCTTGGATAAGACTTGAATATCGCAGTGATGCATATCAGGAGGTAGAGGAGAAACACCGGATGAGATCTATTACAAAACAACGACTTTACATTTTAGTAGAGCACATGTTCCATGTTCGAAACGAAACTTAACAGGAAATACTTGACGTGAACTGAGAAGAAAACCACAATATCGGGTGAAACGTTAAGTTTGTTGAATATAGTGGTTATGCAGGCTTTCAAACCGACATAAGCACGCCTCCTTTGGTAACAAGCTTATGACCGGAAACCATACACAGAGGTGCGTTCTACAACGAGCTGAAATTAACATGTTGCCATGAAAACCGGAGACACGTTGAGGGGCATAAGAATTACACATTTCAGTAAGAAACGACGGTGCGTAAAAGATTTTCAAACACCCCCCCAGGCGCGCTGACAAAACAACAGCACAGGTTGCACGCCTTCTATACAGTATACTAAATACTGTAACCACGATTTGCTTGTTTCGCCTTTGCGAATGATTTTAAATTGAATTTCGAAAATTGTTGCATTTACATGTTGCGCTGCAATATTAATGTCAACTCAAAAATAATAGATACAACGATTCAGAATCATCTTGATGCGCAAAAACGCCGCAATAAACTAGTTTTGAAAAATGACACTGTCAAATTTGTTGCCTTCCATCTGTCAACTCAGGAGCGAAATGCCTTTCGTCCCAACGTCCATACTTTTGGAGAGGCAACAAAAACATCAAAAAATTTAAAGCTTAGATTGGCTCAAGACTTTTCTGAGTCACAAGTAATTTCCAAGAACGTGAAAAATCGACAAACAGCATCACTTAGGTCAGCGTTTCTTAACCTTTTTCTACCTTAGCACCCCTTTTGGTCACGCCTAAGCAGTCCAGCACCCCTACCATTGGCTAATACCTTTGTCCAAACGCATTCCTTTTACGTTTGACCGCTACATATGTGACTTTCCCCAGCACCCCAGGTTAAGAAACCCTGACTTTGGTTGTTGCCCCAGAATTGAAAATGGACTAACACTTCAAAAAGCAGAATGCATCGAGCTAAACACAAAACGCAGAAAAAGGGAGACCTGAATTTGATAGTGAGTGGTATGCTGTACACAACGACGTTGATTTGGAAGACGCACATGAAGAAGGTGTGGAAATGATCGAAGACCTCAGTGAAGAAATACCAGAAAACTCCAACGTTGGGTCGCTGGTCAGGAGCTCTTAATCTGTTACAGAAGTGGATACTGCAGTTACTGCATGATGCGGATGATTGCACTTTGTTTGCAAATCCAGAAACACGAGATTCAAACAGCTTTTGGCCAACAAGTACAAGAAATTAATATCTTTGTCAGCGTAGAACGAATTCTAGGTTCGTTTTAAACGAAGCATTTCCTGGTAGACAGAGCAGGGTTCCCACTTACTTAAAAAATAAATTTCCGTACTTTTTCATACCTTTGCAATACTAAATTAAAAAAGTTCAATACCATTACTTTTCATTTTTTGAAATTCTTAATTATGAAACTCAATTTTGCACATTTGCATAACACTGGATAAATAATGAGCTGCTTCGCTTCAGTAAAATTCTGCTCAGATACTTCAAATTTCTCTTCCATTAAGAATTCCCATACTTTTTCAATGCTTAATACAAAATTTGGCTAACTTCAACATTCTTTCAAGGTCTGGAAAACCGATTTTGAAATTCAATACTTCCAACACCGGGAAACCTGACAGAGGACACTCATCGCGACAAACAACGTACAACGCGCAACAGCAAGCTCAGCTTTCAACAAAGCAATTTTTCATGATGAGCACTTACATGAACTTGAAATGCGAAATGAGAGCGGAAGGGTGGGGTTGAAACAGGTACGACACAGTGAATAGACAAGCCAGCCACAATGAGAAGTACATTAACGTCTTGAAGATGCACGAGGAAGGAGAGCTACGACTATTTTTCTGCAGAGCAATTTAACTGAAGGTAAATACAGGTTATATTGAAGTTATGGTTACGCAGCACAAATATTCCAACACAAGCACGCTACGCCACACAAAAATCACAGTCAAGGCGTCTGTGCCAACCAATATTGCCATGCCAACCAATACTGCCATGGATAATTTAAAGTTCGTCCACCTCCTTCGAAATTAATTGAAAGATGCTTTTGAATTATTTTTAATCGCAGCATGAAACGTGAAACTCTTTCCAGCAAATGCTTTTTTTCCTTCACGAGTGGATCAAATTGGAAAATAGCGCTCTTCCTTATCAAGCTGTAGTGCAAGTAAATGTACGACAGAGGTCAGGGTTTTTTAAGGTGTTTTAGGGACCCAATTCGGTTCCCTAGAATTGAAAATCGGGTCCCTACAGGTCCATACCGGGTACCTAATATTTTCCTTAAAAAAATTGACCAAGGCATACAATACCTTTCAGCGGAAGGTTTGTGAAGAAACAAGCTCTTTATTAATCAAGACGCTAATCTACCGTGTATCTGGTTTTGCGATTGCATTCTTGTTAAAAACAAATGCCAACATAGTCGGTGGAGCTGGATATAAATCGCTCCAAACGCGAAGTAAAAACTTCCTTTGGAAGCAAAAAATTCAAACGAAAATTCGCACATAGCAACGCTAGCAATCTGACTATGATGCAATCGGATCTTGAACCGCGTATACCAACTGCAACGGTAAGTTCGTTCTCCCACTTGGTGGCGTCAGTCAGCATGATAATTTGAGCGGCGCGTTGTTTGGTTTCAGCGTGAATCGCAGTGATAAATAAATGATTATTGCATGAAGTCGCAGTCGGCTGTGGGGATAACCGTAAATTAAGTTTAGGGTGAACGTGGCGGCCAGTAGCAGTGATGAGTGTCTGCTTCATTGCTGGTGGGTCTGGAGTTCGACCCTAGGCTGGGTCATAACAAGCTGTTTTTTCGTTGAAACATTTAGGTCATTTTTAGCCATATTTTCAAACATTCTGACCGAAATGACTTAACTTTTTCGGCCATTTCAAAAACGTTTCGGCCTATGACCGAAAAAAAACAGAATCACCAAGACTATGTAAATTGGTTGTGTAGCCTTCTTGCCAGGTGCACGGAAGAGCTGCGGGGATCATTTCTTCAGTGTGTTGTTATCCAATGCGTTTCACTACTGCCGACTCTATGGGGTTCTGCAATTGCGTATGTCTATCATGCATATATGGCCTGGCGCTACGAAATTGTCTTGTGTACAGCGCCAAAATCTCTGACAAAAACCGTTCCATTTTCAGGTTTGCAGCCAGAGAAACAAATCGTTTGAACAGCTTGCCAGCTCGCTATATCGATTTTAGTGCAGTGGTCTTGTATTACAATTTGATTCTTTAGAGCGCAATAGAGTGCTGGGGCTCCTGTGCTCTTATTGCGCTTTCGTACCACGTTGATTTTCATTCGTATTGATTTGCTGCGCCATGATCATTGAAGTTGTTCGCTAAAGCGTTGAGAATAAGAATTGTCTGCTTTTTATTTTGTTGATTTATGTTCGATTCCCATTTTTGGCATTGATTTCAACGCTGCGTGGTTTGGTTTTGTTTGTTTCCCTCATTTATTAAAAAAACGTGTTAAATGAATTGGTTGAAGGCCTCCAATGTTACTTGCCATTACACCTATTGCTGATTCACAAAAACATTTTTCTATCGATGAGCAAAACAAAGACAAAACTCTTAGAATTCATGCACATTTTCACATGCAAACGCAAACGCTTTTTTTGCTTTGTTGGCAAACGCTTTTTTTTGCATACGATCTGCAGTTCAACACTCACACGACCCTGCAATGAAGGGAAACTATTTCCAACCAGTTTAAACATATTGCTGCTTTGTTGCTGATATCGAAATTACGTTTGACTTAACAAATACAGAACTTTTGGAAAAACAAAACAAACAACAAAATTCAATTCATTAACTAAACAAAAAAATATGGGTTCTCATCAGTAGCTGACATACCTGGTACTTCCAGCAGCAAATACCAGCTCCCAAAACCATTTGCAACGGGTACAGAGTTTCATATGTAGACAGCGCCAGGAACATTGTTGTCCGCATTATGCTTCCTACAAACAATAAGCCTTGCAACGCGACGCACTTTAATTTGCAAAAATGATGAAGTTAGTCTTTGGAATAGAAGCTCATATTGATTTTGAATTAAAAAAAGCATATTACCGCAAAATCATATTCCTCAAATCATTGTAAATACCCTTAAGATCACCGCAAGACTGAAAATATTTCACAGAAAATAAGCTTGGAAGTAAACATAATAATCCTTGCGGTGCTTATGAAGAGCAGATGGCGTGTTTGAAGCAGTTGTGCAACATACACGGTACGACAAAGCCTTGCGACTGATACTGATTGTGGCACTCACACAAAAACAGCAGGATTGGCCATTGATCATGTCAAGCGCAGAAAGGACTGCCGGCAAATCACAGAATAACAAGCACTGGAATTACAAGGCATATGCTTGTGCTGCGTTAAGTGCGCAATAAGTGTGGAAATACCTGCATTGTTGAATTTGCTTCGTTGGGCAATATATATTCACACAATGAACAACTGGACAGAAAACTGAATAAATCAGTTGTTTTCTGGAAGCAAACGGTTTACTGACCTGAGACAGCGGAAAGCAAGAACAATGACAAGAACATGTTTGTGAAGACCAAGGTGCACTTCGACACGCACGTTGCTGCAGTGATCGGGTTGACGAAGTACCTTACATAGAAAAAACACGGGTTATCCACATCATGTGTCAGCTCAGTGCGCGTCGCAAGAGCTTGTCGAACTGAGACTTACAAGGAAAAGACGAAATCAGGGATGCGCATTACATTGAAGTTGTACTTGAGCAGAATGCTTTCAATGCCTTTCGCAAGTCCATCTTTGCTTGATTCTTGGGCATTGTACTGAAAACGTTTCAAAAACGATAAGTGTGAAAAAAATCATTTTCAGCTTCGCAATTTGCCAACAAAAACTGACACAATTCGACTAACCCCTCGTAAGCTGGCATCATGACAGGAAACTTACACTAACATATTGCAGTAACAAGAAACGGCAAAACATTCCGCAGCACACCACCGGCAGTCCCAATCCCAATGAGTTACGCGTCGTCTTCAATCATACAAGCTTCTAAGTCAAAAGTATCAATGCTATCACAAACTGGGTTAATAATGGTCAATATGAATCTGCAAAAAAATGCATCTACACACGTGTGTACACATTACACCATATTTCACCGACCTCATTATCTAAAAATTTCCTGGAAAATCCACGAAGAGAAAGTGCCGTTAATAGGTCAGCAACCTGTGTAGCAAAAACCATATAAAGTCGTGATTTATATATCATCATCTGAAAACTACTACGATTGTTTAGGGTCATTGCACAGCTTTTTCATATTTTTCTGATTCATGCAGGTGTAATTCATCGGCGGTATCGTACTCACCAACGCACACAAGCAATCCTACAATCGTATCAGTTTCAGACATTTCTAATAAGTGGTCAAAGTGTGCAAAAATGAAACCCGTTGTTTTGTCCTGTACTAGGCAGATCGGTAAAGCTGCAAACAAATAGGCTTTATCCGGTTTTTGGTAACAAAAAGGAAGCAGCAGGGTGCGCGCGTTAACAAACTTGGAGGAACATAGACATTGAGCAGCAACACAAACATGTTGTAAAGTTTGATGAACCTAAAATTTTGGTTCCCGTTAGTGATTAAACACGCTTTGGAATATTTAGAGTTGCTGGTAATTCAGGAATACATCATCCGCCAGTAATCGTCGACAGCCCTTCACGTTACTGCATATTTTCAATCTTTGAGTCAGCCCATCGTGGTATTTATCTGTGTGGCGATTTACCTTTCCCATCTATGAGCGACATGTGCAAATCATCTCTTAACGCGGTTGCAGGGTCGCCGTTTTGTTTGTCGATCCAGAGTTTTGCACTTCATTCAACGAATTTTTCTGAGAATTAGAACTGCTGTTTCCAAAATGAGCAAAATGTTTTTATTTGAATCTTTGGTGATTGCGCTGTTGCTGTTAACAGCGAAAAAATTTCAAATAGATGCTTTAATTCGATTTGCATCAACGCAGTTTAAGACTTGAGTCGCAGGAAGCCAGCACGAAAAATTAAGCGCACTACAGCCCTTATTTAAAGGGACGGCAGCATTTATTTGTTGAGGTCGTATGGGAGCACTGAAAAGACTGTACAGCTGGTAGCGACAGGAGCAAAGAAGATTCGCAGACTCGTACAGAAATCCTTAAATTTCCAGAATCTCAAGCAAACAGCTGGGTGAGTGACATAAGCAGAGCAGTGCTTTTCAAGCTGGTCCCTGTTGGGTTATCCAGGAAGCCTTGAAAATGGGTGCTCGTGGGGCTTTCCAGCCTCGCTCATGGAGTTTACGGACGGGAGTGAAAAAAGTTTCAGGGACACTGCTGCCAATGGTTTGCTAGTCGCCAGCATTGCAGTTGCAGCATTCAATACAAAAGTAATCGCGAGAACTATGACTTAGCCTTAGGGTAAGCTGACATGGGCACTTGTAGGCCACTTGCGGCACAATACAGGGGCTGCTTATGTTATGTGTGACAATTCCTATGTGAGGACAACAATTTTGCGAACTTCCAAAGCGAGTCCGGGCAAGAGACGCTGCGTTGCCCAATCATCAGCTGACATTTTAAATATTTTCCAGACCAGTGGTTCCAAATTTTTTCTACTCATGTACCATTTGGCATCTTGTACAGTGTGCTCGTATTACCAACTTTAGAAAAACTTCAGCACCCACAAATGAACAATAAAATGCAAGAATGTATGGGCGAAAATTCTTACGAAAAATACAGTCGTTTTGACGCAGTCCAGTTTGACCAGAAGATTACTAGACGATCATCAATTACGTTCTGTACCTATTATTCTGTCTGATTTCTAGTGTACCTAAATAAGTTGCAATTAAGTTGCGTGAACACCACCTTGAAGACCTTGACGTACCGCTCGTGGTGCACGGAACATAGTTTGGGAACCACTGTCCTACATACTACATAGTCCCAAGGATAGGTGCGGCCTATACATCTTGAAGCCAGGTACAACTGCTGCCTGTCAGGGTGGAGAAATATTTCCCGCCTACCTGTCGCTTCCAAATACTTAAGACTGATTGCTCGGTATGGCTGAAGAATTCAGCCCACCCTTAAAAAATCACTCATCACTACGGGCTACAGTGAAACAGGACATAATGATGGTTAAAGCAAATGCCAGTGTCCCCAAAACTACAGAACTCCCGAAGTGCAGTATCATCACAAGTTTCAATGGACGTCATACCCGGGGGCCTAAAAAGGTACAAAAGCGGGGATAAGGACTAAAGGGTTACAAAGCGAGAACTTTTTTAACCTGGCACATCCGCTACGAAATTTAGGTTTGTGTTTAGATCGTTTTCCATTCGATTGCCTACGCACTCTTCATCCCATAATTAATTCAGTGGAAGAAAAATCCTAAACGCGGCTTAATTGTGAGTTTATAAGATGACATACGACAATTGCTCATCGCATTAGCATGCAAATATTGAGTATGCGCTAAGAAAGAGTTACAGTGGCATAGCACCAAATTAAAATGAGTGCGCTTATTGTTTTCTCTAATTCTCTGCATAAAATTTAAAGAAATGCCGAAAAATACCTATGTTTAAGATCAGGGGTGGGGAACCTGCGGCCCGCAGGTTCAAATGTTCACTTGCGACCCGTATCATAATTTTCGTTGCCCAATTTAGAGTACAAAATCGTGTCAAAACGAAGCTCCATGATAAGCAGGTATAGGCCTACTTAAGGTACGATGTCATAATAAGAAACCCCCCATCCGTCATAGTGTGATAAAGTTAAGATTAAAGGATAAATTCAATTGTTATTTGCAGCCTGCCGGCGATAAGCCACAACTGATGCGGCCCGTGATAGTAGATATTCAAGACATCACCTTAAAATTGCCTATAGCGACAAAATGTCTTCACAGCATGTGTAACGCGAACAGGACCCCAAAACGTTTTTCTTTTGCCACCAAATAAACTTCCAGTCAAAGCCCTGTCATTCGTAAAAATATTTCTCACAAAATTACTTCACTGATAAATTGCTTACCAAATCAACGCTATCGTCGAAAAAAATGGTTTACGTCCACTGTGTTACACAAATCTCACAGCGAAACACTCTAAGGGTAGATGGTGGCAGATCTGAAGCTCGAGATATTTTTTAACAGTTTGCACATAAAAGGTTCACCTTTAGTATTGGTTTTAAAAATAAACAACTTATGATTCGCTTTCCAGTGCTAAAATTAATTGCAAATCGTTGAAAGAATAAATTCTTAATTCTGGGGGGATTGCTTATGTTCATCTTCAAAGCCACATTTTTATGTATTTCAAAAATATGCCGAGCTTTGACAGCAAATTTAAATTGCTTCATTTTTTTTTCACGTCGCAATAAACATTGGGAATTGGAACTTTTATATGCGTAGATTATGAAGCTTTATGGAGAAGCGTTGGAAAAGAAGACCTAAATGTTTTTAAGCACGAACGGCGGAGCACAATATTCAAGAATCCGCAAAATTTCGCTGATGCGGCAAGTGTCAAAACAATCAGTTATTGGGGAAGAGTTACAGTAATCTTACAAAAGTCCCAGAATCAGAACCATCATGGTTTACAGTAAATGTAAAGGCTTAAAAAGAAATAACTACAAAAATTTAAGGTCAGCATGTTATGAAAGCACACACAAAAATAGAATGGCAACTGTAGGAAGTTAGTTAGCGCAAAGAAACAGTTCAAATTTTTAATAGCTTGAAATCAAAATGAAGAGCCGCCAGAACTAAGAACAGTGCCACACAATAAATGAGTGTTTACCATCATGGCCCTTTAGCTATTCATCTGGCTGCTGGTAATTGTCAATTTAATGTTCTCTTTTGTCCATTCATATTTGCATGCTTTTGTAGTCTCTTTATTTGTCAGTCTATCTGCATACTGTCTATCTAAAGGAATCCTTTCCCAGCAAAGAATCAGACGCTAAAGATCTTACAGAGTATATATTTCGCCTACAAGGTAGGCATCATCAACTCTTACTCAAATAGAATATACCTGCATACTTTAGTTTTAAGAGTTTTAAGTGTGTATGTAATCTATGACTTATTTGCTGTTTGAGTTGGTTAACACAGGAACAGCAAAAACTTGGCCTTATGACCACTGAAAACTCCTACCTCTGGTTAGACAGCACATTAGCAGAGCAAGTAGTGAACATAAGAAACATTCACTTACGATGAAAAGTGCATCAAGAAAATGACGTGAACTTTTTTCAACGAAAGACAATGTCCACAGCATCAAAGAACTCTGTAAATACAACCAATATTACTGAATATGAATGTTTTTTTATGCATACAAATTCAATAACTTTAGAAAAGGTATGTATTACACTATTACTACAAAACTACTCACTTTTCAACTTTCAGAAATTATACAGGTAATTTCCACTGAGTTTAAGTATGTTTATCTAAATTGGCTTAAGTAGTCTAGTGTGATAGAACATGCACAACTCAAGCTGTGTCCAAATTCCTCGCCAGGTTACATGAAACACTTGAAAAACAGAACTTGAAGCCTGTCCAACCTCATGCTCAGTTTTAATGGATAGATACATGGAAAAGCTCAATACACAGTGCTGCCAAAGCTCTGCGACCAGTGCAGCATTCACTATAAAAGTGGACAGAAAGTAAGTGGAGGTGGGCCCCCACAGACCGCACATGAGTCATGACACTCCAAAAGGAAGTACAAAGCAAGTATAAAACTTTTTTCAATCCAATTGCTATTCAGTGGGAAGAATGTCATTTATATATACAACATAGCACCATGCTATGATAAAGGTAAAAATGTGTCATACAAACTATGCAAGAGCAGCTGACTTATATGCAAAGATTTGGTACTAAACAGCAATTCTACTGTTTTTAGAATATATATTTACTGTTGTGTCACCTAGATGGGTAGTGTGTGAGCTTCTTTGTACAGGCTGCCTATAAAACTTAAGCCTATCTGTGACAACTGGTTTGGCAGACATATTCCTACATATTTTTCAGTCTATGCACAATCAATTGTGATTTACTTATGTACAGTGATATCCCATTTGATAATGAATATTGTTAATGCAATATATTGTCAATTATATGTGCGTCACATTACTGCTCGGGAACACTTAACATAAACAAGACTTCATTTTTTTCTGTAAACAAAGGTGTTTTCAAGTAACATGTTTTCACAAGGTGACCATGTGTAATCAATCAGCAATTTTTTTTCGCGTAGCACGACGAATTCTCAGTTCTGAAATCTTCTTCACATAATTTCTGCACCAGTGTTTTACACAATGGATACAGCAACACTAACACTAAAGAGGTTTCAAGTGAAGTTAAAGCGAGGTTTATCTGCTGTGATAGAATTCAAATAACAAGAATATTAGCCATAGGTACCATGGCAAGGATATAATCAAACAACTATAAACAACTATATGGTGCACTTGGTCATATTTACTATGTTAATAAGGCTCTAAAGTATCAAAGTGCACAGACAAAGACACAGGCAATAAAAAAATTATCACATGCAAAACACAGAATGAAAGATTTTAGTATTACTATATAATAATCAATTTTACATAGACATGGTTTAAAAAGTCTGATGTTATACAAATTCAACCTGTCTCCACTAGGCTTAAATGACCATAACAAGATATTACACCCAATATGAATCATCAACAGTGTAACTGCAAATTTGTGCTATTAGGCTAACCTATATTTGTATTCTAGTGGGAATCGAGCTTAACTTGTATTCATTTCTGTTGGCAACAGTTCTTCCGTCACACCTGCATTACATTTCATATGTTGCTAATCATGTCTAAACACAAGAATTCGCTTAATTTCTCGTGCTTGGTAAAAAACAAGAACAAAAACGTAAAAAGACATTCAGATGTATAATGCACAGTGGTAACACGAAATGGCTACCAAAACTTACCCCATGATATGCATCACTCTCAAAGTAGTCTGCAGAAATGTTTGAAACAGCTGCACCTTCAGTTACTGAAAAAACAAACCTGTTTAGGTAAAAGCAATTCTTTTAACATCGTAAGAGGACTGATCAAATGGAAACTATTTCATGGAATTATGCTTCACTGGTGTTCTGGTATTAAGTAGAACAAGACTATAAAAATGCACTTTGCTTCCCAACTGCAATAAGGTAACTTGTGTGTGTGATTGTTAACTTAACGCTAAAGTCTTGACTTGATTTATACAAATAACTTTAACATTTTCGATTTCGTCGTACATGAATCTATGTTTGGTGAACCTTTGCACCAGTGCTGGACAGGCATAAATGTACATTTTACTGAAAATAACGCTTTTGGGCACTGGTTCTAATGTTTTTTCACCTAGAAATGACTTAACATTATGGTCCTAAACTGTGTTGGAGAAATACCAGGTCTTGGAATGAGATTTCAAAACCTCTGTGATTTAGAGGCTGTTTGTGAAAGCACTCTTGACTTGGTCTACCTAAGGGTGAGCAGCATCCTGCAACAGTAACCATGATTTTGTTTGATGGAAGTGCTTTGATATGCTGCTAAATGCTAGGAAAGCTTGTATTGCAAATGTTTATGTAAGTAATACTAGTGCTAGCTGGTTTTATTGTATCAAAAAATGCTCCCATTAAAGTGAAACTTTCTTCAACAAGATGGCAGCAGTAGGTCCAGGTTCTTTGGAGTGGTATGTAGCTTAAACTGTTATGGAAATGCTTTAATATGTTGGCAATTGAATAGTGTACATGCATCAAAACATCTAGCATGTTTTCTGCTTTACCTTACTGGTTGAGATCATCTAGCGATGTCCATCTCCTGGTTATTCGAATTTACCTCCAAAACCACCTGGTAACCATGGATATTTCCATGGGAAAAACACCTGGTTTCAAATGTGTTAACATTTTAGGTACTGTGTTATGTACCATTACATAATGAGTCTGCACAGAACCACTGGGAGTACATACCAATATGTATCTGGATGAAATTTTTTGTTTTTTTGATAGATATATATATATACACATTGCACATATGAACAATGTAGACTGTGAAGAGATAATTTTTGATAGGTATATATATGCACATTGCACATATGTACAATGTAGACTGTGAAGAGAAAAAAGCAAAAATGAATGTTTGCACTTCAGCTACATGTTTTAAGCAACTGGCAAAATGATGGAAATATTGCCAAAACAGCTTGGAGCAAAACGCATTTTATGCGTAACACCCAGTACCGAAAGTGTTAAAAACCAACCAACAATAGTGAAACAACAACAATTCGCATATGTCCAAGTACACTTATGTGGTATGCAATGCTCTCGGGAAACAATAGGCAAAAAGTGCTACAACCCAGAAGCAAGGAGTGTATAAAACTCAGTGTAATTTAATAAATTGAGTTTTTTGGATATACTAATACTATGATGCAAAAAATTAAGGATTAGGTCAAAAATGATTTTCACAAAAACTGCATAGGTGTAATCTTTTAGAAATAACCAAACAATATTTCTGAATAAGCAATTGTTACAAAGTGTCCACCACAAAAGCAAACAATAACATCGTATTTTTAAACTCATCGTTAGTCACTGTAACTATGCAAGTATAAAATGTTTTATGCTAACCTATCTGCAACTAAAGTTTACTTGATACAAAAACAATTACTTTAACTCAACAATATTTTAATAAAATTCAAAACCAAAGCAAAAGTTGAAGCTTTATTTACTCATTTCAATTTGCAGAAAATTTTATTTTTTAAACAGAAGACATGATGCACCTTTGTAGCCAATTGACACATATCGGTGAAAACATACTGCAACACAGTAAGTAACAAAAATTTCCTACTGAAACAGGCTCTTAATGAATTTAACCTTTACTGTATTACCTAGCAGTAACACATCATTTAGACACATATTCAAGTAATAGAAAACTTTTTAGTGAAATACACTGAAAAAGATCTTTTGCAAGTCAAGATAACCATATAATAATTAAAACTAATGGTTACAATGAGCTTCATAATGCAAATAAGCAAACACTATTAAGAAAAATTTGAATAAATATTTTTAAAGCTTATTTTGAACACGTTTTTTTTAATGAGATCTTCTTCAAAAATTGGCTTAATCAAAAACCATTTGTAGTCTGAATTTTAACAGTTTAATACTAACATAGAATCTGTGCAATCCACAAACCAAGTAATACACAATTGAATGCAATTCACATATTACTTAACAATTAAGTAAAGACTGGGCTACAAAAACAAATTTGATTCAGGCTTAAAAGGAATACAACAGTGTGATTGTTTCTAATTTACGTGAAAAGTGAAAATTATATTCTAGGCTTTGTTATAAGCAGTATGTCTAGCCTAAACCTACACATGGAAGTGCAATATTAATACATGGTTTATGTACAAGTTACATTGATAGTTACTGTATAACTTATTTCAGCCCAACACCTCTGTAAAATACACTTGACACTTACATCTTTGCCATGATGTTGCAGGAGTTGTAATCTCAGGACGGGTTTCTAACCATGACAAGAGATGTGGCATTTGCAACAACCACAAACGAAGAAACAAACCAACAACAGAGGAGTAAAAAACTAACATAGTTGTCTTGAATATGAACTGTAAAGTAAAATCGATAAAAATGGTTCATTGAAAAAAATGCAATGCTTTTAAATTAATGATGAAAGCTACTGGCTGTTCTTCTAGCTAAGTCAGTGGTTTCAACTTCTTTTACATTACATGTCACACCACAGTCCATTAATAATATCATGGTAATGGACTGGTATATTCATCCATTTTGTGGCTCAAATGTCGAAATAACACAAATGCGACAAGCGGAAAAAGAATAACATCAAAGAGCAGAAACTAATTGCATGCTGATGAAAAAATAAAGGTCAATTTCTTGCTGAACACCAAATCAAGAAATGGCGTTAAAAAACAACTAAGCGACTTGTTACCATGCACTGACAAATAATATATTACTAGAGTCCTGCGGAGGGCAGGTTTAACTGCGTGCGTTGCAGGTACCTACGCTTTTGCGGGGTCGGTGCAAGAACCCGCAAAGTTATGCCGATGGGTGCAGGTGGGCGTGGGTTGAGATTGGTATGGGGCAGGAACCTGCAGAGTTATTTCTGTGGGGTAGCGCATGTTGAACTTGGTGCAATGTAGGACAGGTGTGGGATAAGAATTTCTTTGTGCAGCTAACTGAAAATTCACTCACTGCATGTGAATTGTGAAAGTGACAGGAGATGAAAAATTTATGCAACAGAAAGATAAGGGCTTGTATGAAAGTGAAGAGAAGCTTTGCCAACCAAAATGCCTTATTACTGGGCCAAAATTATGTCACTGCTATCTCCGTGAGTGCTACACATTGAATGGCTTACTTTCATCTTAGCAAACTAATATTCAGTTCAGAGCAGTGATCCTCAAAGTGGTCGATATCAACCCCCCAGGGGTCATCCGGATCATCCAAAGGGTTGATGAATAGTCACTGGGTTGAATAAGGGTCACTGAATGGCCAGGGGATCAATGAATAACTGCTGGGGTCTACTGGATCAATGACGCCTCCAATTCAAAATTATTGCTAAATCAGGCAAGGAATGCAAACGGCGGTTTTCAACAAATCAAACAAAATTAAAAGGTCTGATGAAATCTTAGCTACAGTAGTTTATAAGTACTTTCGACTTGAACAGCTGTTTTATTAAATCATCCATTATGAAAACCAGCGCCTATGAGAGGGGGTCCAGCAGGTACATTGTTCCATGGCCCGACAGCAACGGAGGAGCCTGAGACTGAAGAAATGTTTGAATGTTTGTTACTAAGAAAATTGGAATAATGTAGCGAAATTAATGCCGGTTATAAAACTGGTTTGGCCTAAAGGATTTGGTAAACTAGTGTGATGTATATTAATGTGAATTGCTGGCAGTGCATTTTCCTGATACAATGCATTGATAATTACTAACAGCATTTATTTTTGTTGAACTTGAATGTTTGCCTGCTTTGTTAAATTTACGACATAATTGTTTGCCTGCTTTGTTGAATTTAAGTTCTGTCTTCAATGCAGTTGCAAAAAATCTGTAACCCTGTAATTTCGCCGGCTTCAATGTCTTGTACTACGTTCCGTATTGTCTGTTTTTATCAACCTGCATTCTGCAGAGTGTGTGTGTTCATACTATAACTATGGACTTCGTGTCTGCTATAAACAAATAAATTAAATAATACCGGTATGTTTCAACATAAGATAATGTTTCATATGACCCATAAACAAACACCTCTTGTAGAAGTTCAATGCACATTAATCAGCCTCAATTTTTATTTATTTCAAAATAATTTTGCTACTCTTAGGGGCACCAAGTGGGTGTTGTTCCACCTAAAAAGATTTCTCTTGGAGGCCCAGGTGAAAACTATTCTATTTGTTCCAGATTGTGTATTATTTCATCAGGTATTTCAAATAAAAAGTACTCAAATTTATTTTGACACATACTTTCCTTGTATTAGTAATTATGTTGGGCAAGGCCACGGGGTCTACAGAAAATTACATATTTTAATTGGGGGTCAACGTGCAGAAAAGTTTGAGAACCACTGGTTTAAAGCTACTGAGAACATTTGCATACTATGGGTAACTACATTTGGTATCAATTGTATATATGGAATACTTTTAATCACCCTCAAACTGTTATTATTTTATGCCATGGGCAATTTCACCACTAGCCTAATGGAAGAGCAATGGTACTTACAAATCAGTTTAGTGCAGAGAAACACAGAAGTAAAAATCAGAAAAATACAAATCATTTGTGCACTGAGGTGTCATTGGACATGTGGAAATCTACCAGTGCGTAGTTCATCCATGCATATGTGATATAAACAGGCACCAAAGAGATTGCATTGAAAATGTCAAATTGAGATTATAAAAATAAAGTTAGGCTGTCATATTGCACACAAACAGTAATGAAAAGCTTATTACTGGGCAACATGCTACGGGCCGTGGGTTGGACATATTTAGCTGGTGTAGAGAGACATTCAGTGGTGGCAAAGACCACCACTCAGGGCTCAGAGCCGTCATAAAAGGCAGCGGTTACAGAACCGCCTGTGGATCTTTAAATTTGAAACATTTTATTCAACCACGTTCTGTAAGGTGACAGTAACGCACGAGGAGAATACAGTGTTAGTGCAGGCTTGGTAGAATTGAAACACATTATTAAAGATTACCTAATACTAATAGTAAACGCAAAGGTAAGCCTATACCTAACCTAAGGCTAACCTCTAAACCTGACCCCAAAAGCAAAAGTTTGTAAAGTTTTGAAAAATGTAAAGAAAAGCTGCCTGGTTGCACGAATTGAAACGTGCAAGCAGTCACTATTACGGAAATGTAAGGCACCAGAATGAAGAGGCGAGGTAGAAGTCATTTTTGTCACCAAAAGTGAGTTTTCACTTTTGGGGTGCGAGTTCTCACTTTGGCTACTTTGGCGGGTGAGAATTCTCACCCCAGTGGGTGAGAGTTCTCACCGCATTGGGTGAGAGTTTTCACTGTGGTGCAGGGTTGCCAGATTGCCATAACATAAAAAAGCCAAACACACCTCCAAAAAAAGCCAAACATTTCACAATAGTAAACCTTTATATAAAAAGGTAAAAAGACACACGTAAATGACATTACCACTAAGAGATGCAATTAATCAGTGTGAAAGGCAAATAAGTCAATTTTCCTTTTCGGTTTTGTCATGTTATGTTTTGTAGTTTATTCGTTCAATTTCATTAATTCACTTCAATTATGAAATTGAATAAACACAGTATTATTCAATAACAAAACTGATCAGAGTGCAACTTAATCAAACAAAGATATTTCGTCAGAAAATTCAGATTGATACACAATATCAGACCTAAATGATAAAAAAGCCAAAAAAAAGCCAAAAAGCCAAAAGAAAATTTGCAAGCCAAACGCTTTCAAAAAAAGCCAAATTTGTGCTTTTGGCTTAAAAAAAGCCAATATGGCAACCCTGCTGTGGTGAGTCAGAGTTATTACTGCAACCGCAGTGGGTGAGAGTTCTCACCGTATTGGGTGAGAGTTTTCACTGTGGTGAGTCAGAGTTATCACCGCAGGACATTCAAGTCAATCCTGTTTGGAGAAGCTATTAGATTGAGGCGCCTCAACCAAAGAAAAGATGATTACCTCAGCAGCTTAAACAGACTCAAAGAAAAAGCGATCCGTTCAAAATTTCCCTTGAACATGACTAATGACATGATAGCACTGGCATCTGATTGGGAAGACAGACTACGGCCCCCAAAATGCGACAAGAAAGAAGACCCACAGGT
>Ga0210059_1004026_pt1 | contig 23656 bp, 16 predicted proteins | sample Ectturendosymbi2_FD_188042 | JGI IMG/M metagenome (GOLD analysis project Ga0210059, IMG submission 188042) | Ecteinascidia turbinata endosymbiont from Florida, USA - Sample 2 (SPAdes) (version 2) | ecosystem: Host-associated > Tunicates > Ascidians > Unclassified | place: Key West, Florida...
GAAATTTGCATGCAAATTTACTCCGTGGTATTTGCATTAAGTCGACAAATTAACAAGCAAAAAGTATGCGAAAACACTTAATCTCCTTGCGAAGGTAATAAAGTTTTTGTAAAATATCAAGCTCAAGAGGGGTTTTAACCCCAAACCCCCCTTGCGTACGCTCTTGGCCCTACTTATAGCTAGGGTTGCCAGATGCGTTTTGAAAAAATACCGGCCATCTTGTCAACAGTGCCAGACCCAGATCTAAGCTGTGTCGTGATTCGTAAGCGGCACAGGGAAAACAGAGAGACAATCAGTAGTTAAGCCACGATTAATAAATAGCCCGTATTTTGGCTGGCTCATTACATTTCGGTGTGTGTGTGTGACGTGACAATCGCACCAAGGATTGCGTCAACAGCAGCAAATAAACTTCCCTGAAGGAACTGTCCTGACAAGATTCACTACTATAGTCATTACACGGGCGGATCCAGCCAGTAAGGTTATGGGGGGTGATTTCAGTAAAATTTGGTATTCAAGTCTCTTTACGGGTTCACTACTGTAAGAGAGCTGAAGCATACTTCACAGCACTGCTGTGACAAAACAACGGACGGCAAAATGGCTTTATGTGGCGAATGCTGTTTTTCGAATTGTACAACATCATGGTGAATACAGTTACTTACATAGATTTTAGGGGGGGGGGGCGATCGCCCCAATCGCCTCCCTCTGGATCCGCCCCTGAGTCATTATAAATGGAGAAATTCTGCGCTAGTTATTTTTAAAGTTACGGCAAATTATTATTTTCAAAACACCGGCTTCGGGAACTGATTTCCAAAATACCGGCCTTTTACCGTCCTCTGCTGAGTTAGCAGTGAAATACCGGCCAGGCCGGTGAAGTACCGGCCATCTGGCAACCCTACTTATAACGCCTGAAGACAAGTCTAAAAAGCAGCAAAATCAAGCTATTCATTTTTTCATTGGCAACCAAAACTTTTCCGCAGATCTGATCTTCCGCAGTCAACAGATTTGAGGTGATAAAAAACACGTTTCAGTCCAGTTGTGACTTGTGACTAGCTGTGCGTTAAGCGCTGTCTTATCCAATTAGAAGGGCTGCTAGACTGAAGTATTCCTCACTACGTACGATGGTTGCATTCATTGGAAAATGGTCAATTGCCCATCACAAGGCAAGAGCCTGAGCTAATGTTTCGCAGCAATGGGTTGTTACATCATAATGTTATAACTGCTGCGGGCCTACTGTCTTAAGCGCAATGCTGGCAAACAACTTCAGTACATCCACGTGTGTTGCGATTTTTGAGCTGATTAAGTTCATGTGCTTTGGCTCAACACTCATTTACCCGCACGAGGAATTTGTCATCCCGCGCCCGCCCCGCACCCGCAGCAAGTTCAACCCGCACCCGCATGTAAAGCAGTGTGGTTCCCGCACCCGCCCGGCAAATGCGGGTACCCGCAACCCGCGCGGGTTAACCCGCCCCGCGTAGGACTCTAATACCTAATCATAGTATAGTACTTTCTGTGCAAAAGTAGCAAGCCATGATAATGGTTTACAACGAATAAATTTAGATAAACTAACGTTTTTGTAAGTATGGCAAAGATCAGTTCTATTTTTACAAATAATATTTCATGGCTAAACTTTCTCAAATTTTTAAACTGCTTATTCTACATTTTACAAAATTCTATTTTTCACAAAAATCACTACAGATAGAGTAAGACCAGCGTTATTGTTTTAACAGCATATTCATTCCTGTGGAATGGCAAATGTAAGTTGCACTTGAAATTCGTTCAACTTGTATTCATTTGCAGTTGAAACTCTCACAAAAGGGTAGATTCCAGAATAATTATGTTTTGACAAGTGTGTTATATACAGCGCCGGGGGCACCATAAACAAAGATCGAACACTTGTGTGGCAAAAGAGTGTGGTGGTAAACAAGCTTGAGCTTTCTACTTATATCAAAAATCCAAAACCTTCTCTTGCCTAACTAACGTTCCTCTTTCAAGGTAAATGTGCTGTTGTAAGCTTTTTCTGTGAAATATTACTATGCTGTATTTCTATAGTTCAAAGCGTGCCCTCACATATACAACATATCGAAAGGGAAACTCGTCGAATTGATTGTATTCGACGAAGGTTTGACGTTCAACGCAGGACATCCAATGCATCTGCATGGGCAGCACTTTGCTGTTGTGGCCATGGACAAGTACGTTTTAGAATAAGGATAGCAAGATTTTTAGAGCAGTAGCCTCATCAGTCAACCAAACGAAATTTCCTGAGGGTACTGCTGTAAAACTGAACTGCACTATTCAAGGAATTTGATTCAGATAACTCTTTTTAAGTTAATGTAAAAAGAGACTGACACTTTAAATGCGTCTGTATGCCTTTCATGCAACCAATGAGAAGAGCAATATACAGTATGACCATAATTGTCAAACGTCCCGTGTAAAATGAAAATTTTGTAATCAAAATATTAAGTTCTTTATATTCGCATTGAGAGGATTATAGAAAATGTTTGGGGCATTTTCTGTAACTATAAAAACCGATGTTAGAAACCAGTAAATGGAATCTCTCTGCAATGACATAAAAGTGCATACTGGTTAGGTTCCAGAATTTGCCTCTGGAACCTAACCAGTATGCACTTTTATGTCATTGCAGAGAGATTTGAACTATTTGTGGCATAAACAAAAGTTGATGCAATTGCATCAACTATCGAAACACTGGCAAGTTTTTTAACGTGTTTTTATGTTTTTAGCGCCAGTGGAGTCTGATTAAAGTTTGTTTGTCGAAGTCCTGGCGTCTCCGAAGCAGAAAAATATTTGTGGCACAGTTGTGTTGAATAATCCAACTTTTTCTTTTTGAATTTTAACCTCGATTCGTCTATAAAGCATTCCAGCTTATCATACAATTTTGCTATTTGTGGCAGATGTTCAAAGTGATCAAAGGACCGCCAACGAATCATTCATAATTAAAACGGCGATCTCAAACACATTGCTTCGTTGACAATATAAGCGGCGGTGACAAAATGTGATAATTTATCGGTGAAACAAACTTGAAAGAAAATTAATTTTAGAAGTTGTTTAGCTTTCTTCTCATCTCTCATGCCCAGACTTACACAGTATTTGTGTGACCACTTCATCCTCTGAACAGTGAGTTTTGCTGTATTTCTAAACTTTCAAAAACAGAGTCGGCAACAACATTAGCACTGCTGCTGTCAAAGAACTCCACAAGTCTGGAGCAATCAAATACAATTTCAATCGACCTGTCATGAAAGACTCAGTGGTGGTTCCTGACGGTGGTTATGTCGTTTTACGTTTCATCAGCGACAATCCTGGAATTTGGTCTTTCCATTGCCATCTTTCTTTCCATCTTGAAGCAGGCAAGGCTGCATAAACCGTTTTTATTATTTTATTGTCACACTTTAGTATTACCTGGTGTTGGCAAAGAAACCTTTTACATTTTAGTATGAACGAAAATGATCAACGACAGCGGTTACCAGAATTGTTACTTTACGTGCAGCGATACTATACGGGCGTAACGAGGTTAGATGGCGCCGGGGGCAAGAAGCAAGTCTGGCGCCCCCATGTTCGAACCTAAGGTCTTTCGGAAGCAAATGTGCTGTAGTACAGAAAGTACTTGTGACATTGTTGGGACTTTCAGGCGCCCCCGGCAGTGATTCGGCGCTCCCAAAGTGATTCGGCGCCCGGGGAATTGTTCCCCCCCTCGTCACGCTCCTGGGCGATACGTGCGTGACCTCTCTTTCGCAAAGTTGGCTATTTGATCCAGCACGGCCTTTAAGTGAATTATCCCCATGGACAAGAGTCCTAATCTCAACCGCCTGGCATGTAAGCGCAAATATCTAAAAATAATATTGCTTTTTTTAATTGACCATCTATTATTCCCATTTTAAATTTGTGTAATTCACGAAGTGAGGCGCTTCAAATATAGTTTTGAACAAGAGAAACTGATTTTGTTACCGAAAAAATGCTAAAAATTAGAAATCTAAACACGTTTTTTCTTACTGACAGAATTCTGCGGAAGAAAGCATGCTGACACTTTACTAAACTAAAGCTTTTTAGGCAAGAAGTGTTTTTTAAGTGAACGAAGTGAACGTGCTTCAAAATTCTGAGCAGGTAAAGATATTAATATGAAACATCTTACAGTAGTTGGCGCAGGCAAGTTTTTTAACTGCAGCAACTGTGGCATGCACTTCACGACAAGCGTTTTATTCACAGAACAATAGGTTAGTCAAACAGTTATCAAACTAATTAAGCAGTGATCTGCACACCATAGTTTCTGGAATACTCTTGACTGGGCTGAAAACAATGACCGAAGAGCTCCACTGAAAGATTTTGCTGCGAAACACAGCATAGAGCATCGCTCGGAATTATTAGATCTCTGTATAGCCACGTTTGCCGAGATGCCTCTTGTACACTTGCTTGATGTTTGTGAGAGCAAGTGGAAGCAGAAAACTGAAGATTAAATCATAAACGATTTAACATCTCACTAAAATTTAAATATTGGTTTTTGTGCATGATAGTTAATATATATAATTAAGTTTACCTGTTCTTGACTCTTTATACATTCGATTACTAGCTTGCCCACTCTTGTTCAGTGCCAACTTTCTTGTACTCAAACTGAGCTTTGCTATTTGACTCCCTGCGGGTTGTTGTGCGTTCCTACATCACGTTGCTGATATTATACTGTAGCTTTTATTCAGGGCAGCGCGTCGGTGTACCAACAGTTTGATTGATTATACGAGTGTCTACTACAGTAAACCTCGGTTAATCCGGATCTTCGCCAAAACCGGATAAAACTGGTGGTACGAATTTCTAACGTTTTTCTTTATAAAAATCTTCTGTTTATCCGGATTTTTTTATCCGGATCTTCGTCAGTACCGGATAAAATCTGCGCTATGAACATCTCGTAATCCGGATTTTTAGCCACTTACACGTTGTTGCGTTCTTAAAGTGCATTCACTGGTCTCTAGGAAAGATTCGGCACCTTTCAGTCGCAACACAAACGTGCTCACGGTCACCAACGAACGTTTAGAATTATCATAACATCGGCCGCAACTGCGCGCAACATTGGATTGTAGGGACGATTCTTACGTCACACAAGGGTATAGCATATCACGTTGAACATAACGCTCAAGGCACGCCGCCGCACCACGATTTCAGTCCATTGATCAGTGTTGAGTGTGCATATGTGAAGTTTTATCCCTGGGTGTAATGTACTCGTTAACATGTCTTGGTGACTGCTTATGGACCAGTCGCAGAAATCTCTGTGTCAGTCCAAAATGCCAGGTTTCTCGCTGTCAAGTAACCTAAATTAAGAACTTGAGATTGTTCATAACTGCCTATATATGGCGGTTACTAGTCTTTTGTACCATTGTAAATACATCACTAAATTCATTTTTCTTAGGCGAAAGTCTGCTGTTGGGTCGTAAATGCGTTGTATTTAAGTAATTTTCACCGATATCTAAGTACTTAGATGACGTCAGGCTAGAAACAACCATCTTCGGTTAATCCGGATCTTCGCCTAAACCGGATAAAAGCGTCGGTCAATTCGAATCCGGATTAACCGAGGTTTACTGCACTTGTTTTTAGCTCTTTCCAGGCGTTGCTGCTTTATACTAATTTCAGGCAGTTTTCTTCAAGTTTTGATTGAGGTTTGGCTGTGTGTCAAGCATTAAATTCATTATTTATTTTTGTGTTATGGTTAGAAGCTTTTCCGCGCTATCTGATCATGCATTTTTAACGCTTTCTGATAACTGATGACGCTTTTTAGCTAAATGGATTTTATCTTTAATTGAAACATAAAATGGCCTGAAGTTGACTTCATTCCTCATGGTAATCTAGTAGTTAGCGTATTGAGCATGAAGTGTTAACAGTGGCGTGCAGAGGGGGGGTCGAACGGGGCGACGGCCCCAGGCATCCAAAGAGTGAAATTAGAAAAATTAAAATGCTGTAACTGAATGATTTTTCTTACTGTAAGGCTACTAACACATGCTGCCCATGGATTTACTTTTTTTTTGTCAACACTCGGTTTACGCATTCAAACACCAGTAATTCTCACATTCTTCAATACCAGGGACACACCCAATCAAACCGATTGTGACGTGACTTTTTCCAGATTGTGCGATCAAGGGAAAATCACAAAAAAGGATTGAAAGATAATTATGGACGTTTACTTGGTTTTCTGAGTCATATTTCAGAACTAAGCTAAATGCCCTATTTCAACTTGCTTGATTTAGTTGACTTTATGGTGCATCACTAGTTTCCCGCTTCGTTTTTTGATGTGGCAACCCTGGGTGTGCGCTAATACAGCCGCACACCTGTGCTTGCAATACAGTATGCGCATCATTTCGAGCTTAGTCATTAATTGGCAGTTCAGGCGGATTGATCATAACGGCTCTCACAATCCCATATCTGTTCTGCCCCCAATAGTTGTACATATAACAGCCAGATAATAAAAAACAAAAGTTTCCTTGCGTACTTTATGCGCATTATCAACTGATGTGTGGCAAACAAGTTTCAAAACTGTCACCCTGGTGTGTCCGCAATCTCAGCCGCATACCTTCTGTGCTCGACTGACATTCGACGAGACATTCGCGTAACCTGATGTTTTTGCAGTTGTGAAATGTCCTGTCGTGGCGTTGAGTGTGTTTTACTCTACTGTTATAATGCGCAGCCTTATATTTTTGCAGTTGTGAACTACCCCAACGTAGAACTGAGTGTGTTCCACTCCCCTTTAACGCGTTTCCGGATATTTTAGCAGTTATGTACTGCTCTGTCTTAGCGTTGAGTGCTGTGTTTTGCTCCGGTATCCTAACATGGAGCGTGGATAATTTATATTCATTACAAAGGAAAGTGCGTGCAGAGTAATATACATGTTGTGTCAACAAACTTCATCAAAATGTTGTTTTGCAAATGTGAATATGTCGTTATATTGTGACGTCACAAACAGCGTATATCCAGTGACAATGACCACCATACGCCACTGCTCAATACTAGAATTTGTTAGGGGTGTGCAATCAAGTAGTCACCCCAGAGATCACCTGAACTCTGCACGCCACTGAGCGCTGATAGCATTTCTATTGAAAACATTCCACTTCGCAGTTCATTTGTAGGGAAGCCTTGTTTGTGCAAAAGCATACATGATAACTTGTTTCCTAATTAGGTATGATGGTGGCATTTCGAGTCGGAAACTTTGAAGATGTAAAAGGAATTCCAGCCGACTTTCCCAAATGTGGAAATTGGAGAGGATCAGGATCAAGTTCAACGTCGTCTTCATCTATTTGCCGAACGCGTTACTTTCAAAACGTTTTGCTTGCAGTTTTGTCATTGCATGCGATCTACATTTCTGCATTGGGACAGCCGTGCAGTTACGAGTGAGGAGCAGTTTATCAAGCGAACTAGTTTAGAAAAAATTTTAGGACAAAAATGCAAACTTTCCGATTTACATTGAAACATTTGTCAATTTTAAAATTAAATCTTGGCTTACTCAATGCACAGGCATTTATATAGGAAAACAAGAAAATTGTTTAAGCCTAGGCTTCAAGATCCAAGGGGGCCTCCAGCAAACTGTGGTACAGCTAGAGTCAAATACCAGTTTAATGATCAGTTCGATAAATATTCGTCAAAATTTTATGTCGTAATTATTATTCATGAAATTTAGTGTTATTCACCTACTCAGATTTCGTGTTGATAACACCAGGGTCTTCCAATGAGTTTCCATCAATCTCAGTATAACCGTCTGCAAGGCCGCAAACCAGGAACAGGCAAAACCAGGCAATTGTCCCCCCCGAAATTTTTGCAAACATGATGGCATTCACGTACTTCACATGAAAAGTTAGTTCTCGTGACCGCGTTGCCTCTACGTGAACTTCTCAAGACAACTTTTTCGCATACATATGTGCTGCGTCATATAGGATAAAACAATTAAACAACCAATGTACCATGCTTTCTAAAACTCTCAACACAGAACCGGAGACAAGCTTTGAGGTACTAGTTGTGAAGTGAAACCATTCGTTTCATGAAAGTGACGTTGTGGTTGTAAATGTGACCTCACAGAGCATAGACGTAGACAAAGGGGCCATGCCACCCAAATTTTTAGAAATTATAGTCATTTTGTGCTTTGAGACAAAATAGTGTGCTTTGTCAGACAAAATAGTGTTATTCGCCTAAAATCAAACATTTTGTCTCCCCCAAATTTCTGGGCTGGCTACGCCACTGTCACAGAGCAGGAATCCAAATGCTACCAATCAGGGATGTAGTGCTGACAAAAAAGGTGTGAGTTTGGGAACGCTCCCCAGAAAACCAGCCATTTTAAAACAGCTTCAAACTCATATTAAAGCAAAACAGAAAAAAGGTCTGGGACGGCCGTTCCCACGCCTTCCCCACTACACCCCTGCTACCAATCGAGGCTAATGTTACAAAGAGTTGCCATTTAAGTTGATTTGCTGCTAAATGTAGGAGGATTTTCTCACTGTTAGCTGTAAAATTTTCAATCTAGAAGTTAAGCTGATGTTATAGCAGGCACATCCACCAGCTACCTTCAATCATGTGGAATTTTTTGGTCTGTATGAATGTTGTTCTCGGTGTTATTTGTAAAACGTGTCATCTATTCTTCTGCTTTTTTATATTAACTGATGTCTAAAGTTGATTGATTTATTAGTTTTACAGCTGTAAACTTCAAAAAGACTACTGCTGAATTATTGCCAGTAGATGGGATTGGTAATAATCGTGAAGGAGCTTACGTTTTTCTGAATTTATCATCATTTCTTCTTTTTAATTATTAAGCAGGGGTGGCGGCCACAGAGGACTAGGTCCCCCAAATGTTTCTGGGAGGCCTGGGCCCCCTCTTTTACATTTCGAATTTTGCTTAAATATTTTTAAGCAACACAATCAGTATTCGGTCCATTGTTAGAGTAAATTGCTTGATGAAAAAAAATCAACTTTTTTGACGTACATTTGTGCCTCCCCATGGGCGTCCGCAGAATTTTTTTCAGGGGGACATAAATGACATTCTGCTTATCCGTTTTAGGTTGCTGAAGATGTACATAACGCAAATTGTCGTGGGCTGCACAAAACGCTTTACCTTTTCTGCGCCATAAAGAAAAATTTCAATGTTACGGCAACAGTTGCAAACAGTGTTCCCTCTAAGAAAATTTGCACTGAGCAAATGTTTGTTTTAGTGAGCATGAATATCTTAGTTCTTAACACTGAATGAGCAGAGTTCTGAATGAATTACAAAACTTGAAAATTATTAGAGTAAGTATACCATTTTATTAAAATATGAACAACGTACAAACGTAATTCAAATAGATTCTCTTTGTTTTAATAATTTCACAATGCTTGGAATGTTGCAACTGGCAAGTGCACAAGAATGAGATTTCACTGCCCAAATTGTCTGGTGGTACTGCGCATTTTCGTAACTTAGAAGGAACATTGGTTTAAAAAAATGCGCTTTGTTGGCAGCAATGCTTCGGTTTCATTCATGCTCCTCTTTAGGCACGCCGAAACAACGGTAGGGCAGGGGGAGCAGTATAAAACTGAGGGAAAAAGAAACTTATAAAAAACAAGCAAATCGTTGCTAATATTTTTGTTTCTGTTCAGCAACAATATTGACCTCAAAAATAATAAGAGAAAACTGAGTTTTCTTGTTACCCGAATAGCTGCAATAAATTTGTTTCAATTCGATCTTGAAAAACCATAAAATTACCCACAATACTGTAATGAAAACAGCACCTCTGCCCCCTTTTGAAAGAGCAAGGGGAAATGCCCCTGCCACTTTTCGGCGTCCTTGCTTCTTTTCACACAGTATAAAATTGTTTGGCCTACTGCTATCAGCTGTAACTGTCTCGCTGTATTACTTGCCAAGATGCCTGCGTTCAACAGTCACAGGCGCCAAAGCACCTGTCGCCGCAAGTTGAAGTTAATCTTTGAAGATTTTTAGCCATGTTATTTTTACGCAATAAAAGCCAATAGTAGAACAATTCATTCTCAAATCCGCAACCTGCCTCTCCAGGTAAATGAACGGGCATAAGTGAACCGTAAGCAGCTCATCACGGCATGATACCACAACAGTGAAGCTGGCTCCTGTGCAGTGTGAGTGTCATACCGGAAAATAAAGTGGCATTGCAAGAATTAACTCATTAATATCGGAATTAGACTGTTGACTTCAGGCTTTCAAGACATTTGGTTCGTATCGCAATTACCAGAGGGGGCAAATACCCATTTTATCCTCCCCCTGTGGACGCACATGGCCCCCCACTATGAAAAAGGTTCCTCCCCCACTGTTGGTAAGCAGGTCATAGCAAAAAAGTCGCATCATGGTTGACTGCACATCGATGACGTCATAATCGTCGCCAAAAGTGACTTCTGTCCCCCACGAAAATTTTCGCTGGTTGTGGCCGTGGTGTGCATTGAGTCACGGTTCTACCAAATTATTTTTCGTTGCAGTTTTAGTGTAGCTTCGCTTACAAGCAAAAAGCATTATTATCTCAAAATATAAAAAATAGGCCGCTCAAGTCGTCACTTCCACCGTAGCAATGATATATATGATTTTTTATTGAACTGAGCTATAAGTGAAAACGCTTATAATAATTCAAGATCTTACATTATATCCAAGTGGTTCATTTTTTCATTATAATATCCTCTTGCGTGGCCTCAAATAATATTAGTTGGTTTTGTTTTATTTTTAGTATAAAAAATTTGACTTTTTTATTTAATTATGAATATGAAGTAGTGGTGTTTCTATTATAAGTGAAATCGTGAAATTCAGTTTTTGTTTTGCACGTGCATTGGTTATTTAAAGAAAACCTGGACACCAGAGTCTTAAAATCAAGCAGAAACTCTGCATTACTGTAAGTCAGCATGACAACCAGCGAGTTCTACAATCGCAAATCAGAGGAGAAAAGCAAGTACCAAAAGTCATCGGCAGATTTTCATTTTGGCACACATTCTCACAGATATGTAAAGCATGGTTTTTTTCTCAGCTGTCTTTCTGAACTGAACAACTTGCATTTATGCTGCAAGTTTTTGTTGGCTATTTTAAATATGGCAGCGATTGCAGAACACCTAGGCATTAAAATAAGTCGTGCAAAAGTGATACAGTTGGATGAAAGCAAACTTCCACTGAGTTTGAAGTTTAAAATATTTTTGGGGGTTGTGTAAGAATTAATCAGATCGAAATTATTCTGTTGCGAGAAGCCATTGGTCTCTGTACAATGCAGATAAAGTTTATTGGTGGAACATCACTTTGTACATCTAGTTTGCCTGTTGATACCGGTTACTCATGCAGGTTACTTCGTTGAAGTGTTTCCTGTATGTACAGTAATATTCCGTTTATGTTCGCATCCCAATTAAGTTCGCAAAAAATAATGAAAAAATGTAGATTCAAATTTTCCAGCAATTTATTGGTATTTACAGCAAATTAAACATGCTAACTTGTCATAAAAATGTTAAGCACGAAAGATTATGGTGCATAAAGCTTCAGATGGTGCGTATTAGGCTCTCTCTTGCGTTTTGCTTCCAACATCACCTGCCTTACTTTTTGCTGATAGTGTTCGAAGTTCGAAGGAATAATTTTAGTTCATTATAATCATTTCGTGCTTGCCCTTGCATATCATCAGGGAACAACAACTGATCCTTAACCTTAAGGCAGGGGTTCCCAACCTTTTTACAATCTCGTACCACTTGGGCACTCCGTATTGTCAACGTGTACCACTTTTTCCAGAACAACTAATTTGATCGAATCTTTGTTTAGTCAGAATAATAATATGCAGTACATGAGTGGTCTTCAACGTGGGCGAAATCGCCCCCCTAGGGTTCTCACGTATATGAATGTGCAGGCCTTTTGTTGAGTCTAATGTCACAATAAAACAAAAGAGTAGAGAAACTGTTGCACTGAGTAATTTGTTAGGTTGGTTAACACAAGCGGTGCATGATCAACGTCACAAAAAGACACCAAGGAATAGCATTTGCCAGCCTGTATACGTCAGCACACAGGGTTTTGGACGCTTCTCGTATGGTGTGCATTAATTAGTTTTATTAAACTGATAGTAACTTGAGTAAATAATGTAGGCCTAGTGAAGTCTGTTCTGTTGTAAAAACACTGGAAATATGACAGTTGAGAGACAATTTACGCAGCAATTTAACGGCTAGTAAAACTAGTAACAGCTAGCTGTAAGTTGTAAAACGTGCTTATCGTGTTTTCAATCAGTTCGAGTGTTTTGGTGTTCTGTGGATATAGCTGTACTATCTTCATCTGACTTATGACAGAAGGTAACAGGACAGTAGGCAAGAAAAGTAGTAACTTAGACCGGCAAGTTAGCCCAAACACCCAACCATGGCTAAACTTAGGAGTCCAAAAATCCTTTTCGTCACCTGTTGTTTGAGGCTTACTATGAAGTTGTGGAGATCACGCCGAAAGTTGTATTGCGTAGAAAGTTACTGAGTGAAATAGCTTTTTGCCAGCTAACTAGCATAAGCGAATGCGATTCTACAATCCAGTAACGTCTCATCCACATCCAAAGCGACGATGTAGCCCCTGTTATATTTCATACACACGGATGGTAAAATTTTTGGATCAAGTGCACTGAGCGTTTTCCAGAACTTTGGAGAAAAGTAAAGCTATTATTAGGCCTGCTGGTATTTCCCACGACGTATTTTCCTGAGGAAGGTTTCTGCCAAATACTGCACACGCGTAATAAATGCAGCAATCGCCCTGACATGAACAAGATTGGGGAAACGCCATACGACTTAAACTGACCAAGTTGCAACCTGCTTTTAAAGCTTGCAGATAAAAACTGTCGTAAGGTTCATATTGGTTGAAATCAGCTGTTTTTTTGGAAATGAATAACATTTATTCTACAAATGCATTTGGATTCGTTTTGTTTTAAGGTAACTAAATTGCCCGTTTATATTTCATCAGCACTAAATTATTTTCAAAACAAAATACTATTTTCAGACGACGCAAAAATTATAGGAATGAGAGCGATTTTCCCGCAAAGTTCCTGTAGGGCGGCGATTGTACAAAAAAGGTTGAAGACCACTGATATACATTTAAATTAAAATTGCCATGAAAGACCACAACTAAATTAATGAGAATTTGGTTTTTGCTTACCTTCCAAGTGACCGATGCGTGAAGTAAATTTTCTAACAACACAGCGAAAATCATAATGTTGCGAAACATTAAGAATAGCAGGCTATAAGAATTTTTATTTATTTAGAAGCAAAACCTGAGACGTAAACTAGAAAGTTGTGAATCAAAGGTTTTGTGAGAAAATGGAAGTTACTCGCTTACCACCTGGAAGACCTTCGCGTACCATTAGTGGTCCGCGTGCCACAGGTTGGGAACCCCAGCCTTAAAGACTTTATTGCACATGATTTATGCTCAAACTCACGGAAAATGACATCGTTTTCTGCTATTTATGAACGATGTGCACAACCTTCACCAACTGTATGTTTCCAGCACCTCACTGACATCATACAAAAAAATCAAGGTCTTCTCTGTTCGCCTCTGCCCTCTCATCGTGAAGAAAAAGTTGTTTCAATCTTCAGCATTCTTTAAATCAACTAAACCACAGCCATGATATTTCAAAATCATCCTGTGATATTGATATTTGATTGTTCAACAATTTAGTTTGCTTTCAAAATGGTGAGTGAAGGTGGAACGGACAATCTGCTCGACGTATGCTATCATTCCAAAGATATAACTTACCTTCCAGCTCTGCAAATCTGCGGACAGACGCAAGAAAATTTTTGTGTGTCTTCAGACATTAGAGCAGAACATTTACGTGTAACTTGCTGCATCGCACAGGCTTTTCTCATAGCAGCCTGCCGTGCAATGCTTCGTTAACTTGAATGATTTGGCTGACTTAGCTTGGAGATTAATTCCAGTCTCTGCGACTCATTTACACGAATTGGCTTTGCCTAACATTGTGAATAGCATAATGTAAGTGAATGCTATATGCAGGGCCGGATTAACCATTGGGCAAACCGGGCAAATGCCCGGGGCCTCGCGCTTTTGAGGGCCTCGCGCTTGAATATCGAAATCTCCTTTAATGGTTTTTCATGTTTTTAAGCTGTTCACCACGCGACAAAATTGTAGAGCTTTTTGATTACTGCGTTTGGAATATACGTTAAGGAAACTGACAACTTTTGCATTTAAGGTTTTGAGTGACAGTGACTTAAAAAGTATTGAACAAAACAGCACCACGCTTTATGACCCAAGAAGCGAAATCAGCGCATCCATGGGCGTCCACAGAATTTTTTCGAGGGGGGGGCAACATCGAAATTTTGCTTATCCTTTTCAGGTTGCTGACGATGCAATGCAAATGCACGTTCACAAAACGCTTTCTACCGCATTAGTCTGTGCTGATTGAACTTCAATTCTCAATCTTTTGTCTGAAATGTTTTTTACACTTCGGCTATTAGAAACACTTTTTCTTTTCATAAACACCCTAATATCCATTAAATAAGTCATACTTTAAGAATAATCAACAGCCAGAACAAAATGAGCGGTGAAAAAACAAGAACGTTAGACGCTCTCGCAGAATTGTTTCAAGCTAGGAGTAGAACTATATGTCAACAGGACTATCGGACAACTCACTAAAGTTAGAACACTATGCAAGCTTTAAAAAATGAGCAGATGAATTACGAAAACCCGCCACAGCGAATATATCTTTACACTTAGTGCTCAGTAAGAAAACAGCCTTAGCGATAAAGACGTATTCCACAAGTCTGCATAGACGTATTCTGACAAGCCACGTATTTTTGTCCTGTGTTAAAAGAAGCCTGCGTAAGAGTTGTTTGAGTAAGATAATCACTCAAGCACGTTGATCACAGTCTCACACTAACAATAGATTTTTTCAAACTTGTGGAAGTACTACTACAGACTTGTTCAAGCTTCTTTTCACGCAGTATAAAACTACAAAACTACACGTGGCTTACCGCTATCAGCAGTGTCACTGTCTCGCTGCATTACCTGCCAAGATGTCTGTGTTCAACGTCACATGCAGGGCTTCCATTAAGTTATTTCAAATAAACTCAGATTACACACCTAAAGACCCATACTCCTATAATAAAAACCAAGAAAGCTTGTGTCACGAACAAAAACATATGAGTGTGCTTATTTGAATCGAAACGATAATTAATCGAATACTGATTTAATTATAGTTCCTCTTCCAAATTTTCTTGTCGCAAACATTAACATTTAGACGGCCTTTTTGTTACTCAAGACATTTTTCATAACGCTGGTAACCAGTGTTGCCAGTTGGGCGGTTTTCCCGCACAATAGGGTTGTTTTTTTCGTTGCGTTGCGGGATTTTTTTGCTGTTGCGAGTTGTGTTTTTTTGGGCTAGTTTTTCTCAAGATTTTTCTGTCAAAGAATATAGTTTTTGTCATTCTGCTGAGGTAGTGAGGTTTGTTTTTACTTGAAGTAATGTGATCGCTGGCTTTTCTCGTTCGTTTCTGTTCTCTTGATGTAAGATCCAATATATCAAGCTTCGAGATCACGTGACCGTGTGTGTGTGATCGCATGGGCAGCAGTGTTGACTGTTGATCTCATTCAGACTTAAGTTTGTGGGCAAGGACATGGTGTTGCTGTGGTCACATCATGCAGTCCATTACTGTTGTTAGTAATCGATACTACGAGTAAAGCTTGTACGCATGCAAGACGTAGTCACAATAGGAAAAACACCAACAGCACAACTCGCTATGTTCGTTTGTGCGGAGTGTACGGTACGTATTGCTACAGTACAACCTATGCTTCTGCTGACGCTGCACTGTTGATTTAGTTAAACACTGAACAGCAGTGTACAAGTATCAGAGTTTCATGGAGGATTTGAAGGATTTGATGTAAAGCTTTGAGTTGATGGGCCCAGTATGACAAGCGATACGCCTAACGCGAAAAGCCAGAGAAGGATCTCAAGTTGAAAGGCTGGATACAAAACACGCTCTAAGTTGCAGATAAAAAAAACCTATCATATAAATGCTGATTTGAAATAAGAGCACATTACAATGATTTAAATTTTAAAGGATCATTCTACAACTGCTGAGCACGTTAAAAATTTGGCTCCATTTTCATGATTACGTAGTCTGTTTGATGCTGGCTACACTAGGCCAGGGTCGTAATACTAATAGCCTGCATGATAGTGTTGCATCTGCAGATTTGAGATTAAGCCTGCAAATCTCTGCACATATTGCTTGCCATTCTGGAATAAATGATGTAAGCCTAAATCACCTTAAAGAATTACCAGGCAGTATATCAGATCAAACGTATTCGTTCTTAGTTTGAAGTTGCATTTTCAAGTTGCAAAAGATAAAGAAAACAGGAAGCTTTTTCTGTTCTATTCCTTAAAGCACATGCTTGCAATAATAATATGCACCAGGCTGTTAACATTTTATTTCGACTACAATGTGTGGTATTATTAATGACAGTTTGATCGTTGTTGCGATGTTACTACCGTTGTTATTTTGTATGTTTGAGGTTGCTTTGTAAGAAAGTCAGTTGTGTGTTGCACAAAGACTGCAACTGCAATAAGATAATGGTGGTGACTTTCACAGCAAAAACTGTTAATTTTATCGCATATTTTGGGCTAGTTTAGAGTTTTTTGGGCTGGTTTTGGGCTTGTTTTATGAGGACATTGGGCTGTTTTTTCAACCAGCATCTGGAAACACTGCTGGTAACATACTCCGTTGATGATATCTCTCACTAATTGTAGGAGTGCATTTGTCATTAAACGAGGAAATTCTGTGCAATCTTGAACTGCAGCGGGGACTAAAATCCCACAAAAAATATAATCCCAGTGCTTCTAATAACTTTTTTAAATTTGTATGCATACGAAACTTCGAAATTTAAACTATCAGTCCTAACCTTTGTTTCACCAGTTTCTTCAATTGACATTAGAGACAATAACATTTAATTATATATAACCCCGACAATGATATGCGCCGTCATGAAACTTTTCGTGGTTGACTTTTTTTCAAAAAACGCTCATTGACAGTGTGACAGAGACCAGGATCACTTCAATAGGTTCGTTACTAAGTATTATTCGCAATCTAACGCCTTTGCAATTAACGAATAATGCGCTGGCATAACAATCAGTTGCGAAATGCTTGCCCTGATCGTCGGAGCATCAGTCTTAGATTAAACAAAGTGTTGTTGCCCACTAGATCAGGGAACAGTTGATAGGTGTAACTACTGTACAGCTCCCATCGCAAAACTTTAGTCAAGCAGTACGATTCAAGTTGCTTTCGCGTGATATTTCGTTGAGAACATTCTTTCTAAACGGTGTACGTTTTGATCTGATCTGCAAGAGAGTGTAGACATATATTTCCTCAATACATATGCGAATGGACGATTTGTGCAGGGAAGATGTTAAGACAGCCTACGACAAAAAATATTGTTGTGTAGTGTCACAGTAGTAACAAGATCGTTTTTTGTGATACTACTTTCTGTTTGAACAAATTGACCACATACGAACCACCGCACATGGTGATCCCCAATTGTCTCTGAAGTGTAGGCTACTAAATCGTATCAGTTTTGACGTTTTTGACCTGTGCTTCTGCAAAGTTGCAACGAGGGCATTTGAAATGCTACGCAGTTGCGCAAAGCGCTTAGGGGGCCTCGGGGTCGCGACTTTGCCCGGGGCCTCGCGTTCATTTAACTCGGCCCTGGCTATATGCCTTGCTGAAAAGGGTAGTTAGCTTCAGTCAATGCATCAATCAGTCTCCAATCATTAGTCGCAATGATCAGCATCTTTTTGCAGATGCAGTGAAAAGCACAAGTGCTAAGTTCGCACCCACCACACAAGTTCGCACAAACAGCTCAGATTCAAGTTGCGAAATTAACCGGGAGATTACTGTAGTAGGAATCACCACCGAGAAAGAGTCCAAAGCTGCTAAGGGTAAATACCAGAACTAAGGTATTGTACAACTGGTGGAGCGTTCCTTTGAATGAGGGAGTTAGTGTTAGAGCGTTCGTCAAAGTTTGCCTGAATGTCTGAAATTTACATTTGAATCGGTTCAGTTTGTTATGACGTCAGAAACCAGCACCTGGTTTGCATTGGAAATGGATTTTTTACTTGTCATACTTCATTTAACGTTTTTTCAACCTTGTGCTCACAAAAACAATGACCCTATTTTTCACCAGCTGTAAAACAAGCTGAAGATACGAGTGATGTCTACGGAAGTGCATCAATTTGTATAAAACGTCATGTCTAAGGAAGTAAATCAATTTGTATGTCTACGGAATTTATCAATTTGTATGTCTACGGAAGTACATCAATTTGTATAAAATGTCATGTCTACGGAAGTAAATCAATTTGTACGTCTACGCAAGTACATCAATTTAAATAAAACTTCATGTCTACGGGAGTACATCAATTTGTATGTCTGCAGAAGTACACCAATTTGTATGTCTACGGAAGTACATCAATTTGTATAAAACGTCATGTCTACGGGAGTACATCAATTTGTATGTCTACAGAAGTACACCAATTTGTATGTCTACGGAAGTACATCAATTTGTATAAAACGTCACATGACTAGTTTGAAACGTCACAAAACTTCAGTTTCACGTATCTTTGTTAGTATGCCAAATAGTGGCGTAACAGACGGGGGAAAAGGAGGAGAGCCGCCCCCGTGGCAAGCTAAATGTAAAAACTGAGCCTCTTTTAGTTGACATTTTGATATTTAGTATTCTTTAATTTGTTGTTTTTTTTGCGTTTTTCGGGGCGTTTTCTCTTTTTTTAATCTAGTATAGGCATCCACGACATCCAGAAATTCACTATCATTTCTTAATCTTTTTCTGCGTTTTGGCTAGTTAACCCCCTGTTGTGACCAGTGGGCCCCTTTCAGTTAAGCTTTGCACTCTGGCTCAAACCTCTTGTCACACCATTGACGCCAAACCCTACGAGATAATAATTTGGGTGTTCACCGCAGAATGCATGTAGCAGTGCATGTCACATTTCAGGAAATGCGTCAACAAAATAATGAACACCAGAAAAATATCTTCGCAATGCAACACACAGTTCGCGTCTTGACGCAGTCGTAAAAAAGTTCCCAATTATTAAGAAACGCGTCGTTGCCAAATTTGTTGAGAAAGTTGGATCCACACAAACTCGATCGACCAAGCATCAAAAGATGCTGGTGATCATAGCAAGACTGACCTTGCCGATGACGCAAGTTGTCACTGCGCAGAAAAACTAATAGCCAAAATAAAATCTTTGGTTTCCTTCTTTGGAAAATCTTTCTCAGGAATAAAATCACAAATGAGGAAGAGAAGCTTCATCAGCATTTTCGAGGCATTTCCAGTGTCTCTACAAAGTACCTGTCTGTTTAGATATCCATGAGTTTCTTGTGGAGGAACCCCTTGCACACGCAAAACATTACACTGAACATTGTATAAATTGTTACAAGCTTGCTGGAAAAGTGATTTTGAATTTTACTTAAAGACACAAACGAAGAAAGTTGCTTTGCCTAAAAAAACAGTGGTATGCGTAAAATTTACCACTTTTATCCTGTTCACAGGGAAAATTTGTATGTTAAGAAAGTTTATGAAGAGGAATCCATACTTAATAAACATGATTGTGCTGTATCTACACCATCTCCTAAAATTTTAGATCAGACATTACTACAGCTTATTCTGTAAAAAACCGACCCTAAAAAATAAATTTAATTCATCGATACTAATAAAGCCTGCGCAGAACTACTCATTTTTATTCCAAAACGTTTGGCATGGTTATCAGCTCATTACCAATAAAAATGAAGCAATATTAAGGTAGGCAACCCAAAATCAATCACTGGTGTTTGATGTGATGGATGGAATATGATGCGAAATGTTTCAGAATAAAAGTTAACAGGTTTTCAAACGAATAGGTTTACAAGTTGGTGATACTTACCTTTCTTCACAATTTTATTCTCCACATAAAATCGAATCGTGGCATTTTAGTTATTCTCAACGTCGTGTTAGAAAAGATGTATTTAAGAACTGCCTAAAATATAGTGAGGCTGGCTCACATCGCGTTGTATTCAACTTCAGTTTAATAAAAAATGTGGCAATTCATAAGAGGCAGGTGCAAAACACAATAAGTTAAAAAATATAAAACACGCCATCATTTGCTAATATCCATGATGCCGTTTAAATTGTTACGCGGCTCTTCTTAAAATAAAAAGCTGTTCTTGAACAAAACCTAACTGCATATAACATGTTCATGATATATAAGCACAAAAAATTGTAAATTGTTGCCCAAACTGTTGTTTCGTGAAATTGAAAAGATTTCAGCATTTCGAGTTAGCTAGTAAATATAAACGTATGAACGTGACTCAAACCTATTGAGATGCTTTGTGATCCAACCTCAACACGCAGCACTTGCCAAGTCGTTCTGGACTGCATTCAGTTGTCAAAAACCTGGTATGTGCTGTAGGGCCTGTCTTCGCTTCCTGCAAACCAACGAGCAATTAAAAATCAATTAGGCGCATGCCTGTTTGGTCTGCAGTTGGTTCGAGCGTACTGTAACTGCAGAGGATCTTGGCTGAGCAACTACATCCTCGCGTAAAGTTCTTTAAATCCATACGAGTTCCATAAAATCCTGCCACTCCATTTTCTACATTTTTCTGTGTAATCTGGATATGTTTCTCAATGTTTCAGGTCGCATCTTAAAGAAAATGGTGGCGTTTACTACATATTCTTCTCAGGGAAAAATAGTAGCTGAATTTTTGCGTAATTACAGATTGTTCAAAAAAACATCAGCTCCTCCAACTGGTACGAATAACAGCGAAGACATTTCAATATAGGTCATATTTTGGGCCTCACATCAAAGATAATGCTTATGTGTTTTTTGAAACCAAAGAAATAATAGACTTAATGGTGAAACGCAAAGACTATTCTAATACTTCCCAAAATATCAGCAGGACAAAATGAAATGCATTCGTTTCGCAATGAATGTCCCACACATAACCTATCAACAGAGGAAACAAGTGAAGGATTATAAGTCAACATACTTATGAAATCGACGAAAACGTCAGTGAACAGGGAGCAGCTCTGTAAAATGAGAAATACCACCCGTTCAACAAACAACTGGCGACCACGATTTCTGATTTTTAGGCAAGTCGTGACTTAGTGTGACATGACAATTAATCAATTTCTTCTTCTAGGAACTGCTAGGACTGCACGATATGCCAAATTGTTGTCATACGGTCTGCATTGGATAAACTGCTTGTAGTTCAAGCCAGCAATATAAAGCTTTGTTTCATGCTGTGGTTGTACTAGAACAACAGAAAAGAAGAGATGAGTTTCTTGACAGATTTGTTGGATTACGATATCAACTTTGCGACTCTCGTCGATTCAAGTAGTAAGTCCGTTTGCGATAAAAACGAAAACGCTGCACATGTGAAATCAAGCGACAAAATCATTTGTGGAAGTAGTAATTCCGAAATATTCCAAAACTTTCGATTAAGCAAAAAAATTTTCTTCCCAAATTTTTCAGTTAGTTTGCCGCAAAACTTGACGCTCACTTCCGTATTGCCTGGTGTTGGTGACCTGAAAGATTATAAAAAGCTTGCTAATAAAAAAGTTTGTGCCTCGCTGTATTGAGTTGATCCAATTTCTGTTCATATATTTTTCGAAAATGTCTTTTTTCTTCGGTAAACGGCAAACAATTATATTTGGCATTTATTGCAGTTTCATTCATGCATTGCAGACAACAGAGCTTCAGTAAGATTTAATCAAAAGCGTGCAATTTGTTTACAGCAACTTAAGAAAATGAAAACAGCGCCTTGTTGTATTTTTCAGGCAAATGTGCTACGCAGCAGGTACCTAGAAGAGCTTTTGGATCAGTAATTCTTGCTTTTGTGGTTGTCGGGTTGCTTGGAAATATTCTCATTGCAGCCATCATACTTATCTTGAAAGAATACAGGAAATCTGTGGCCAACTGGTTTGTTCGTTTTAAGTAATGCTTGTTTGAAATGTTTGAATAGTTTCAGAAATATTACCTATAATCAACAAGACTAAGTCTTCCTGCTTTTAACGGTAGTATATACTACAGCTAAAAGGAAACAGTTCACTACATGGTGAGCCGCACGTGTTGGTTTTGTACTAGATATGTTAATTCACATAAATTTTTGGGAGCTTTTGTAAAGAATAATCTGTGTGATTCAAAACGAAAGCTAATGACCTTAACCCAAAGTTAAGATAAACCTGCTAGTAGGTATTTTGGTTGGTACAGGGAATATAAGATATCACAATATTACTTTACAAACCATGAGAATAACTTGAAGTGCAAAGTTAAAGATGTGAAAAACTTGTCACAGAAAAACTTTCAGGCGTTGGACCATTTTGTTTTAGACATATTTTGCGGATCACAAATAGCTGATCTCTTGCCTGTTTGACATGAACGGCTAAGTTTAGAAAGTATCGTCACTTGATGTGCCCTTTCCTGTGTAATCTGCATTAAAAGATGCTTTGCTATTTTCAGGTACATTCTGCAACTTGCACTGGCTGATACTTTGTTTCTTCTCACCCTGCCTTTTACTGCAGCGAGTGAACTATCCGGAAAATGGGTATTTGAAGTTCCCTTCTGCAAAATCAAGGAAGCCGTGCTGTTTGTCAACTACTACGCCAGCATCTACTTTCTGGTGGTAGGAATGTTTTCCCGATTAGAAAGTTTTTTTTGCAGTGACTCAATCGGCGTGTGCAATTGTCGTGAATTACTCGGATTAATTTCCAAGTTCATAAAAACATTCCACACAATATAAGAGCAGCAAACATTGCAAACTGCCCGATATCAAAATGCTAAAAAAAAACTTAAAACAAGTCCATACACTTTTTTTATGCACCGTGAAAACAGTAGCTTAAAAAGTATTTTTTTCATATTCTTTGACAAAAATAATTAAAAAATTTGAAATTATCTCGGAGCTGCGTTAATGTTTCTAAAACAAAGCTCTGGTGAAGTAGCTAAGTAGCCAAAGATTTTTTGCAGCCATTCCTCTTAATTTGACATATCCATAGCACTTTTGAAACTTAATGCTTACATACGTTCACAACAATATGTGACGCAGGTGATGAGCTTCGACCGATATCTGGCTGTCACCAAAGCTTTCGCGTCGAGCAAGCTTATCAGGGGCATGAGAACAATGACTGCAGCGCTGGTAATAAGCGCTATTGGTTGGGTGATCAGCATTATCATTTCTACTCCTCTTTTTATGTACAGCAATGTTGATAGATGCCAGATTTGCTTGTATACCTTCCCGGCAACTGTCTCCGTAAGTGATTTAATCTTAAAGAAATTAACTGGTGAAGTAAATAGTGTTTTTGTTGTGGTGAACGGATCTGATGTTCCTGAAACATGAAAAACAATTTTAGCTGATGCCGTTCATACCAACACCGAAACTTCATACTCTAATACACGGGTGGGGAACCTACTTGGTATCACGGGCCGCATGAACTGTGCATTATCGCTGGCGGGCCGCAAAATCGAATGATTTTATCCTAAAATTCTACCTTTATCTAACTATGAGGAGCGACTTCTCTTGACTTATGCTATGTGCCTGTTGCCACGGAGCTTCCTTACCAAGGGTTGTTTTGCTCTAACTTGGGTAATGCAAAGTCTGATGCGGGCATATCAAATATTCACGCGGGCCGCAGGTTCCCACCCCTGCTCTA
>Ga0210059_1004027_pt1 | contig 23654 bp, 8 predicted proteins | sample Ectturendosymbi2_FD_188042 | JGI IMG/M metagenome (GOLD analysis project Ga0210059, IMG submission 188042) | Ecteinascidia turbinata endosymbiont from Florida, USA - Sample 2 (SPAdes) (version 2) | ecosystem: Host-associated > Tunicates > Ascidians > Unclassified | place: Key West, Florida...
GTTAAACTAGTGATTTTCGACCGGTGTTCGATGGAACACTAGTCAAACTTATCAAATTTCCTGCGGAACACCTGACGATCTTTCACGGAACACTAGTTTTCCGCGGAACACCGGTTGAAAATCACTGGCGTAGCCAGCCTCAAATTTTTGGGGGCTAAATATTTGACTTTACGCGAGCAACAGTATTTTGTTTGGGACACCGCCTCTCAAAGAACAAAATGACAAGAAATGCTAGAAATTTAGGGTGGTGCACGGTCCCCTAGTTACGCCTATGTGTACAATATAAAAAATGGGCAGCATCGGCACGTAATTACAGGTTTTGTAAAAGACACATTGAAACAAAAGATATAATAACGTTGTTCACTTGCAGTTGCACAGTCGTTAAGTGTTGGCGGACATTTTCAAGCAGTCAAACATTTATTTATTCATGTTGGAAGTACCAAGTAAGGCTGTCAGGAAATTAATGTTTTATAATTCCAAAGCCGACCTTGTCACTTTCTTTGCTTGTGTAAACCTAACCCTGGTCGATAGCGCGGTTATATCAAGAAAAAAAATTAGCAACGTAGTCTATTATGTTTCACCTTTTTCACAACAAAAACAAACAACAGGATAAGCTCATTCAGGGTTTGCTTTCTACAAATGCGATTCAGGTTTCACACAAAAATTCAACCAGTTCGAATTTTTTGAATTTACCGTCATATGCAGCGAGAGGTGGCTCGTCGTAATAAGAGGAAACAACACTCCCAACATCGTTGTTGCCGACATGATCAGTACATGTAATGTCGAGAGCAGAGTCTTGAGAGTAAGTACCGTTGATCATTGGCCAATTGATGTATGAGTTTTCGGTCACCCCGTAGCACTTCTCAGGGTCCGTGTTTCGAGACTGGGTCCTGCTTCCAAGTGACCTGCACGAACATCAGCAAACGATGCTCATCAGTGTCATAAGAATCAGCTAGTCTTGCCTTAGTCTTAGTCAGGTAGCAAGGCGTACACAGGTAATGGCAAACACAGGATGTTGACAGGAAAACGGCAGGTGCAGTCTGTTAACCAAATGTGTGGCCAGTGGAAACAGGCGCCGTCATTCTCTTCTCAAACGTACAAAACACGATATTTGGCGAAAAAAGTAGCACCATACGCAAAAGAGCGCATTTCCATCCTCTGAAAATTCACAAAAGCTGTCCAGATTCGCCTGATTTTCACAAACCTTACAGTGCTTGGGCGGGCATCTGCCCACCAAGATCCAGCCTTGTACGTGTCGGTTTATAAATGAATTTGGCAACAGCGTACCTTGCGGAATATAGACTTGCAACACTTTGTGAAGGCGGAAATTTGCTGCGAGCCATCGCTGGGGTTGATTTTGGACCTGGTAAAGTGAACAAAATTTGTCATTAGACATGTTTCCGGGTGTCATGTACAAAATATGATGATCGTCACTCGGAATTTCCAAGTCTGTTAAAGCATTCCATAATCTTTGTTAAAAAAAGTTCAGTTTTAACAGTGGTTTCCAAGAAAATTAGCAAGCTGAAAGTACAATATTTTACAGCACAAACTCGTTTTTTCTTACTGCTCAACGTAGCACAATAAGTTATTTCTTTTTGTGCAAGTTAAATCCAGTACGAAGTGTCAACAGACAATTACGTTGCGCTTATCATCTTTACGCAAATCAAAATACAGACAGACGGTGTGATTGTTCATTAGGAATGCAACCCTATTCACAGGCCCGTAAACAGGTTTTAAGGTTTGTAGGGGCAAAATACATTTTCAGGGTTTAAGAATTTTTGTTTTTATTGTATGTTTAAAACAAATTTGTATGGGCACAACAAAATTAGGGGGGCACAAAAAATTGGGAGGCAGTGCCCCCGAACGTCCCAAGGCTACATGCCTGCCTGTTCGCAGTAGCGGACGAAAGGTTACAAAACTTTTCAGCCTGTAGTTAATCAATCAATTAAGAAAGCTCAATCGCGACGAGTAAATACGATCTACCACTAAAACGATCTCTTATATTCCTTAACACTGGAAAGCTTTGGTAAATAAGGAAAGAATATACATTACAGTAGAACAGGTTCACAATGCTTTGTGGTGTCAGCAGGAATAATATAGATCGCCTTGCCAATCAAACGCCGTTTTTTTAAAGGAAGATTGTTTCAAGAGCATTACCTTTGCTCCTTGTTTCCTAGACTTCGAGATTTTGGTACAGATCTGCAATTATTTTTAGTCATGAAAACATCTAGTTATGAAAAAATCTAGGAATGTTTTGTGTGGTTGCATTGTCACTTACTTGCTGCTCCCAGATAATTGCTTCCTTGTGCAAACGACGTTGAAATATTTCCCTGAATTGACTCTTCATCTTCATCTTCAGGATTAGTTCCAACTTTTGGAGCAGTTTTGTATTTTAAAAGACGTAAGTAAGATATTAGGACGATGATGAGATAAAACTAAAAGAAAATTTTTTTTGTTAAAAATCAAAGCATCATCTTAATATTATGTTTTGATACCTTGTAAAAATAATGTTTGTCCCATCAAAGCGAGAAAATAGGAAAAAATTAGTACAAACACATTAATTTACAGTTACTCATGTTCAATCCCATAACTTATTTTTTAAAAGTTTGCTAGGCTGTAAAGAAGGGGCAATGAAATCATTTTTTAAATGAAACGAAAACTTGTTTTGTTTAGTTATGGAAAATTTTCAACAGAAATTAGCCACATTTTGCAATATTTTCTGCAATGCATAGCATAAAAATCTGGTTATCACAGGATTTTTTCGTATTGCTCAAGAGCAGTGAGCAGGAACATTAAAAGCAAGTATTGATTGTTTCGATTTTTCCATGTGTCTGTATGTGTGCATGTGCGAATATTTGAACACGTGTGTGTACGTATGTGTTTGTGTAGGCTATAAAAAAAGAAAAACATAGAGGAAAAGGAGAAGAATAGCGATGAAATAGTGCAAGCTAACAACTGTCACGACAAAATGTGACAGTCTGCTCAAACATTCAAATGCGTGCTTTTTCAGTTCACATTGTATAATTGAAATGTTCAACTTGATACGCACATATAGACATGCATGAACTCCTGTCAAAGCCCAAGCGGTTACAAGATTGTCCTTTATCCTTGTGTGATCATCTGATTCTATAACTATTGGTTGATTAGCTGCATTAACAAGCGATATCTTATCCCACTGACGCTGCTTCATCACTTTTTGAGGAATTGCTGTCGCGTAAGCGGCTTCTGCGATATTTTCGATTATTGCAAAACCGGTGGCTGATCCCCATATGATCACCGCATATTTCATGCGCTTGTAGTATTCCTGAAAAAAAAAACATGCCCAATGTCGTGCAACAGCCACATTCGCAAACAGACAAAGAAGTAACATTTTGCTTCTACAAGACTGAAAAAGTTGATTTTTAGCGCCTTCCGTCACACATCGTGCGAGTAAGCATTCCGAAGGGCGATATGTTTTTGCTGTCTTTAGAGGCGAAGTATGATTCTGTCGAACAGAACAAGGGAAGGCTACAATTTGCAGAAACGAGTGATTCTCCCGCCTTGATGACTTGAAATTAGAAATTAACCAATCCGTGCCAGCGAACTATTGAATATTTTACATAACAAGTGAACATTTAACGTCACAATTAAACAACACAGCATGCAAGCGCTAATCTGTACCGCTCTGAATAGCAAATTGTGAATCGACCGCACGTTCCTTACTTTTTGTCCCCATATGCAGGAAGCAATCAGAAGAACAAGAGCAGCCAACAGAGATATGCCAGCGGTCCCCATGCCGAAAATGAGAAGTAACCTCCAAACATCTTTGATAAGGCTCACGCCCTCCCACATGATTTTTCGCTTTCCGAGATTTTGGTTAAAATCGTCAACACGGTAAACAAGGAATCCAACGCATAGACCCTATCAAACAAATTTAAAAAAAAAACAGCTAAAAGATGTCATAAAGATTTCAACAACAAAAGTTCATTTCGCTTTGATGCTTATATACTTTTGATAAAAACGAAACGTCAAATTCTACTGTAAAATCCAACTCTTTTGCACATTCCTTCAGCCCTTCCATAAAAATAAAAAAGCGCGAAAGACCAAACGTCTCTCTTTTCATTGCGACATCCGAGATTCATTATCAACGTTTGTTTCTTTTTCACAAAATCATGCTTATTTTTAGCAGAAACATTATTTTATGGTCTGCAAGATAAATCCGATTCAACTAACATGCAACTCTTAGAATTTATCCTCAAAATAAAGACATAAATTTAAATCAAAATCGTACAATGATTGGTGATGTTCATTGTACAAAGCAACGGACACAAAACACGTTCTATTTAATTTCAATCGTGTAACGCAAAATCTTTTTACACGTCAGCCAAACGTAATATTTAAACAATGGAAGTCCAAGCCTGCTGCCCAGTATTGACTTTAAAAATGGGCTTCCTACCAATTTAATCAACTTACGACGTATATCAAACCAGTGAGTAGACTACCGGCTCCCAAACTGCAAAATCCTGCGCAGGAATATACAATAGGTTCCTTTTGTTTCTTTTTAAACCAGGGACGGCTAGAACGACTTAAGGAAGATTCCCTCGAGCTCACAGTGATGACACTTCCATTTCTTTCTGTTCTTTTTTTAGATGTGATGACACTGTCATCTTGTTCGGAGTTTTTTCTTGATCTGGTGTCACTGTCGTTTCGGTCAGAATTTTTTCTTGACTTGATGACACTGTCATCTTTGACAGACTTGCTTTTTGATGTGATGACATTGCGATTTTTAACAAAGCTTTTTTTTGATGTGCTAGCAGCGTCCTTTTCCACAGTGTTTCTTGGCGTGACCCCATTATCATCTGTTTCAGAATTTCTTGTTGATGTAGTAGCTCTTACACTTTTCACAGAGTTCCTCGTCGATGGCACAGAAGTTGTGTCTTCTTCAACCTCTGTGCATGATTTTTTTTCAACCAGTCTGCCTCGGGGAGCTGGTGTTGATTTCGATGCTTTTTTAAAACGATTGTGTTTTGGTTTCTGTTTCAACTGTTTTTCTTTGAGTGATGAACTTTTTACTTTGGGAGTAGAACCTTTTTTCTTCTCTCTTGCTTCACTTGGCGACTTGCTTCTTTTTCTTTTAGAGCTTTGTTTGCTGTTTCGTGGCGATTTTTTCCTTTTATCTATAGTGAACTCTGGAGCAAACTTCATTGTGCCAAAAGATAATGAGGTGAAAGAATTCACCTGATGTGTAAGAAAAAGAGATTGACTGTAAACAACTACGAGAAACAGCAATAACAACAGCTGAAATGTAAACAGTAAACGTTTCGTTAGAATTATTCAAGCTACCTGAAATAAAACTTTTGCCATTTGTTATGTGAAATTGCTAAAAACACCAGTAACATTCGCAATTATTGTTTTAAACTCGATAACTAAATCATCATAACCAATTGTAACAATGGATCGAGTAAATTTGCTTTCCATTCCCCAAGATGCTTTTAAGTTGGCTTTGAAGAACATCAACATAGACATCAGCAGCTTGCGTCTTAAATTGCAAAATAATATGTGGTTGCAGCCCATGCAGTCCACTTGCTGATGATCTGTCGTTAGCTTTTTGATCTTAGTTTACTGAATTTTGTTGATTATGAAAACGCTTTTTTCGCAGGGTCCAACTTGTTTTTTTCAGATTTCCTTGCGTACCAAACGTGAACCCGTTTTGAATAATCAAATTAGGCAAAGTGGTAGTAGGAGTTACTTCAAAAGCTTGCAGTTGTCGTGCATTTGACTTTCAAGTAAAAAAGTTTGGGCTTAAAGGGTTTTACAGGTTTACATAAAACTGCAGCAAGGTCGCAAATATCTTGGTGTACAATTCTTTCTATCATCGCCATTTTCACAATAGTTGTAACAGCTTAGCTTAAAACCTTAGTTCCATCCTTCTAAAGAGTTCAGGAACACCTTGAAGTAGGTGTACAAGTGCGTGTTTACCTCGCATGTTAGGGCTTTTCGGCTTGTTTCAAGTATCTCCTGTAGGGTTTCCGAGAGCCTCTGCAATTTCCTTATACCTGTATCCTACGTGAGCGCAATTTTAGAAAAGCAATCATAAAAGGTAATAATTTTCATGTCGTTACGTGGCATTATTTAAATGTAGCGAATTCATGCTCTAAAATTGGAAAGCACTAATTTAGTTGCGACACGTATGGCCCCCGACCGAGCGGTATAGTGGGATGGATGGAGATTCTGAAACCAGTAAAACTGGCTAGACAGAGTATGATGACTATAATTGTAGACTTACAGGCTTGTATATAATGAACTTAAATGCGGGACTACTTCAAGCATGTGTCATGTATAGGGTACCACAAACCCGACACCAGAATTTTGAAACGGACCGATCACAATTAGAAACATTTTGGAATGGTAAAAGTATATGAGCTTACCCTTGCCTAAAATCAATTCGGCCAACTTGCAAATTTTCTATCATTTGCGTATCCTTGCTATCGCTGCAGCATTTACCCCATATATTGCCCTTTATTTCAGGCTACTGGAGAAATCGCGTAGCCACGGGAAAAAGCTAGCACAAATGGTCCTTACGGAACCTTTCTTCCACGTCTCTAACAAAGAAGTTTGTTTTCGTTGCAACAGTAACTCTTATACCGTACGGAAGCTTTCTGTGACAACGTTAGTGGGATTAATATGAAGGTATATAATTGTACTGTAAGCCGATTTCTTTTCATGCGTTTGAAGTGACCTATCAGTTAACAGATCAACATAAACTGTCAATTCTTCCTCACGCTTTCCCACTTTGAAACATTTATGATCCCCGAAATTTTATTCAGCAAACTTTTCCCTCCTAATCAAAAAACTATTTTTGTAGAAAATGCAGACCACTGTTGAAAAATCTTCTGCGAAATTTTTACCAAATCCAAATTATTTCACTGCTGTCCATTCAGGAACAACCTTTAACATCTCTTAAAAACACTTTTTCCAACATAGTGAACTAAGAAGGGTAGAACGAGAAACGATTCATGTTTTTAAGTAAAGAGGGCATGGAAACTTTGGTCAATCGAGAGCAAAAACAACTTCCATGTTTTAACCAAAAAGCGGAAGAGTCTTAAAAAAACTTTGGAATTGTATGCTATAGCAAAACTCGCTTAAAAGGCTTAAATGATAGATCTGTACGTGTGGAGGGAAATGATGAGGTTAAATAGTCTGTAAAGAAATTCCTGACAAAGAATTCAGTGCTTCACATGTTGAACGGCAAACGTAACACATAGAAATCAGTGGCGTAGCCAGCCCAAAATTTTGCAGGAGTAAAAAAATTGGGGCAAAATGCTTCACTTTACGCGAGCAACAGTATTTTTGTTTTGGACGCCGCTTCGCAAAGCACATAATAACTACTACATATGCAGAAATTTGGTACCGACATGCCCCCCTGGCCCCCCTAGCTACGTCTATGATAGAAATTGGCGAAGAATTAGCAAATCGCAAAAATTAGAAATACGAACTGTGAGCAGTTGTTTACCTTAGACGTTCTCAAAAACGTTTAGCTTGTAGCACCTTTTCCGCCACAGGTTGTGACGCAGCACCCAAGAGCTGCTAACGGCGACGAAAGAAACTATAACAAACATTTCAAAAACTCAAATTCAAATGCTTGCATCTAAATGTACCAGTCTGTATGCATTTATAGTTTTGAAATGCAAACCACCAACGAAGAGAAATTAAAATTTTGAAATAATGCATGCCTATTCTTCTTGAGCAGAGGGTACCAATTCTGAACGATAATAAAAGTTATTGCTACCGACGGTAGATCCACTACTGTATAAATGGAAAGGCACCCAAATAGAAAGAACAAGCAGCGTTCTGTTTGAATAAGATTTCAGAACCGAGGATGCGTAGTGTTACGTAAAATTGAGTTCCTATGGAAAAGATTTGCTGATATATTTAACTTCGTCGCTTTTTAGGAGACTAGTTACTTGAAAACAAATAGAAACAACTGTAACTTTAGAAATAAAATTAGCAAAGCATCCACATCTTGAAAAATCCTGGTCATCCTCATCCTGAACGCCCCTCATTAAAATATTTTTGATTCCAGTTTTGTTATCAACACAAGATTAGCGTGTTTGCTTAAGAATTTTAGAAATTTTGAGGCACACCTGGAGTTGCCTTCCGGCTTATCTTTACTGAATCACTTATTTACTCTAAAGTAAAATTCCAAAGTTCTGCCATACTGCGTATAGGGGGTTGCAGGCACATCTGCCACGCCGTTTTTATTCTTATCTTTATTAAAATAAAAGCATGTCAGTAGTACCACGTCAGCGGTAACAGTTTTCATGGCCAAATTCATTCGCGATAGCTGCTTGCCTGTATTGATCTTCTTGGATACAAAACAAAGTGAGAAGCTTTCAAATGAAATAAATCTGCATCTAACAGTTGTCAAACACAAAGTAACTAAACTTTTTATAGTCAATTTTGTCTTACTGACATGGTGTTACTTCAGCTGTACAAATTGAAAACGTTTAACGCAGTGGTAATGACAGGCAGTTAAGATCCAATTCAAAATACTTTGCGTGTTTAAATGGTTAGCTGCCATCATATCACGCTTGTTATCTTGTTTACTTCACTGTCAGAATCATACTGTAGTTTGCCTTAGAATACGCAAGCAAAACATTTTTGCTGCCAGTGGTACAGAAGTGTTTTCAACATCCCCACGGGTACGACATTTCTGCAGTAATAGCTGACACTATGCAGTGTACCGCTCGGTCAGCGTTACGTTGTATGCTAAACTCTGTCTTTGTGTGATAAACTTATTCAAAATCCCAGACTTGTTTTAGAGTAATGCATTCCATATTCTGTCAGCAGGGCCTATGAGAGGGGGTCCAGCAGGTACATTGTTCCGGGGCCCGACAGCTACAGGCGGGCCCGAGACTGAAGGAACATTTGAGTGTTTGTTACTAACAAACTCGGAATAATGTAGCAAAATTAATCCCGGTTATAAAACTCATTTGGCCTAAAGTATTTGGTAAGCTGGTGTGATGTATTTTAATGTGAATTGCTGGCAGTGCATTTTCCGGATATGGTGCATTAATAATTATTAGCAGTAATTATTTTTGTTGAACTTGAATGTCTGCCTACTTTGTCGAATTTAAGACATTCACGAGTACTGTCCCAATGTGTCGATCGAACTGAACTTTCCTTTACGCCTTTCATTTTTAAACAAATCCTTAATAAAAACTCTCTCCAATAAACCAATAGGCTACTTTCAAACTAAGAGATACTTCAAGTGAAATTTGAATGGACACATGCCAGTCTACAATAAAATCTAATCTGACAGCAGTAGCCCCCGAATGTTACGAATATGTGTAAGATACCTAAAAAGTTTAAAAGTAACAAGTAACTACAGTGCAGGACGGAAGTGCTTGTAGTGCACCGCGGCGGTTTGCTGTGCATTTTGCTGATTGTTAAACTTGCGCCGCAAGCAGATGCAGGCTCTAATCGAATGTGAGTTTAGGATTACCGGACATATCCAGAAATCTGAAGATTCCGAAACCATACAGGAGAAACTAACCACAGTATTTCGACAGAATGCTTTAAAGCAGTGGTCGCTGGTCTGTGGGCCGTGTAGCTATTGATTGTGGCTCGCGGTCAAAAATAGAAGCAATGTCGGTTGACAAATTATTTCGTTCTCCCTTCATTCTTGTTATAATAAGTAAGCTCATTCCAAGGATACTGTTACTAAATGGTGTCGCAGTCTCATTTCACTAGCAGCGTTTTATTCAACCTCGATCGACTCCATTCATTCAGAGATGGCGGCATTTTTTCTAATTTCTTCCTTGATAAGATTTTGCGATGAACATGTAAAAGTCATGTTTAAAAAATGGTAATATTGTCACGTTACTTAAACACCGGTATGTTTTAACAGAATGTTATGATCAATAAACGAGCACTTCTTGTTGAAGTTTGATGCACATGAAATTAGCCTCATTTTTATTTATTTCAAAATAATTTTGCAAGTCTCAGGGGCACCAAATGGATTTTGTTCCGCCTAAAAAATTCTCTAGGGGGCCCTGTCTGTCAGTCCAATAGTATGATACGAACGTCGTGCAGGAGCTATTATGAGCTGAGTATCCTTCTTTATTGTCAATGTGCCAATACAAGGAAGCGGTGATCGTTAGACTGATTCGTGGTAATCCACCTCTACCAACCAAGAGCTTTTCGAACTCCGTGGTTCAAAACCTGAGTTGGTTGATGATGATTGTAACTGCAGTATAAGGTGCATCCAATCTGCAACAACCAACGCGGTCATAATGCAAGTACATGCCGCAATGAATCGATTAAACCAGTGCTTCTTAACCTTTTTCGGTTTCATTCACCCCTGTCATCGATTGCTGCATTCCCATTCACCCAACTGCGAATGCATGTCCCATGCGACAATAATAACCCGTCTACTGTAAATACACTGTTATTGCTGAGTTTGATTTTTGTACAAGATCTACTAAGTAACTCATTTAAAGACAGCCGAATCCGCATCGACTGGCAAGAAACGTGAAGCTACGAAAGCAACAAAAAATTAACCAAAAAAGCCTTTTTCTACTAAAAAGATGAATAGGGAAATATCACATTGCAAACTTCAAGAGTTTCATATTGTCAAAGCCTCCCTGACAACGTCCATGAGCTCGACCAATTACAAAAATCCTTTCTCTGACATGTACTCTTATACTGTATGCAGTACCATATTAGCTATGAGGCCCGTGCCTCACGGGCCTCAGGCCTCTGCAGTCAAGGGACCCCCAACATGAAAGCTGGCATTCAATACAGTGATAGGCGTATGAGGTGGAGGGGCGGCAGCCCCACAACCGGTTTAAAAAATTTCAGGGCAAACTCTTTTTTCATGGCAAGTGCAAGTTGCTGAAAAATCCTGAATAATAAAAAATATTTCAATACAGTAACAAATTTCAGAGCAACTCTGTTTTTCAGGATAAGTGCAAGTTGCTCAAAATCCTGAATGATAAATGTATATATTCAATAGAGTGAATTCAAGACACATTGTTTTTCAGGGCAAGCGCAAGTTGCTCAAAAATCCTGAATGCAAGATCTATATTCAATACAGTAAAAAATTTCAGGGCAAACTCTGTTTTTCAGGGCAAGCGCAAGTTGCCCACATATCCTGAACGGTGAAAAAAATTTCAGTACAGTGTATATTCACTTGGGGATGATCCCTGTAATTTGGGCTTCTGTGGTGTGTAATCTGGACCAAAGTCATGACTGGTTATTATGACTTTGGTCTGAACCAAGCCCTGGCACTTGCATTTTGAGTGAGTGTTTCATTTCCTGAGGTGCAATCTTCAGTAGAAGCGGGCAGCATGGACGTACAGATTGCTTGGACCCTTTGAGTGCGCGTCTTTAAGTGCCTTGCTCAAGCGCACAGCAACGATAACACAGGCAGGTGTAGGGAGTCAGACCCTCCAATCCTTCGCTTTGTTGCGCCGTCGAAGTCTCGTGCATATTTGCATCAGTAAAGGCATTACCGTAAACCTTTTTGTGTGGGAGAAAACAACAGTCAAGGAACTTCACCCCCTTGATTAACAAGCAAGGCAACTGCAGAATTTGCCTATAACGACACCTCTAAGGGATTGCATAAAGAACGTTATTGCCGAATTGACGTTATAAGCGATTTGAAATGCATGTAAATGATGCCATCGGGACTGAACAAAATGCAACGTTATAGGCGAATTGACGTTACAGACGAAGTCGTTATAAACAAATTCAGCTGTATAAAACAGGTTTCAGGCTCCATTCGGATTAATTTTAAAAAGTTCGTTTCAGGGCAAATTGTTTATTTTTAGGGCAAATTGTTATATTCAGGGCAAATTGTTATTTTCAGGGCAAATTTTTTCCGCCACCCCTCCCCCCCCCAAATGAAATGCTTTCCCGTACGCCAATGAATACAGTTGTAGCCTGCCTTCGCACTATGATTGTTGCCCGACGTTCAATGCAATATCAGATTCAGACTACGCATGCAACAGGAAAAAACACATTACTGGCGCCTGTGACATCAAGAAGAACGGTATGGCATCTTGTTCACAACACACAGGAAAAGAGCAGAGTACAAAACATGTGACCATGGTAGCCAAGCCACAGCAGGGTTGCCATATTGGCGAATCTATTGCTGGATTCCAAAAATCTGGCGAGTTTTGAAAACGTTTGGCTACAAATATTTCGGTTTGGCGATTTGGCGAATTTTTGGCAATTTTTTGAAAGCATTTGGGTACAAATTTTTTGGTTTGGCGAAATATACTAACGTATCATTTTCTGTAAATTATTCTCTGAAAATGTGTTCCAGTGTCATTTTATGTACGCCCTGTATACTTGCATGCATTTGGTTACAATTCAGATGTAGGGTTATTATTTCTGAGCTTGCTGATGGTTTGAAAATTCGTGACATCAACTGAAAGTGTGATTGTTTTGCAAGTAGGAGCATAGTTGTTAACAATTCCTATAAAATGTATTTGCAAAATGTTGAAACTGATTATTTAGAAATATTTTTAAAATGCTGAAAGCCTATATGCTTTCTGATAAAATACAAGGCGAAAGATAAAGGAGCAGTAAACGACTGATTTCCAGTGAAAAAATTAATGTTTTGTTAAAGATGCAAACATTTCCAGAGGGTTGGCTATTCTTTGCTGAGTTTTGACTATTGTTTGAAGTTAGGTTGGGTACAGTTTTCAGTTGTTTTTTTTTTATCTGCCAACCCTGAGCCACAGTACGTCAGTTAGAACGGCTAACTTGGTAATGAAGGTTGTCGTCCTTGAGTGTTGTGAGAAAACAGTGTGCCTCGTAGGTGAGATTACGGATATTATAAATTCAGGCCAAATGTAGCGAAAATACAAAAGTGGAGCAGCTAAAAGGAAACTCAGGGTAGAGCAAGAAAAACGAGATAAGCAAATTAAGAAAAATATCCCACGTCTGCTGATACATGGGTTTGAGACAAGCTTGATCTCTAATATTAAACGTAAGAAGCCATTACTGAATGAAGATAAAAATGAGTGCATTAAAATTAACGAAGCACAAATAACGTTAAAGTCTGGTTAAGGGTTTTTTAAGGAAAATGTTAGGTACCTGATATGGACCTGTAGGGACCCGATTTTCTCTGATTCTAGGGACCCGATGGTAATTTTTTCTAATTCTAAGGACCCAATTTTCAATTCTAGGGACCTGAATCGGGTCCCTAAAACCCCTTAAGAAAACCTGGTATAGTTATCAAATCAGCGTATCTGTAATTGAAAGCGATGCCAATTTTAACGTTTCACAACCACCAGCAGTGTGAGAGGATAGGCCTAAAGCAATGGCAGAAGCTGAAAGAAAAGCATGTACTTCACAGAAAACTAATCCATTATTTACCAAACTATCCATTATTTATTTATTTATTTACCAAACGACGTTGGTAGTTGGCCAGGCAAAGCAAGTGAAGAAATGAGAGTTTTTGGAACAACAAGGCAGTGAGGAATGTCAGCATTTACAGAAAGAGTACAAAAATTATATTTCACAAAATTGCGATACTGTACGTCTTCCCTGTTTTATCCGCAATGTTCACATGGTGAAACAGTAATTCGATCGTGCCTCTGTTTTTCACCTGGAAAGGTACACTTTACTGTTTTGTATGCAAATTGTTTAAATCAGCTATGTCCAACGAATGGCTTACTGAGCCAAATATTGTGTCACTATCTTAAGCAGGGCCGCACATTGAAGGACATATTAATGAGGGCCGCACTTTGAATGAATTACTTTGATCTTAGCAAATTAAATTTAGTTTAACCTAATGTACTGAAAGCGTTCGAATCCTAACTGCAATGGTAACAGACGTGAAAAAGTGTCATTGAGGACTCTTGCATCAAAAATTTCAAATTCAAGATTATCAAAATAAGGACAGATTGTCAGTATGTAAGATGCTTTTGCTACAGCGAAAACCTAACCTGGGCCGCACAAAACCTTCGCCTGGGCCGCATGCGGCCTGAGGGCCGCGGGTTGGACATAGCTGGTTTAAATAAATCTCGTGATGAAGAAGTATTTTCTAGGAATGGGTAGCCTACTCTGGTTGGAAGAATGCATCTCGAAGCATATCTTCGCACGAAATATCTGCAGCGCATAACAATGCTCTTACATCATAGACTGTAAGAGTTGAAGAAACTGGTCGCGGTGATTACAATCTTGCAAAACAAATCGATGAGGCATAGGGGCACTATGCGACATTGGTTTTTATTGAAAAGATGGGGACCCTCGAAAAATTGTGCCATAGCCCCTAAAAGCCTAAACTGGCACTGATCGTATCCGGTAGTCATGAGCAATAGTTGTGGTAGTCAGATGTACCAGTTGTTGCAAGGCTTTTAATGCATTTTTCTTCAACTATAGGGACTCAAATGAACCAACCCTAAAATCCTCACAATAGATAGAGATATACTTTGAAAGACGTTCTGATACAATCTTGCTGAAAGAAACTTATTCTCCCCTTCCCTTAAAAATCTGTGTCTTTTAAACTGCGAAGCTAATAAAGCTGGCTTGTCCTGATTGATTTCATCTCTTGATTTACAATTACTTTCATCAAAACAAAATGTTCTTGTGCGTATTTTGTAGTCCTTCTGTAGGTATTGCCTGAGATATAATCGCCTATTAGATGTTGGAATCAATACCAAAGCGGAAAAGAAACAAATATCACAAATAGGCTACTCCTGTACTTCGACTGGGAAGGCTGCTCTGATCAGTGTTTGTGTGTCTGGTTTTCACTCAAGATTGAATACGAATCTTTCGAAAATACTACGATTCTACCAATTAACCTTCGCACCGGAGTACAGGATGTTCATCTCATGCAGAGCACAGCAGAGATTCCGTCACTCGAATGAATAAAACATGGCATCTTTATGTAAGATCTAGGCCTATTATATCATAGAGGTAGTTTACTTACAGTTTTCCTGAAGTGATAAGTTGCTGGCAGCTTTTAAAGCGGCTTCACACAGAATCCGATTTACGCATCAGACCGTCAACGGTTAACGGTCCGTTTTGGGAACCGGCTTACGTGTTCCGGGAGGCTATCACACAGAAAACGGGCGCCTTTTCGCGAACGGCTTACCATGTGTAGCAGGAATACATCATCGTCCTGTTAATTTGCATTGAACTGCTGTTGTATTTTGTTACATAAAATCTGCTAATTCCAGTAGGCACGCTGTTCTATAAATAATACGTTTTTCGAGGGCTACTTGTAGCAGATTTCGCAGTGCGTCTTGAACTTATTGTCAAGCACTGTTATCCTGTTTATATGGCACGCAAAAATTGTGGCTTTTTCGATTGTGGCCGGCCTACAGATAGTGGCTAAATTTGGCCACAATCAGCTATGTGTTCACATGGCCCTTCTGATTATCAGGACTAGAGCACTATGCACAACGAAGTTAAAGTGCTAAAATTCTTCGTTGGATTTCTGCACCACATAGGCCTGGTAGGAACACATCACGGCAGCATTCTGCGGTTTTGAAAAAGTATATTCAGGATTTTTGTTCTCGACACATTTTTAAAGCAGTAAAGATACGTGATGCTTGAATAACTGCTGAAACATCAACATTTTAAAATTTGAGAGTGACCCAAATTTTTTAGAATTATGTCCAACACATTTTTCTAGGGGAGCAAAAAATTTGCAGGGGGTTGCCCCCTGCACCTCCCTGGTTACGAGCCTGGCATGGACACGGTATAACTTCTGCACTGAAACCAGCTTTTGCAGTTTGCATGCAATGTTGTTGATGGTAGGCAGGCCCACAACCTGGGGAGACAAACGGGCAATTGGCCCTCCCAAAATTTTCAAAATCATGTTTAGTTGTTGGGTGCAACAACAAGTTACATTTTGTGGCCCAAAAGATATCCGCTAGTTGCGGCCAGTCGCGTCGCTGCGGGGAGGCTTAACTTTTCAAGCGTCAAGAACGCTTGAAGTTCGCGTCAAGAACGCTTGAAATTTTATTCATAAATGTTGATATGTGTTGGGTAAAAAAGATGAACTAGAGGATACAAAACCTTAGCAACAGAAAATTCATTCACCCTTCATTCACACCTGTTCTTTCATTCACACCTTGCAAAAACTTCATTCACCCTGGGATGAAACATTCATCCTGTTTAGAAGCACGGGATTAAATAATGATTGCGAGGCGTAACGGTTCAGCGACATAAAAATCTGACAAAACGTCAATTCAGCATAAAATCCTTTTACAGCTTTTCACACACTTTCCTGCTGCCGAATTGTCAACAAAACAAAACTCTGCAATTTTCTGAACGCCATGAGCGTCGGAAGGGGTGGGCAGGGGGGGCTTTCCCCCCTGGATTAAAAAAATATAGGCAAATAAGTTATTTTCTTACTTGCGAGTGGTAAAAAAAATTTCACGACTTTTTCACCCTAAAAAATTTTTGGAAAAAAAAACTTAATGGCCACCCCCCTGGAAAAAATCCTTCCGGCACCCATGCTTGACACAGAAATTCCCTGCTCCACATCACTTATTCGTAAATTTGTAATATCTGAGAATGGCAAATAAAGTCAATTTATTTATCAATCTCTTAACCATTAAAGTTTTAAACTAATCAAGAACCATTGCATTCTTCTAGAAAGTGCAGTTCACTTCATCGATGCATTAATTTGGAAATTTGACTCCGTTTTATAATTGTTTTTCACAAATATCTCTTTTCCACGCAATATAATTATTCTCCACCCATTAGTGGAGTATAGATGGCGGTGTAGGTTTTGGCGAACAGGGCTGCTTATTGCCTTTCACACAAAATTGTCATGCGGCTTCCAAAAAATGCTTGAATTCCCGTAGCCCAAGTCTAAAAATCTGCATAAAATGCTCATGAAGCTACAGTAAAATAGCTTGATTGCCTACTTGTTTTCGTTATACTGTACTACCGTCGGGTGTTGGAACCTTACACATATACATATCGGGCTACTTTTATGAGCTTGGGCAATGTCAAATAAACTAGTGCTGTCCTGCCTCATCAGACAAGAAACGTTGCTGATTCTGAAACATTAAGAAAAAACTTCCAAGATGAAATTTAGAAAGCTTGTGATGTGCTACAAACATCCATTTGATTTTCTAAAAAAGAACTTACAACATGCAAATATTGTGAAGCTCTTTACAGCAACAAAGCTTTCATAACATTATGTCAAGAGTTAAACGCTTTTATGCGCTGTTGATGTGAAATCCACGTAAGTTTTTGTTGAAACATTTTCTGAGTAGACAAGGGTAAGATTCTTAATGCACATAAAATAAGTTTTAACCAGAAGCTTTCTTCGCAAACACCCAGAATGATATCAATGGTGTTTGCCTTAATTTTTAATAAAAGTTAAAGAACAAAAATTTGCGTGAATTGTTGTGCAAGTCTCCAGGAACTTTACAGCTTGAGCAATTCAAACTTAGTTTAATAAAGCTCGCTGTAAATTTGTGCTTTTCCACTGAAAAAACGGGTCTTTTGTCCCTGAAAATAACTTCAAAATGTAGAAGGAAATAAAATTTTTATGACCAGTGAGACGAATATGCAGGCCCGTAATTAGGGCCGCAAAGGGGCGAAGCCCCCATGAAAAGTTTTTCGCCCCCCCTTGGAAAAATACGCTGGAAGTAGTTAAAAACTGTTGGATATAGTTTAAAAATTTAGGTCCCTCCCAGAAAACTCTTCGCCCCATCTGGTGTCCCAAGCTGGTTACGGGCCTGCGCACATGACAGTGTTACATCTACCTGCAGGCATCAAGCAGTAATACACTACTTCATAGGAAGTCTAATACAAGTGTAAGGCATGCATAAGGTCGTTGTTTCAAGCTTCGTGTATTGCATGGCAAGCAAAAGATTTGTCAAAATTTTATCTAAAGAAAGCAGTTGCAGATAAATGTATTGCTCAAAAGATCTTATCTAACAAAGCAACTTGCTACTGTTCTACTTGCAGAATATTTTTTAAGTGGAGCTTTTCGTTCAGAATGATTTTTGTAACATATGAAGATGTTAGGGAAAATCTCACAAGACCAAAAATTGCAAGTAAAATAATAACTAGTGCTGCCGTATTAAAGCGAATTTATGTGTGAAAGAAGTTTACCGCAAAAAAGAGTTGCTTTTCATTGTGAAATCGCCAAGTCTGCATTTTATGAGCTGTGATTGAAAGTAGGAGATCGGTAAATATTGCCACAAAATTCCATGTCCAATAAAGATACCGATGCAATTAATTTTCTTGTAATTTGAGTGTAACAAGAATTCGAGGTTTAGAGGGAAAAATAGCACATCAAATTAATAAAATGAAGCCTTTACATTCCTGCAATTAATCTGTACAGTACATCAACATTTGGTTACGTTTGACCGCAATGACCTTGACACATTCTGGTTTTGCCGCTAGTTTGTTATATGCATTTTAGTAAAAATGAGTGTTGTTTTATAAACGCCTTAGACAATCTTTTACTTTTTTACTAACACTTTTACTAACAGGGGTGTCGAAATGATGAAAAGAAATTCAAAGCCTGATTGGATTGAAGATCTTGGACCTAGCTAGATGTTTACATAAAGTTGCTATTGGTTCCACGGGAATAAAGCAGGTATATTTTGAGTGCGCTATTGTGCACTAATTTCTAATTGAGATTGCTTTAAATAACGAAGAAGTTGATGCAGCTGTGCACCTTGCAAATTCTTAGAAACTATGACCAACATCAAACTGAGCTAAGTTAGAAAACCTTTTGCCAACAGAAAGCAAGGTATAGAAATGGTTATGTTTGTTTTTGCTCTGAATAACTTCAGTAGAAAACAATATTTTGTTCTTATATGAGCTTTTCTACGTGTCTCACACCGCCACAGATGGGAAAAAAACAAGAATTACTGGGGTAAACTTACCTCCTAACTAACAAAGATAAAACTGCATATTTTTTCTTTCAACAAAATATGACAAAACAGGAAAACAAAAATAAGATCCTAATGTTTATTTGTGTTTGATATGGCAATACTGTACCAGTGTACCAGGTTATAAATGGATATTGATGATCTAAAGTAAATGCAGACTCATACCGAAAGCTTACAGATGATCCTTCCATAACTGCCTGAGCACTGGATCTAATGACACCTTTTTATTCAAACGTTAAATTTTCAACAATCTTTAGTGATTTTATGAATTAGCACTAAGTATATTTTTTATGAAGACAGACTTATTTTTGAAACAGCACAACATCTGCACGGTAAGCTGATGCCTTCCCCATAGATTGCCGAATCACAGTTAAACAAAGTACTTCTGCTATAGCCTACGTCAAATTTTACCAATCCCTGATATCACAGATTCAGTAGCACCAGCTATCCTCACATTCACGAAACATTACATTGAGCAATCAATACTTTTGCGAAAACCCTTGTGAGATCAGCGCTCAGTCAAAAACCACTGGATTACTAAATGCTGCACGCAAGAAGATTCACAGTCTGAGCTACCAAAAAGTTGACTGTCAACTCAATTGAAGGCCCTGTGGCAACAATCTAACGTGTTCTCATTATCAGATTGCCAGAGGCCATTGATATTTGTTGCTTGTGGAAATTACACTATTGTCGATGAATCGATAAACAGCTGTTAACAAGACGTAAGTACGTGTATTTTCCTTTCGAACAAATAGAAATGTATTGAAAGACATGCAACACACTACTCAATTAACTATCCGGTAAAAAATCAAAGTTGATCAAGAGTTTTCTTTGTAGTTTCTAAAATTAAAGTAACTTTTTCAAAGCTTTCGCAATTTTTAGCAGCACTGGTTTTGTGAGAGCTTTTTCCCATGTAATTTCTTCTTATGACAAACTGTAGCTAAACTGCAGAAATTCTTTGTAAGAGAAAAACTGATCTTGTGTAGAACTGTAATTAATGAAGATGCTTAATGATTTGCAAGGACTCTCGGGGAATGAAAGTAGTATTCAACTCCAATGCCACAGATCATAGGCGTACGAGGCGGGGGGGCTGCCACCCCCTTGGTTTGAAAAATTTCAGGACAAACTCTGTTTTCAGGGCAAGCGTTTCAGGCAAGGGGGTTTTGGGGTTAAAACGCCCCTTGAGCTTGATATTTTACAAAAATTTTATTACCTTCGCAAGGAGATTAATTGTTTTTACATACATTTGCTTGTTAATTTGTCGACTTAATGCAAATATCACGGAATAAATTTGCATGCAAATTTCAAGGAACATTGTAAATGGGCTAAAAAAGTAATAATTAGGTTTTGGTGGGAATCTGGGTTATCATCTGCGTCCAGAAACCATCTCACCACATTTTGCAGACCTTTCGTCCACTAAGCATGTTTAAGATCGTTTTCCGCGATAGTTCACTTTGTCCGAAACCATTGTCTTTATATTGTCTGCCAAAGGCGTACACAAGTGGGAGTTGGGGTTAATCCCCCACTTTAGTTTGATATGTCACAAAAACTTTGTTACCTGCGAAAAGGAGATTAATTGTTTCCGCATACTTTTTGCTTGTTAATTTGTCAACTTAATGCAAAAATTGGAGTTGTAAATGCTCTGACATAGTGATGAGTGTGTTTTACTCTCCTGTTTGAACGCTCATCCTGATATTTTTGCAGTTATGAACTGCTGTGTCGCAGCGTTGAGTGTGTTTTCCTCCGATGTCCTAACTTGGAGCGCTGATGTTTTAGTTTATATTCAGTGCCAAGGACGTACGCAAGTGGGTATTGGATTAAAAAAAACCTTGAGCTTGATTTTTTACAAAAACTTTATTACCTGCACAAAGGAGATTACTTGTTTTCGCATATATTTTGCTTGTTAATTTGTCGACTTAATGCAAATGCCCCGGAATGAATTTGCATGCAAGTTTCAAGTAACATTGTAAATGGGCCAAAAATTAATAATTAGGTTTCAGTAGGAATCTGGGTTATCGTCTGGGTACAAAAACCATCTCACCACTTTTTGCAGACCTTTCGTCCACTAGGCTATGTGTTTGGCGATAGTTCACTTTATCAGAAAAATTGCATTTATTTTGTCTGCTAGGGCTGATCAGCGCAAGCGCTGACAGCATTGGCTGCATTAGGCCTACCAATTTCTGTAGCACAAAACTGTTTCACGAGCTCAAAAACAGCAGTTGTTAACATGCAAGCATCCATTTATTGTGTCTCAGCAGGAAAAAAGGAAAACTAAAAGTGTGCTGGATTTCTAAAAATAACAGCAAAATCGAAAGTTTTCTTGCGTACTTTGTGCGCACTCTCAATTCTTGTGTAGTTTAACAAGATTCGATTTTTCAAACCGGGGTGTGAGCCAGCCAGTCCACCCGCATTTACTCGATGCTCGACTGCTTATATTCGACAAGACCGTACTCCCTTGTTTTAACGCACCACCTGATATTTTTGCAGTTACGAACTGTGTATCGTAGCGTTCGGTGTATTTTCCTCCGATAGCCTAACTTGGAGAGGTAGTAGCATTGGCCCATGAGCGGAGTGCTGGGTTCCTTGCTCAAGGGAACAACCAGGGAGGGATCGAACTCCTGCCTCACAAGGGAGAGGCCTGCTCTTTACCGAAAGAGCCAACCGGCCACATATAAACAGTATTCAGCTGTGGCGTAACTAAGGGGGGCAAGGCCTCAATTTAAAATAAACTGACTTTGTTTTCTGGTCACGGATATACGCACTACGCAAATTTTTTTATGACTACTGTACGTTTCCTCTGCTTGATTTTCATTTTCCGATTTCATTCTTTCACTGACAAAATTGCTTTACACGTGGCTGTTAAGTAAATTAGCACATGTAACAATGAACACCAGAAAAAAAACTTCGGTTGGCGTGAGATTTGAGCCCACAAACATCAATCAGCGTCTTCGAGAAGCGATATATGTCTAAAACTTATAACATCCAAGCACGCATATAGGTTTATTTCAAGAGGCTCAGACAACGAAAGTTCAGTTTTCTTTCTCACCGGCTAATAAGTCTAGTAAAAGCATTATACTAAAACTTGCTTCCAGAATGCAGAAAAATGCGTATTTTTGGTGTAATTTTGCAAAATTTTCCCGGGGGCATGCCTCCGCACTCCCTAGAATGGTCATGCCTTCGGCACTTCCCCTAAAGTTTATTTGTGACGTCACACGATTGTGACAAAACTTTGCTCCTCCCCTCGGAAATTTTCTGCGTACACCACTGGTATTAGACGTTCTCTCGACTTCGTTCGCTCTCGCTTTACTCGGGCTCATCAATTAGAGCCCGAGCTGCACTATGCAATTAAGTATTTTTAAAAATGTAATTCATATTGGACTGAATGTTTTTTGAAGCAACGGATTTGTATAGAACATTGGATTTGAGGTCCAATCCAACGGACAGTTCCCATTTGGAGAATAATTTCAAACAAACGATAAATTGCCCAGCAACTCGGGCTGATATGAATGAGCCTAGTAAGCAGAGGACTTAATGGTGTTATCATTGCTCTGTGACGTACATTACTCAACAATGGAGAGGTTATTATGAGAACTTCTCATTTATTGTTACATAACCAACGTCACAGAGCAACAGTAATGCCAGCCAGAATGAAAGCAACTGGAAATTTCAATGACGCAAGCGTCGGAGGGTTTTATTCAGTCAGAATAAGCCGCATGATGAGCCCGAGTGATGCTTTTGACCCGGGTCGCCCCTGTAACAGCTCATTTGAATTTCAGGTGGTTCACCAATACGTTTTCATTGTGGCGTAATTTGTCTAAACTCTAAAACAACGTAATTTCGACCTGCATATGGTGTATAGGTGATGACGCCATATTTCAATACTTGTGACGTCACAGCAGTGGCCAATTCAAACCATAAAAATTTTGTATAGTTTTTATAACGTGCACTTGTTCCCCCACTTTGAGAAAGGTACCGCCACCCATGATTGTCAGGCTTATATAAACTGGTGTGTTTAAGGGAAGGCAAGCGAGGCACTTGCCTCAGGCCCCCCTTTGCAACTGCAATGTGCAAACTAGCCTACCTTGCTTTCAAATGGGGCACAACAGCAACTGCAATGTATAAGTATAAGCTAGCTACTTTTCTTTGAAAGGGGCTCCCAACAGCAGTTGTAATGTGAGAATACCTTGCTTTCAAAGGGGCCCAAAATAACTGTAATGCACTTTTCTTTCAAAGGGCCCCTTAACTTCACTGATTTCTAGCACTTCATATTTCAATTTCGGAGATCGAAGCTTTCTCTGGGGTGCTAAGTGGTGACGGGACTGGAATATTGGGCCCCCTGTGACAGCGTGGGCCCCCCAATTGGGGGGTATGGAGTGCGGGTGATACGGCTCTGGTTTTTCGTTGCGGTCACTGATTATATGATTACAAAAGGTCAATAAATTGCAAGTTTGTATTCGACTAAAAGTTGAAGAAGGATAGGTTCCTCGAGCAAGCCCGCCGCCAGGATTTAGCAGCAGGAGGGCCAAAAACCAAAAGGAGGAGCCTAAAGCCAGAAGGGGGGACAAATTTTTAAAATACAGTATTGGACGTATGCAGCAACCGGTGGGCCAAACGTGAAATGGGGGGGAACCGATTTCAAATGGGGGTGCCGGGCACCACTGGCCTCCCCGCTGGCGACGGCCCTGTCTATAGGGTTTCGAACCCAATGTTGAGGTTTGGGGTGTTGCCCAGCGTAGACATTGCTTGCGAGGAATGACTGTCGTTGCATGCAGAGATGCTGGTTTCCCC
>Ga0210059_1004028_pt1 | contig 23649 bp, 16 predicted proteins | sample Ectturendosymbi2_FD_188042 | JGI IMG/M metagenome (GOLD analysis project Ga0210059, IMG submission 188042) | Ecteinascidia turbinata endosymbiont from Florida, USA - Sample 2 (SPAdes) (version 2) | ecosystem: Host-associated > Tunicates > Ascidians > Unclassified | place: Key West, Florida...
GGCAAACCTGACGTTCACAGCAATTCCACCATTTCAAATAATACATTTCTTTTGCACATCAAACTAATCTTGCTTGTTGCAGGTAACAGCGCAGCTGACTTTCAGCGTCGGGTATGAAGCCGACGCAAGCCCAGGTTACATCCAATCAGCATCGAAACACTGTACTATTTGACGTCAGCCACAGTCAGCGACAGGCAAAGCGGCCGTGGCGAAACCTCGCCAGATCGCAGACGACAGAAGCGAGTGGCGGCGAAAAGCTCGAAGCTGTTCCTTCGTAAGCACAAACCAATCAATCAACCTGCTTCGTCGCGCAACCAACGATCAAGCGTCCGACACAACCACGTCAATATGAAAGTACTGCTGCGCTGAGTGCAGGACGGATCTGGGTTAATTTGCTACAGGAGGTAAAAAACAAAAGAAAACAAAACACCGCAACACAATAAGGAGCAAACGAATGCAATGAATCCGAAACATTTGGCAGAGCGGGCGAAGAAGCGACGCCGGTCGGTGTTCGAACACATGGAGCCTGGCACGCTGCGAGGGTCGCCAAGCGAGATATTGTTCGGGTGGATGCAGCACACACACACACACACACACACACACACACATCAGCTACGTGCGACTGCAGCGGCCCCGCTCTTGCTTCGCACGTAAATCGCTTGCGCTGGAAAGGCACGTTACAGCCCCAACCCCACCCGGGAAGTCGAAATTTGGAGCAGTAGCGCGTTGATTTCGATGTTGCTTCCCAATCGTCGAGCGCGTGTGACACAGCTCGCTTCTCTGCGTGCGACGCGCATCGAATGTCGAAGCATTCGAGTGCAGGCGTTCGATTGAAGTGCAACTGTTGCAGCTGCAAGAGGTTTTTTTCGAGCGAATTAGCTTTAACCGTGGATTAGAATTTGTTGAACGATTCTAAACTTCTCGTGCGTGACGAGATGAAAAATATAAGGAGTCAGAAAAAAACGACCGAAGTGCACGTCAAGTTCATGACAAACTACCTACAAAGTCACACTACAAGGCACTTGCACGGCACACGCACGCACACACACACATACAGGCACAAACACGCACGCGCAAAGCACAGATACAAAGAACAACCACGTGAAATCGCGACTTCCACTGTAAAATTACGACACGACACAGCAAGAGGTATGTATAAACTGCGACAATGATGATGATGATGATGATGAGAACGAGAAAAAAGTGATACGAAGCACTGACCTCCTTAAGCGAAAAACTTCCAAACGAACCGAAGGCAAAACGAACATGGTCGGAAACAATGAAAATGAATATGTCTATGCTGTTACGCTCCGATTAAGCACGGCACGTGTTGGAGAGGGATCACTGAACTTGTCGACATTTTCTGTGTAGATTAATCTTGTCTGCGAATTTCGTCGCAAGGCCCAACATTATTCTTCAGCAGGTCGTGTACAAAAACCGATCGCGAGAAACGCCACTGAAATTCATCACCATATATAAGATACGACTGCATGGTATGAAATGGAGGAGCAGGCAAAGTAAAAAAATTTTGCATTTGGTGGACCGCAGACGTGCCCAAGTCATTAGCCACGGCAGCAATGGGTAATGGGAAGTAAATGATCAGGTGAATTTAAATGCCAAAATAAATTGCAAACTTTTCAACCAACAGCGTTTTGACTGTTACGTGACAGCCAAATCTCCGTAAGCAAGCTTGAGATTTCGTAGACCAAACAAAAGACTCCTACTGCGAACAATTAAGTCGTGAAATCCTGGACCTGAATTTTGAGTTGAAGGTCGATGTAACAGGGTTTTGTGAACATTTCTGTTGCCACAAAGTCAAATACGCTGAGTGATTTGCGAACAGCACTGCGCCGACTGTGCGCATTGATAGTGGCCAGAACGGAGAAAAACATCCACCTGCCACTGAAATTCTTGCTAGTGACGTGTACAATCCATCTGCCGCTAGCGGACACCAAAAGCAGTCACTGCGCTTTGAGACCGAATTTGAACGAACAACCTCCCCAGCATGGAAAAGCAAACAAGCGGCAAGGTAGTTGCTTTCAAACGGCCAAGTGTGTGCAAGGCAGCTGTACAGAGCACATCTTGACAAGATGAGCGGCACTGCAAGATCTGGGGTGACAGCGATTGGTCGCGACGGTGGGCGTTTCCAGATAAAGAAACCAACACAAAAATCCGGCCAAGATGTTCCATCAAATGTGCGCAACTTAAAAGGCGAATTTTCTGAATGCTTGCTTTCAGGTGAGCCTAAAACTGGAAGTTCGCACACCGTCAAAAATATTTCCGCAATTTCGGCGCCAAACTACACCCAATAGTCTACTTCCTTTAACAAACGTAGTAATTCAGGTCCGTTTTCTGAACAGGCGCAATTGATATCAACGTCAGGCAACAAATAGGGAAGGCGTGTGTCTGCATACAAGTCCGCAAAATTATGTTCAAAAGAAAAAAAGTCACCAACCGATTCCGCAAGCAAATCGTAAATCACTAGATTACAAAAAAACGAAGTTTAAGCCAGCACAATCCACCAAAACCGTAGTTCACCACGCTGAACGCGCCTGCATGCGGTAACAAAAAGCTCACGGTCCACACGTTAGTTGGAGCCAGAAGGCAATTACGACAATCAGTACAGGAGAGCAGCAGCAACACTAGGGTACAGAAATCACAGTTGCAAGCGAATGGAGTGTACAGCGATTAATGGTTTGTGCTAAGTAAGAACGAAGTAATGTGTTAGACAACGGTGACTGGGTGTGCGAACGAGACACTTGGTTAGTTAACAGCACTCAGCAAGCAGCTACGAAAAGGATCCTCCAAACTACTGGTGAGCACTCGTGCGTTGAGCAGAGGCTTGGCTTCGGCCAGGCATCGACTTCGGCACTGCACGGGGCCGCTGGGCGGCGTCTGCTCGACATATGGGACAAGTCCTGTTGGTCTGTGAATACGAGTAACACCTTTGTACTGCTGAAGAACACCACGGATTAGGATGTACTGTAAATTCAATCATTTTCAGCTAATGCCGTCGCATTTGTACATCATAAAAGCTACAACGGAAAACAGAGCACAACGAATTTTATGCATGCAAAGCTGGGGTTCATGATCATTGTTATCTGTGTGCTTTCAAGTTTTTGGCCTAAAAACAACTGTAACTAACCCTTACATTTTTGAGGCTTTATGATATACGAACGTCACTCACTCAAGAAAAGTTTTGACAGCGGTCTGCGAACATTTTATTTGATTTTGGGTGATAGCAATTGGCGGATGATCGTGGCCTGGAGTTTGCTTCTTGTCGGGGCGGATGAGCTGAACGCACTTGCCCCAGGAGTGCTACGGCGGTGGATCGAACACCAAACCTTTAAATTGAAAGGCGAAAACCCACCCTATCGCTGAGCTATCGCCACCCCGAAATTTTGACGTCGGGTCAATTGTGCGCAATAGCGTTCGGGCAAGATAATGTTTCACCATCAGGACGTTAACGCTTCGTGGGTAAATTTTCATGAAGTAGCGAATGCTTTTCAGCAAAAACGCAAGCACTGCCAGTTAATACTAACCTTGAGCCAGCGGTCAACACACTTGGCATGGAACTCGTGGTTGCAGGGCAGCACACGCAGCAGCTGCTTCGATTCCCACTCACACATGCACACCACACACCTGAGGATAATATAGAAAACAGAAGAATGCAGACATCACTTGCCGCAGGTAAATTTCGAAGAAGAGGTACTTAAAAGCGCCACTAAAACATGCGCCAGTTGTATTCAAACCAGAAACAAAGCTTTTTCCGAGAACCTACACGGGACAGCACCTTCCCGCACACAGACATTATACGAGCGGTTTTCAAAGAATCGCGCAACGTGAACCACAATCAGTTGAACAACACTTACATCGGCTGGTCGCTCTTATGAGTGCCAGGCTTGTACCTGTACGAGGCAAGTTGTTCGATACGGCTCTTTGGCATGCCGTGTGGCTTCGCCTCGCCCAGACGATCAGCAAGGCTGAGCAGCGCCTGTAACACACCCAGAGGACCATGAAAAACACGAGGTCAACACGTTTCGTGCTGAATCACAAAATAGATTCGTTGTGTTTCACACAACGACATTTTCCCTAGCCAGTAATTTTTTCAACGACATAATTGCAAACGTTTCGATACCTCCTGTTATCATCATCAATACGTCGTTGATATCGTTTTCATTGGCCGTGATTTTCGTGATAAGGCTATTTAACATTTCCGCTTTTCGTGTGCCAATACGATTTTCTTTCTAAAAGCTTCTTTTGAGACGGTTTGATAAAAAATTCACTTTTAAGTTCTTTTTCAATCCTGCGAAAGCTCAAGTTACATGGGAAAACGTATGACTTTACGAGCACAGTTGGCCAGGATCACGATGAGAACTGAACGGCAAAGTACCTCGTAGTTTGAGGGGTCGCCTTCATCTTCCATTGATGACATGTAAGGGCCCAATGTCATGAATAGATTCATAAAGAATCCTGGAAACGGGGGACTGAAACAAAACGCAGATGTAACGCACATGTGCAGCACCTGCCGTGAACTGAGATTAATCTGCAACACATCTCTGGAACTCTAAGGAAGTTGCAGCTTCGCAAAAAAATCACTTTAGTCGCGATTGCATCACAAAGTAAAAACTGCAAATAGATTCGTAACTACAAGTGAAGCTCACCAATACGTACAAAAATCAGCCTGTTATTCTGGTTCTAGCACTACGTCAACGAAAACGTTTGAACCTTTTTTTCCATCAACACAGAAAACGTTGTCACTTACTATGCGACCAAGTGAGGCACTGTTGGAGAAACGTGGGTCATGCTCCACGGTGACATGACCAGGGGGTGCGTATGAAAAGCGGGGGTGTGATGATAGACACCGGCTCCGGCCATGTGAGCAGCCTGAAGAAAACGTACGGCGGTTAATCGCAAAACATAAAGCCTCAAGCCGCATTTAAACTCAAACAGAAATAAAAACGCGCTCACGACAAAACATCAATCAAAGGGCGCCTCAGAGCAAATACTACGAGAAAGGTTACTTACTTCGTTCAATATCAACAAAAAATGAAAAATGTCGATACCTGAGTAACGCGCGAGTCAACGGCAGCATATTCCGGGTACATAGGATGCACGCCGGGAACAAAAGCTGCGGTTGGCATGGGAACAGAGCGTGACGATCCCATTCCTTCAAGATTTTCTTGCAGGTGTTGTTCAGATGGTGGATTGTGAACAAGAGAGTGAAAGTGCAATGACTGCAACAAAGCCGACTTTAAGCCAACTACAGTATGCGTGGGCATTCAAAGCTAGATTGTAAACTGAGATACCAGCAAAACACAAGCCAACAACTTACGATTCCAAGCACGTGCGTGTTGTTTAAAAACAGTTACGCTATCGGACACAGCAATAACGTATTTAACTGATATGGTTTTCTTCCACATAGATTTTTAGACGAGAAACAAAATAAGAAAAACGCGTTACTAAATGACAGAAGAGGACAACCAACGCAAATTTATGAGTTGAGCTTCAATGAGCGCCAAAACTAGAAGGAATGTGTGCGGTTGGAAATGTTGCAAAAAAATTGGTTACGAACCTGAAAATCGTTCATAAATCAAATAAATCTTGTCAAGTAGCTGGCTATAAAAATTCCAGTTAAAGCCTTTTTTAAAACCTTCATTTACGTTTTTCAATCAAACGTTGGGAAACCGGAAGAAGTATGCAGAACAACAATCGCAAATCTACAAAGTCATAAATGTGCACGTTGTACAGAATAAGTGCCATCAGCCTTCGACACGGAGAGAAAAACGACAATACAGGAGAAACATACTTGTCGGGGCCTGGGAAGGAAATGGCTGTTTGTAGGATCCGGCCCACCACCAGGAGTGGCCACGTGATAGGGAAACAGATGAGGATAAGAAGATTGACCAAAATGGCCCTGGGTTCCACCAACTGCAGGATGCCTGCTGGGCGTTACCGCAAGGCCTCCGCCATGAACGTGGTGGAGCCCAGAGCCAGTCCGTCGAGCATATACAGATGATTGGGTGGATGGTGTGATCGTGGACGGTCGGTGGCTTGCCGAGAGAGTAGGCAGTGGATAGAAACTGGTTCGCTGGCCACTGCTTAAGCTCGGCACGCCGGAAACGTGACGTGGATAGCCACGGTCCAATTGCGAGGCATGCTGACGATTTCCAGACGCTACAAAACAGTGCAAGTAGATTTTTCAGAATTCATGTGACAAGCATTTGGGGTTCATGACCGAAATCAAAGTACTCGGCTCCACCGGTTTGTACTCGCCTCATCGGGTGCCGCTGGACGAGTTCCCGCTGTTTGAATAATTTCGCTTAAGATGCCGTCACCACAAAACACAAACTAGCTTTGTGCTCAGAAAACATTAGCGAACACACGGGACTCCATGCCCGCCATTGACATGACACGCACCGCAACTACTACATATTATAGTATGTATCAAAATGTTTGTTGAAAGTCATGATTTTCTCGTAATAAGGAGCACTTCACATCAAGCAATCGCACATAAATTACCACAATGTTTAGCTACGAAAACTAAAGCTCATTTTCGTAACACGAAAAAGTAAGGCCGTAATTGAGCCTTGCTTTTCGAGAAAATCTGCAAAATGAAAAAGCGCAGGAAGAACCAGGGACACCGCATCCGCAACCAAGATTAACCATGAAGATATTTCGGCTGCTTGAAGCAAGAAAGCGACGTACCTTGTGCCGGTGGCTGAGTTTGTCTCACGATGGGAATGTTGGACAATGGTATAGCAGCGGACGGGTAGAGATGCCTGTAGTCACGAAAAGGCAACGGAGCCATGTGGGTTTGCTGGTGCTGCTGGTGTTGGACGCCGACTGGCGATCTGCTGCACGTTGTCAGCACTGGCGCGCTCTGTGCTGGGAATGCTGAACAAAGGGGAGAAAATGCCCATTGAAGCACATTTGTCCACGCATCAAGCAATTCCACTTCACACGACACAAAATGTGAATGAACGAAAATAATCTGTCGCAAATAGTATCTTATAACAGACATCGATCAAGAGAAACGAGAGGAGCGTTACTTCGAATTGCTGCTGTTCGAAGTAACTGAAGTCAGCACCGTATCAGTGTTAACTGGCTGCTGGGCCAAGATACTGTGCAATGAAGTGTTAAACGCGCATTATTGCTGCAAAAACGTTAACATCCTATTTACACTTACGAGCAGAAAAAAGCAAAACGATCATGAAAACGCCCTCACTTACCAACAACGCGCGGTGGAACAGGACACGTCGTGCTTTGGGTTCTTGTGTTGCTGTACACTGGAATAGCAACTGATGGAACAGCAACAGGCACGGACATGGGCAAAGCGCTCGCATACTATGAAAACGAAAATAAATCATATGATACCGCAAACGACATCAATGTGTATACCAAGGAAAAAAACATGACCTGTTTTTCTTGTCATTTTGTGCTTGAGAGGCGGTGGCCCAAACAAAATACAAAATTTGCCCCCTCAAAAAGATTTTGGGCTGGCTACGCCATTGTCCCGAAATCAACCTTGAATCAACCATTTCAAACTACAGCAAAACACAGTACTGATGTGAGTCACTATATAACGACAACCACGGACAAAGCAACTTTCTAAAGTCGGGCACGAGCATTTAAAAACGTAATTGTTCCAGATATTCTTCGATGTGTTGATGTTTCCTTCTTATCAAACCAAACACAATTTTAAACACCAGTAATTGACGCAGAGATATCCTGTACCGAAGACGTAGATCTTACTACATCACAGCAAAGGACAGATAAACCTTTTGATGTGACCCAGCGAAGTACAAACTCTGGAAACACAACAATGAAAATGACAGCTTTGCCACGGCCAGGGCTTCGTAGAACCCAATTTTTGACCTGTTTCTCCCGCCACACACCTGCATCTGATCCACGCCGAGCACAACGGGATGCTGCTGAGCACGCGGGCCAGGTTCGGGTCGGTTGAGATACGGTGGCCGGAAGTGTGACGCAGGGTGACGTGCGAGACCCTCAGATGAGTTGTACATGACGGAACTGTTCGACTGCTGGACGGGCGCTTCAGTCAGATATGCTTCCCGCATGGTTGTGGATTCGTCCGCTCCGTTCCGCACTGCAGTTCAAGTTAAAAGTTGCAGACAAGCGAACAGTTGGCATACAACAGTTTTGTTCACAGCCGTACGTTAGTTAACAGGTTGGTACAATTTTTGCTGAACTCGCCGCTGGCCCGCTCATAGAACCTCACCGTGCGAGTGGTCATTTTCAGCTTCGGGATATGAAGATGACATGCCGGTCATCCGTTCCTGTCGGTCTCTGTCAGGTTGAAAAGAGTTGCGCGTGTCGGCAAATGGTGGTGGAGAGTTTGATCTGTCGCTTGACGACAACACAGAGTATGTGGCACTAGATGGAAGAAGATCCGTGGAAAAAGATGCATTAGTGCTTGTTTGTTCGTTTGAAATGGCATCACTGCTGTGGAAAAACCTGAAAACAACAGAGCGATCAGCAAAAATGTTATCCAAGTGGATCCACGATCTGATGTTGTGAAAACAAACTCTTAGACGTTTGCTTTAAAACTGATTTATAGACAACTGAGCAACGTGAACATATGGTTTAACAAACGTAAACATAACCGTATCGCCAAGTCGCCGATGGAGACAAAGCCTAGTTGCTTGAATCCAGCGTCGATAAAAATCAGGAGAAACAATGTATGAAGACGTTCAAAAATAGAAGCAGGATTTTTGTGGAAGAAAGCAGTGTAAGACTAACTACATAGATATTTCATTTGCCAGTTAAGTGTTCAGCAAGTTTGCCAATATTATGCGCACAGATGCACAAAACATAAATAATTACTTTCGCAAATACCAAGAAGCGCCGAAAATGCACTGGATTGTCTCCAAGCATCAGTTATTACCTCAAAAGCAAACAGGAAAGTTTCTTTGTACTCGTTTTGTACTACCTTAGGAGTGCCAGGAGTGGTCTGCGGGCGACTATCTCCGTGTGCTCTGCGCAGTGGGCCACGCTGCTGCTTTCGCAATGAATGCTGCACTGGTGGCAAGCCAATGGCAGCACGGCACGTGGAGCTTTCATTGCACCGATACATCATGGAGAACTAGACAGGAAGCAGCATTTGCCGTTTCTCAAGTCTTCGGTGTGACACGACCGGGATTCGAACCCATCATACAAGCATCTGTGGCGCGCGCTCTCCTAGTTCACTTTGCCGGTGCTTCAAAGCAGCGTAGCGAAAAAAAAGCACTCACCCGTTGTCGTCGTTAGACAACGACGACCGCCTGCTATACGCATCAAACGCTGAACCAGCTTCTACTATGGCAGTCGATAAATTTGAGTTCATTCCCGAAAAAGGTGTTGAAACACCCTGTCAAAAGAAATCACATATTTAGGTTGAGCCATATGGAAGCAGACGAACGCCAGGCTGCACTGACCGTTGAAAGCATGTTTATTTCAGAAAACACTGCGCGCGTCTTGAAAGGGAACTTGAAAATAATAAAGAAAAACGGTTACGTCCACAAAACGAGCGTTCTTGCAGCTCCGAATACTATTGGCCACCACTCGTCAAGTGTTTATGAACTTAAAAAGCAATGTGTGCGTTTCTTACTAAACTATTTGTACGAGTTGGGATCGTTAACTGAAACTCTGTGGCAACTTCTTTTTCACGAAACCACCATGCCATGGCCAAGCCAATCAAACTGACTTTTTACACGTTCAAGAGTGTACTTGCACTTGCTGACACTATAAACTACGTTTTACCGGTAAGTTGCTTGCAGCTAGCGCGAGATCTGTTGAATACCGGAATTAAACCACAGTTTGTTTGCTTGTTTCAGATAAATGCTAGAGACACCCAAGGATTTCCAGTAGTTATTTACAGGTTCAACCAAACGAAAAAAATCTAGATCTCATGAGTTCACAGGCATGTCGCACCCAGTTATGAGCACCAAAGCGAAGAAGTATATTAGGAAGAAACACGACTGGAGGCACCTGTGTCTGTGTGTCTCTTTGCCAAGACACCTAATTTATATTGCTGAACTTAAAATTCTGATTACCTAAAAATCGCCCGGGAGTGTGCTTTTTCAACGCGTGGAATACCAGCGGTGACTGAGTAAAAAAATCCAACAAAAATCTGGATGAAACCGTTCCGCAATTGGTTACCACTATGTTTTGTATCAGTTTGCCATGTAGTTTCTACGTCCCTCACTCATCAATGCTCAGTTAGTCCACAATGGTACGTGGCGACGTTTGTACTTACACAAAATTTAATGTACTATCAAGGGCCAGCACTAAGAAGTCAGGTTCGAATATGCAAGTCAAACGTCTGTTGCCGGTACAAACATGACGCGCTATATTGTCAAGACATACATGCAAAAAACTAACATTTGGCCTCGATTAACACATTCACCGTTGGGGGGAAAACAAGGAAAAATATAAAAGAAATCTACGTAAGTAAAAAAAACGAAATGACTAATTCCACGCATAACACTTACTCCAGCCGCTGACAATATGCCTTTCAAACGCACTCTTGATTTTTGTTGTTTGAGTAACATGTAATTACTCATTAAAAACCAACGCATCAACAGATAGCTCATTTCCTTGACCAAAACAACGCGTGGCTACCTGTCTGGCAGCCTCATCATCATACCTCATAACGCGAATGATTATAAGTCACGGTAATCCGTAGTAGACTGATATTAAACACTAAATCTGATTGCACAAACGAAACCCACTTACTTCACTAAAAATCAGCTCATGAGGTGAAGAAGCTTGCAAAATTTTTATCAGTTAATTTTGGGTAAAATCGCATTTATAAGTAGTGATATGCAAAAAATGTGAGCTTACATATCATTACTCACACATGCTTTCCCAGCCAGTATATATTGCCCTTACTAGATTTTAAGTCATGCACTTTGAGTCAATCTGATTTCACAGCGAAATACACAGAAGTAAACATCCAATCTTGTCTTTATTAAGAAAAGTATGTAACAAGTTTCAAAAAACAGTTATTTCGCACGTGGATAAGGCAGAATACACGAGGATCGTTAAACAAACTTACTGACTTGTTCACACGCATGAACCCCTCATTTCATTTTGAACATGCATGAAGTCAACCCAACGTAATGATTCAATGTGAAATTCGCACGTCAATCGCAGAGGCCATTTGTCGTGGTAACTACGAAGGATTTTAACTACTTCACATTTTCAAAACGGTGCAACAGTAGTGCATCTAGTGCATAACCTAAGGATGATAAATCTAAACTTGCGGAGTTGAGCACTTGTGACGTACTTTTGTATTTAGAATCATAGGCGCCCATGGCTGTATCGGTTTTACCGACTTCATACTTCCACTGCATCCTGACTCAACCACAGACCCGTGTTCGACGACATGCACTTACTAAACAACACAAACAGGAAAGAATCCGAACTCACCAGCGATGCCTGCGCTGCAACAGAGTCCATAGAACCAAACGAAGAGCTATCGTCTGTGGCAAGAATCCTTTTCTTCATATGAGAAACTTTGCGACTGCGCCAAAAATCAAGTTTGACGGAAGGTATGTCACAACACGATTGGAAGTGTCACTATGGCGTGATTGTTCTCACAGAAGACATTTTGAATATGTGCCCGATAAAACGGGCACTAATTTCACAATCCCACTCAAAGCAAGCTTTATTTTTCTGTTTCATCACATCACAAAGTTTGCAACATTACGTGAAATGATTTGGTGCTGTACTGATGTAAAGGTTTCGGCAAGCATCAGTAACTTTCATCCTCGGTATCACGACGAATTTCCGTGGTAAGCTTTGGACAGACTATTTCTGTGCTAGAAGTCAAAACTTGACGCACAGTCCACACTGTTCGAGTACAAAAGGCCAAGCACTACATAAGATTAATCGTAATTGACGCAAGAAGTAGCTTGGTTATCCTGCTACAATACATATTCAAAAGCCCTTGTGGAGTGTTCAAAAACCTGTTTCCGCTTGATAAAATACTCTTAAAGACGAACAATGACGCACAGAAAATGAATTAATGAAGTTAAGCGGCAGTAAATCGGACCATTACTTTGTTTAGCGCCGGTATTCGCCACCAAGTATCCTGCACTAGCCGGATCAATTCTGGTGAACTTACGTGACGCACTAAGCCGAAACGTCTTTTCTCTCACATTTCAAACCTACGGTACGTGTGCTGAGGTTTCGTAACATTGCGAACGGCAAGCACAGGTATGTTTCAATATCAATTACAAGTATAGATATTGGACAAAAATCTGACTCGGGGCCTGACAGAGAAAAGTGGCTGATCGTCATATTTATGACGTCAAAATAGCGATTTGGACCCTTAGTGCGCAACTCGGAAAGCTTCAATGACATGTCGTCCTACACGTGATATGATTAAATGTATGTAACTCCTTTCTCATTCTTTGCAGAGGTATGAAGACGTAACACACATCAGTTATGGAAGCGAACACAGGTAAGCACGTGCACAAATGAACTCGTTTGTTGCGCAAGCTGACGCTTCTCGCCTCCGACAGTCATCACTTGCTTTACTATGTTGATTCACGTGTTAATAGCAATAGCCGACAACTGAACATGAGGACAATTCTTATTAGTTTCATTACAATGCTCACAATCATTAAGTGTTTAAAATTACTAGCGGGGTCTTGAGTCTTGACAGCTTCACTGTCTCAGAAAACATCAGCACAACACAAGAGTCGAGCGCTTTGATAAAAACAGCGATAAACGAAGATAGATTTTTATACCGCCTCCCACCCAAATAAAAGCTTTCTCCTACGAACTTCACATTTATGCTAACAGACAACAACAAACGCAACAAAATATTAACAGTAAACTGAGAAATCCTGAAGAAAAATTGATGTTAACGTGCGAGAACCCTCAACCAAACCTTGTTCTATGTTTAAATGAAAGGTGTATTTCAGAGTTTTTTTGTTGTTTTATATGCATATATCAGAAGGTATGCTTTTCCATACTTAAAAGGATTGGTTGTTGAAATGGTTAATTTCCAGAAGATTCAGCAGCTGGTTAGTGGCTACCCATTAGAATTGCTTTCGTAAAGAGTGTAGCTATGGCTATGAAAATGTTGAGCAAAATTATACTTACGACATTCGTCCGCAGTTTATAGACAAACTGCACTCTTGTGACGTAGATGTGTTGCACCTGGACTCACTGCATGATGATGTCCTTGCTCTCTTTCTAGTAGGGCTTTCAGACTGCAATGTCAAATACATTTTTTTCTTTTTCGAAAAAAACAGCGTACAACTTAATTAAACACATTATGTTTGCATTAACCCAGGGGTTGGCAATTAATTTGACTTAGGGGCCACTCTGGCAAGGCCGCGTTTAACGAAGGGCCGTACCTTATAATTTCATCGTATGATAAATAGATAAAACTAAAACAATAATGGTAAGCCTACGCAGAAAAGGTTCTATTACAATTGCACCTAAACAAATACACTTTATCCAGCGAAAGAATTCAATGAGACAATTGTAACCTCACACACATGCTTCCGCGGGCTGCATGTGGCCCACAGGCTGCTAACCCTGCATGAAGCAAAGCAATGAGACAGTGCAGAAAATATCTCAAACTTCTTGAAAAGACTGTTGGGCTGTGTGGCCTGAATGTTCCAACCAAAGTAAACCAACATAACTACACAGACAGTGCTAACATCAGTGAGGGTGACATCACTGAACATGCGTATCGCTGTTGCTGCTGGCTTACAAATGAACCACAACAAAATGAAAATCTGTTAATCAAACCCTATAAAGTTAAAAAAATACCCTTCCGATCAGAAATCTTGACTACTTTAATGCTTAAAAATACAATTTAATTATCTCAAAACGGTATGTAGTTTCATTCTTAGAACTTTCATGTGTACAGAAGCAGCAGTGTCAAGGCAAGTGGGGTTGACATGTCAAAATACACACATTTGTGAGTAGAACCACACAAAAGTGGAGGGCCAGCAACACCACATCGTATCCCAAGTACACGAAAGTAAAGAAGAATCCCCTACATCAGGAGTGGGGAACCTATTTGCTATCACGGACTGCATAAATTGTGGATTATCGCTGGCGGGCCGAAAATGACAATTGATTTTATCCTAAAATTCACTATTTAGGAGTGGGCAAACGCTGCACATGAAATATATTGTGCATTTACAGAAATTTAAACTATTTTAAAACAACACTCACCTTGGACAAGAAATGGGTAGAGGAAACACACAGTTGAGTAGCCTTTGCTTCTGTTGAAACATAACACTCTACATTAACATGTATATATTATGAACTAAAGTCAAACAAAAATGGCATGTACTTTCACGAACAATTCAAATGCAAATATTCCCAACAAAATAAGGGTCGCATCCAGGAGATCTGTTTGGATGTCATGACAGGCCCCTTTGTACCGCAGGCACTCGACATTAAAGGTGATAAAATACAGCTGGCGCAAAATGACTTAGGACCTGCTTCATTTTTCCTTCAAAAACAAACATTTGGTCTTAACTAGCAACTTTCATTTAACAAAAACACACAATTTAATATTTTGCATTGTTGCCCTTATTTTTTATGACCATTTGCTAACGTTTAAGCATGGGAACACTAAACTTTTGAAATAATCCAAGCGGACCTCCTAGCACCAAACTTTTTTCAATTGATTATTGAGGGTGTCCAGATCTAGGGTTTTCTTTTGTATCATAAGATATTTAATTTGCTGCCAGCAATTTTCCATTCGGTTTGAATCAGGACAGTTGCCAGGCCACTCAAGCATTTTGATCTACTTTTGTTGGAGACAACTTTGTACTTTTTTAGACTTGATGGCAGGGAGCATTATCCTGCTTTACCAGACGCCAAACTGTAAAATGTGTTGTCATTCTTCGATATGGGTTACACATTGAAATTCACATAAAACAGTATTGCGACATAATGTTTTGTTTTTTACCCAGGACCTACAGATACATAGCCTCCCAAAAATTCACACGATGGATTTGGAAGAAACTTGGCAATAAAAACAGAAGAGTTTTGCTTGCTTTTGTGCACCCAAGCCATAAGAAGGAAGGGCATCAAAATAGGCAGGGGGTGTTGAATCTTGAAGCATGATGGCACACCACTTCATCCCTACTAATCTGTTTCTCACAAGCTGATAGGGGAGGGGGGCCTATGGCAGGCATCCACGGCTGGTCGTTCACATATTCCGTAAAATCAGAGATAAAAATGTGGTTAGGATTACTTTTTCCCAAGCAGTAGATCTTCTCTGTAGCTTTCTTTTTTTTGGTTCAGGAATTATAGAAGAAACAGCATCAGGTTGAAGTTGTAACTGAAAATTCTTGTCATATCCAGAGGCTGCAAATGCCCTTCTTAATACGCAATCAGAATCATTGATGTGTTTTTCACTAACCCTTGAATGCTTAGGGGTCATTCTGTGTCAAATGAACCAAAAAAATGGAAAAGTCAATCCACTATCTCAGATTTTGTCATTGTCACTGCGAAGGCATAACTCAGCCAATGGTTATGCTAGACAGCTGTTCAAACCCTCAAAAGACTCGACAAGCCTTTGAGTCTACAATGAAAAAAAATTTTTTGGTTTTGACTTTCTGTGAGTGACTTCATAACTGGAGTAGTTACAGGCCTTCATGGCCCACTTCATCTGGCCCTGAGCTCACTTTCAAACTTTGTGTATTCTTATAGTTTTGACTTCTTGAGTCTGCAAAGGTTAGTGATTTCAGTCCACATCATTTCTCCAGTTACCATATCTATTCGAGTATAAGTTGCACCTCCATATTTGACCTGATCAAACAGTAAAAAAATTTTTAAAAAACATTTATTCATCAAAGTCACATAACCAAAACTCAAAAGCCATCAAAGTCACTGCATTCGCTGTCCTCAAAGGTTTGCAACTAAAGTGCCTTGTGTCTATGATTAACAACACACCTCATAGTTTGCCTTTGCATTTTCTTGCGATTGTCATCAAATGTGCATGCATGCACAGCACACACATTAAGATGCAAAGCGCCATCTAGATAACACATGCACAGAAGTAGCATACATGTGCATGTCGCACCTCGTGTATAAGTTGTACCTGACTTTTTGGGTAAATTTTTCGTACAAAAAATGCTGCTTATACTCGAATAAATGCGGTAGTTGACATTGAATCTAAGACCTCACAGTTTACATATGTTATGATTGAAAAAACTTTAATTGCTATAAGAAGTTTTTGCCTTCTTTAACAATAAATAAAACCGTTTAGAATACCAATTAAATGCATCATACAAATCACAGAAAGTTTCAAAACTGCATATGATTTCATTTAAATGAAATGATTTAAATCAATCAACCCTGACCATAAATAGCTAAACTTTCATTCAAACTTTCTTGCGCTTATGCAATATCCCTTAATGCAAATAAGTTCATAACACCAATACCAGTGTACTACATCAAATATTTATTCAAATGCCAATACTGAAATCGCCAGTTGACCACTTTCATTGACACTGACGGCATACATTGCATAAAATGTTAAAAACCTATAATAATGATAATACACCTGTTTCATGAATCAAAAATATGTTCTATAACTATGTTTACAGTCAATAGCTTTCATTTGATTGAAATTATATACAACTTTCACTTTATACTAGGCTACACTTTTGAACTTGTGGCATTCTAACAGTTATGACTTCTAAATCTGCAAGGGTTAGTCATTTCTAGAACTCGACCGATGTATCGGCACACCGATATATATCAACCGATATGACGATGTTGCCAATGTATCGTATCAGCAAAATTCTGCCGATATATATCAGCAATATTTCTTTACAAAAGTGTTATGCTGTTGCTACGCATGGAGCATTCGGAAACCCAAGTTACTACTTCATCTCTGACCCTGATTGATTAACACAAATGCACTGTCCTGTTCCTAGCGCACAGGGCCTTCATGCATAATAATCAGACTGATGTGCAACAGCCCCCACAAAACGCTCTATGATGTTACATCCGCTTGTAGGTTTGGCGCGGTAAGCAGATGATTGTCTGCGAACAAACTAGGTTATGTGCTTTTGTGTTGGTTGGCTGTTTTATCAAAGTCTCTCAAGGTTAGACAGTCAGTTTGCGTTCAGCACGCATCAAAAAAGTTTCTACATCACAGCGAGCAGGACCCAGACTTGTGCAGAATTCAATGTTGTACAGTTCTTCATCGCAGTGAAGTGATGGTTATGCATCGAACATTGTTTTTACTTATGACATCTGAGCATAGGCACATATGTCTACACAAGCAGTAAGTCCACTTATACGTAACACATGTTTGCTGTTTGTGCATTTTTTGATATAGAGTTAGACTAATGTGAGTTCCATAAATTTCTATGGACTGCAGTGGGCACAACGGATTAAATCATCCTTTTAGAATACATTTGGCCTTTAGTCAAAGACAGCTGGTAGAGATGATCACATGACAAGCGCAGTGCACAGAAACAAGGGTTTAGGTTTAGCCTAGAGTTCACACAATGCAAGCAAGAGCTGCTAACAGCTTGCCAGCACTGAAAGCACAACATTACTTGTCTATCAGACTGACCCATTTACAGATGTCACAGCCAACTGAGACAGTTATGCTGTCAAACTTGTCATGTGACCAGTTCAGCCAATCATGTTTGGCTGGTGGCAAAATAGCTCCAGGAATATATATTTTGCGTCACAAGGCAAAACAGGAGTGTATATTTTCCCTCGTGAAATAATTGTAACTTGTGAAATTATTTTCTTTATTTATGTGGCCTGAAGAGAAAAATGCACTGCAATGTCTTTCAGCTGCAGATTTAAAATGTTTGACTGTAGGCAAAATAGCTCCAGGATGTTTATTTTGCCTCATTAGCCAAAATAGATACTGCTTGAGTAATAGAAAAATATCAGTATCGGCATCGGATATAGGCAATGAAAAATGAAAAACATCGACATTGGTCCAAAAAAACTTATCAGTCAAGCTCTTGTGATTTCAAACCATATGTCACTTTTGCAGTTAAATGACATAGAATCTGTGATCTCACAGTTCCTATGATTGATAAAACTTCAAGTGGTTTTAACATGTGTCATCATAAAAACTCTCTGCCTTCTATACTAATACTGCATATGTGAAAACCTATTAGAATGCTAATTAAATGTGTCATAGAAATCACTAATAGCTCTAAAACAACATGATTTTTTGCTTGTTTTTTTATCTTTATTGCTTGATTTAAAACCATCCACCCTGTCAGAGATTCACTGGTGCAAACCACAAAACATGTTGAAATACTCTCATTAAAAATAAAAATTCGCTGATCATAATATATGCAAACATAGCATAACTCTAGAAAAAAGCTTCGCAAAGTATAATGCAATTTTAGAACATGGAAAAATATTCTGTGGTCTCTTCTTGATGTGTAATAATTAAAACATCTTTAACTTGGCCACACTTTCAAAAAACAATAACAGATGACCCTGCATAATTGCATATCAGCATGGGAGTCGGAAGAGGAAGCCATGGGTGCCCTGGATTTTGAAAATTTCAGCAAAAAAGCTAGTTTTCTTGATTTCGAATGGGAAAAAACAAATATCACCACTTTTGTCTCCCAAAATTTTGGAAAATTCCCCTAGTGGCCTTCCTGGAAAAATTACTTCCAACACGCAAGCATATCAGTTAAACACATACACTGCTATATCAAATAGCAATATGGAATCCCAAACCAAAGGAATTCATATGTGAAGAAAATTATCTGGCTGACACCTTAGCTTCCGGGCAATTTTGGGCTAATAACCAGCAGTTTGCACATGTCTTTGCACAGGAATATCTCTGTTGATGATTGTACTAAAGAGCTGTTCAAACACAATGTATGTTCCAGAACATACTTCTTTTTTTCTTTGCTAAAAGTTCCACACTAAAGCTTTTGGTCATGTAAGTACATTCTGGTATACCCGAGCACCTTGCTGTTCTTCCTTAACACGGCATGTGTCTAGTATCTAGTAGAGTGTTGTTCTCTTCTTTCATCCTGAGTTGATGTGTCTGTCGAGTGTTACTTTTGCTCTTGGCCTGGTGAGAGGCAATTTGCTTTGTTGTAAGGAGTTTTTGTTCTTATGAGCAGGTTTTAGTTGCAAGAGTGTATTTGGTGTTGCAGACAGGTTATCAGAAAGGATGATGTGTTTTGTGAAGTATTATTTTGAATTCAATGTAGATTATTCATTTTATGTCTGTTGAGGCCGAGTTTGGAAGAGGTGGTAGGTGGCAAGCAGGTTTAGTAAGAGCATGTTTTTATGAATCATTTTTTCAGCTTTGTGGAGATCTAATATGCAACAATGGGCACATTTTATTAAAATATGTTGATTTATATCACTCTAGTATTCAATGGTTTAAAGTCTTTATATTCCTGTATTATGTCACAATTTTATGTTTTACGAGAGTCAACCTCAAAATCCCAAAAGCCACTGCAATGGTTTCATGGTCGTTGGATTGAATTTCCATAATAACTCTTCAACCATTGCATTAGAGCAGCATTTCTTTACCTTTTTCTACATCAGCACCCCTTTCGGTCACGCCTAAGCAGTCCAGCACCCCCTACCAATGGTCTAACACCTGGTTACTATAAGGATAACGTGAAGACAAGTGCAGTACATCTTGATCATATGCTTAGTTCATTCTCCAAAACAGAAACAGCAATTATGGAAGTAGCATTAACAAAAACAATAAGAAAATAAAGGAAAGCCCATGGACAAACCTTTGACTGCCATGTAGGTGACCTTCCTTAGCACCCCTGAAATTGATTTCGGCACCCCTGGGGGTGCTAGCACTCCAGGTTAAGAAACCTTGCATGAAAGAGTACTTAAGGGCTTATAAAAAGCAGATTTTTGTCGAGTTTGTTTTGTTCGTTTTTAAAAAACGGATGAATTAGTTACGGCTGAAACCACATGACCCAATAAAATGACTTTGTGGTCTTTACCAAAATCCACCTACCAAAATGGGAAAATCAGCCAATTTGGGTATCCATACAAATGGATGTTGTTTTGTGACAATAAAACAACGATTTGAATCTTCTTTCTACTTTTTTGAGATGCATTACAAATTTTTAGCAATTATTTTCAAAGGGAGAAAATACGCCATGTGCCTAATTGGTGCTGAAAATCTGCCAATCCCCAAAATTTTTAATGTCCTACAGTTCTCAAAATTTTCATGTTCAGTGTCAAGCTACCCGATATAGGTGTCAGATAGCAAGCATGCGGATAGATGTAGAGTTAGGTGGAAAACTTGCAAATGTTTGTCCAATGTGGATAATTGCATATGTATTCTAGTTATGCACATAACAAAGCGCAGCATATTGACTATAAGATTAACCGGATTCATCTGTATAACTAGAAATCAAACATGATGTTTTTGCTATCGCTTCTTCCTAGTTAGAATGCTTAAATCTTAGTTACCCAATGGAGCAAAACACAGAACGTGTTTGCAAATAATGCAATTAAAAATAACTAGGATTTTAACGTGAAAAAAATTGTGTAATAAACATCTGAACAGTTTTCTTTCATAAAAAAATTAATTAACAGAGGTTTATGCAGGACATAATTTCACCACACATGCAACTTAACACTTTGAGAACCGGCGTACGATATATTCATACTTCAATTTCGGCCTAAAAAACAGCAGTTTTCGGTTGCCTTACCAACGCCCTAGCTCCTCCGCTGATTGCACAAGAGAGCTGTTCAAGGGCTCAAACAGATCAGCCAGTCTAGCAGATTGCACTCGAAAAAAATTTTTTGGTTGGGGGTGCGGATTTTTGTGACTGACGTCACAAGTGAAGTAGTTTTGGGGTCATTTTGGCTCATGTTGCCTGGCCTAAGGCCCAACCGCTAGGCTAAAGTGTTTCGCTGAAGTTTTCATTGGAAACTAGGCTCGAGTCCGAGTCTTTTGAGCCTTTGATCGACTTTCTAGCGTTTCTGGATCAAAATTATGATCTAAAGTAAACAAATTAATTAATTATCTAATTAGCTAATTAGTCAAACATTTTTACTAACTTAGATCATAACTTTTGATCCTGAAACCCCAGCAAGTCATCCAAAGTATCAAAAGACTGGATTGTAGCCTAGTTTCCAGTAAAAACTTCAGCGAAATACTACCACCTAATGGTTAGCGCCCAGGGCCAGGCAAAGTGGGCCAAGGTGGCCTAAAAGTCCTCCACTTATGACGTCACTCACAAAAAACCTGCAACCTCCAAGCACAAAAATTTTTTTCGAGTGCAGACTAGAAGACTTGTCGCGTCTTTTGAGACTTTTACCGGGTCTGCAGAACATACCAGACCGGAGAAATTCCCATGCAAAGCCACGTGCATTTAGGCATTTTTTTTCCAAAAATCCCTGAAACCATGCAGACGCCAAAGAGTTAATAGTTAGTATGCACAATAGACACATTACTTTCACGGAAAAAATGAAAACATAAATATATTCTCTTTATCTTCATAACTAAGTAGAAACAATCTAAATGAAAAACTTTGTTCAACTATCACAAAATCACTAAAATTTACTTATACAAGAAGTGGCTAGATACATCAGCAACCATGGCAAAATTTTATAACCAACATCAGATTTTTCATATGTCAATCATTATTCTGATTGTGTTGCTACAACAATAACTTCTACATTTGTAGTGAGTCAAAGAGCCTTAGAAAGTACCCTGTATTACATTTCTGCACGCATGCTCATTGCTCATGGTCATTGTGGTGCAATATGTGCATGTATGTTGGGGTGTAACACTTATATTTTATTGCAGTATGCTGTGCCATTTTGATGTATTGCATTAAAAACAAACATAAATGGCAATTTGTGAAAGAGTATTAAAAACATTTCAATTGTGCAAAAACCAATGTTGGAGACAACATGCAAAATACATGATTTTACGAACAAATGCTAAGAACACACAATAGCATGCAACATCTGAATCATTAACTGGTGAAATATAGAAATGCATCACCTTATGTGAAATATAGAAATGCATCACATCACCTAAATGCATCACCAACCAAAAAATTTTTTTTCGAGTGCACTCTACTAGACTGGCCGATCCGTTTGAGCTCTTGAACAGCTCTCTAGTGCAATCGGCGGAGGAGCTAGGGCGTTGGTAAGGCAACCAAAAACTGCTGTTTTTTAGGCCGAAATCCAAGTACGAATATCACGTAGCCTAGCTCTCAACGTGTTAAGGTGCAGAAGTCCAATTAATGCCTAGTTTAGCCCAGATTAATTTAAAAAGCTTGCATGAAAAATGAATTGCGTTATCTTAAGCAACATTTATGGCGTCATGAATATGATTACAAATGCAATCGTTACTCATTAGTGACGACAACTGTCGCTATGAAGGAGTTGCAAGTAACATCTTAAAAGGATTCTACTTTTCTTAACTTCATGTATTAGGCTATAAGCGCGCTGCTTTATACTGTACACAAGTTAAAACATCGTGTTTGTGGGTTAACTTAGTCGACATTTTCCATGAGGCATGATAATGATAATTGTGATCTAACAATCCAAGCTGTTGCAAACATGAAACCAGCGTTCGTGGATGTGGCACACAAGCTACGGAAGCGCTACTCCAACATTTCACAAATACATTGTAGCGATGATTTGTCGTTCGGTCCGATAGCAGCGCGGAGTCAGTGTTCATTGTTGCATCACAATTGCTGTTGTCCGCTTGTTTAACACGATCAGCAAAAGCAGTGTTTGCAATAATACAACTTACGCAAGTTAAAAGCGCCTTGTTTGCAATTGGATCAGAACTACCGCGGCATTATTGCACAATCATCGGATGCGTAATGCGCACCTTAGCTACTGCTATGGTAACTTGTTCTTATGGATTTTACTTGTGGCTGATGGGCGGTAATCGGTTAGACCGTAGTGCTGCTTTTGTTTAGGATGACCGGCTAACTCACTGTAGGCTACTTGGTGAAAATGCAGATAAACTTTGCTTTCTGCATGACAATCTTAACCCTGTAACGACCGCGCGCGCCAACATATTGGCGCGCATTTTTTGGCCATAAATCGCCAGCCGCTGGAGCTAGAGAGCTGTTCAAACCCTCTACGGATTCAGCAAGTCTTCTTGTTTAGATCGAAAAAAAAAGTTTTACGTTTTGGGTTTGAGCTTTTTTGGGGGAACATCAGAAGTAGGGGTGTTTTTGGGTTATTTTGGCCATCTTTGTTTGGCCCTGGGCGCTGTACCAATGGGCCATTTTTTGGACTCAAAGTTTAGCTGAAAACTAGGTCAAAATTCACATCTATACAGTCCTTGATTGACTTCGTAGCATATCGGGAGCGAAAATTATGGCTCATAGCAATAATTCTGAAGCTCTGCAAAACCTAAAATTCTAACTTGTTGGATGTCGAATGCACTTTATTATTTCAAAGGCAATACGTAATTGCAGCCAGAAATACGCAATAGGTGCCAAAAGCAAAAACACCAAAAGGTAAAAAATAAAACATTTGGCCAGTAGCCTTTGTTCACAGTCGGGTGAAGATCAAAGTTGTATTCTGGTCGAAGCTTGAAGTGTTACATGCAACAGAAATGAAAAACGTAGACACATGGAAGGATGTTTTTTCAATAATATTTTACACTTTTCAGTCACGTAAAGTAGCCTGCCTATGTCGAAA
>Ga0210059_1004029_pt1 | contig 23648 bp, 11 predicted proteins | sample Ectturendosymbi2_FD_188042 | JGI IMG/M metagenome (GOLD analysis project Ga0210059, IMG submission 188042) | Ecteinascidia turbinata endosymbiont from Florida, USA - Sample 2 (SPAdes) (version 2) | ecosystem: Host-associated > Tunicates > Ascidians > Unclassified | place: Key West, Florida...
ACTAGACTAGCCACGTTTTTTGAGATTTTCGCCGAGTCGCTAGAGCGAACAGGAGCGGAGATATTCATCCGCAAAGCCACGTTCGAAACAGCTGCTTTTTGCGAACCGCTTGAATTAACCCGGCTCTCAAAGTGTTAATTATTATCTTTCTACTTCTTCCGCACTACGCGTTACTTTGTTATCTCTTTTGAGCTTTACTTGCTTCGATCTGCAGTGAAACGTCAACATTTCAGTCAGTATTTGTTGTTTTACTCGCGCTTACGTGACAACCTGTGACTTGTAAATCGCATTTTCTGCACTGGTTTGCTGGCGCTTCATTGAATTCTCAATTTTGTCAACAGTCAGAAGACTGCGACCTACCTTTTCATCTGACTCCGTGGTGAGGTTGGCGTGGGGCCGAGCACCATACTACGTCGATAGTGTGCAGGTTTGTATTGCCTGTGTGAGCGGATGCAAGATTATAATATTGGAGCGTCCATGCAAGGGCAAAAGCAAACGCCTGACTGGTCATGACATTGGTGCATAACGCTGAGACTACTGTTGACTTTCACCGAAACAGTGGACATTCACAAAGTTTATTGTATTGTTTCGTTTCCTTGTCGCTTTGAGAAAACTATGTTACCAGAAGACAGTATGTTCTTTAATATAGGAGAAAACATTTTAAGAAAAAGACTTGTTACTACTGACACCTGTTTTTCCGTCCAAAATGTTTTTGTTCTTTCTTTAGGTTGCAGTGTTTTTGATTGTTTCTTAGTGAAATTTTTCGTTGCTATACAGTTATTCGTGCTGGCATTTTCAATAACGCCGGAATAAACACTGCTCTGAAAACAACACGTTTTTTTTCAATTGGAATCACAGAAATAGTCGCACCCCTGTAAGATTTGAGATCTATTTCCCAATATTACTGTTAATGTGATCACATCTTGTAGATCTCATACCACCCTATTTCGATGGAAAACAACCGCTTCACAGCCAGTCTCGAACCAACGACGTCCTTGAAAAAGTCATCGACCAAAGGCAGCCCAGTTATTTCCACTGAAAAATCTCTGGACATTCCACGGCCGAGGACATCGGTCGAGCTGGTCAACCTTCTGCCGGGAACGAGGTATCATATTTCCGCCAGACTGAGGGCAGCCAAGGAACTGGGACCGATCACCAGCGTTGTCGTGACCACAAGTAAGCCAGTGTGTTGGTTCAGTGTGTAATCTACTAATAACGGCCGTGAGCTCAATGAACAACAACCTGCGATATTGCAGCAACTCATTCAGTTGCAGTGAAATGTAGTGTTCCGTTGTGACAACGCAGTGAAGACGCGATTTCATAACTTTGTAAGCAGTTAAAATGTTTTTTAGCAAGTATACATCAAACAACATGTATTTTCCCCTTGCCGATTTTGTTATTTTATCGATATGAGTTGCAGATCATTTTGACGCGAGTTGTCTTAAGTTTTGTTTGTTTGTTCGTCAGATGCCTTAAATGTTAAAGCTTTACGGTCGACCTCTCCGAACGGAACCTCAATCAGACTTTCTTGGCTGCATCCGAAAGGTGGTCATGAAAAATACAAGATTGCATACTTTCCGAAGGTACTTCGCAGTTTTTCGGAAACTCTGATCAGAAATCAGCGATGATCTGATCTCAGATTGAACAGCATTTTTCAAGCGCCTTCAATCAGCTTTGTGAAAAAAAGAAAAATATACGTGAATGGAATTTAATGAACACAGGGCGAAAATGCTTCGCCTGCGATAAAATACTCGTCTTTTTAGCTTTTTATGACTTTTTTGGCTGTCGCGAATAAGGCTTAATTGTGAAAAATTTTATGTTGTTATTGTGTGTCAGCAAAGGAATTCTAAAAAGCTCTATATGGATCTCTAAAGTTCTGAATGTAAACATAATTGTGTTTGTACATTGCAGTTAAAATATCCACCAGCATTACCAAACCGTGCAGCTGCAATAGGAGCAACCACAATATTTTTTTTCAATGTCAGGTAGATGGCGCTGTCCCGCAATCGCCATTCGACGTCGATGGCAAGACCTCTACTGCCACCATTTCGGGGCTCACGCTGAATACCAACTTTATTGTAAGCGTAACAACGAAGTCAGGAACGACGATGAGCGATGGCACGTACTCATACGCTAGAACTGGTACGACATCATGCAGGCTTACGCAATTGTTCGTTTTCAAAAGTCTTATCACTGAAACGTATTACCCACCCAATCAGCAGAATTGTTTGAAATTGCTGAAAACCGTGAAGTATTTCGAGTCCTCATTGGGACGCTGCATCCGCGACCCTCCCTAGACTAGAGGAAAAGCGGGCACGAAAATAAACGCCCTCTATATTGTAATTATGCAAATTGCTTAAAACACAACAGGTGCAAAACAAACAGCAATTTTCGCATGCAGACGCACGTGCGCGGTGGATAATCACTTAACCTCTTGTCGTTTGTAACGCGGCTGTGCAGTATCGTGCGTTGAACTCAGAACTGTCGTCGCGTATCGTGGGCTAGTGGGACTAGTCGCGGTGTAAAATATTACCTCCAAATACTGCTTTTCTGTTTTGACTCGGTTTGATACACTTGGGCTTTGAATTTTCATGCGCTTGGCCGATCGTTTGTGCCTCTAGCTTTCGTCAAATGGTGCAACGCTGTTTCACTGTTACACCTTTTTGCAGTCCTGGATGTGTGCTCGTCTACAATCTGCAAAACAAACGAAGTCTGCGAAAATCGCAGAGATGGGCCGAAATGCTTTTGTCAAAGAGGTTTCGAAGGATCGCCGTGCTTGGGTAAATCAAAATATTAGCATTTTGCTAGTGAATATCACCTTATACTGTCAAACAAACCAAAGTAAAGGTGGTTCGTATTCAGGCCCGTAGCTCCCGGGAGCATTCTAAGGTAGTGCCCCCCCAATTTTTTGTTCCCCCAAATTTTGGTGTGCCCAGAAATTGTTTATTGCATTTATTAAATATGACAAAAATCTTGCCTCTCAACAAATGTATCTTCCACCCTAAACCTTAAAACCTGGCTGCGGGCCTGTTCTTATTGCGTGATATACGAGTATTTCAATAGTAGGCACGAGTAGATTCAAACACACGGTCTCTTGTTAAAACCGCTGGGTGCAACTTAACAAGTGCTGTTGCTCAAAGTGGAGAAGTGTCGTGACAAAAAAAAACGCTTCGATTTTTGGAAACCACAGTGAAAGACTGAAAAAAGTTAATCACTCCCCTACGAATATGGGCACCAACTGCAAACGAGAGGCCTGTTCCATCCCCCTCATAGGGGATAGCCTAGCAACAAAGGCAAAAGTTAGACTTTTTGAATTATATATTTAAACAAGTAACAGCAAACAATAACTTGTTGGTGTTGAATAGGATTTGATTTTTTCCATAGTTGATGTTCAGCATCCTACCAATTTATTTGCAGACGTCGACGAATGCTCCACTGGTGCTCACGTGTGCCATGGCAACGCCACGTGCGAAAATACAATTGGTTCTTTCGGATGCTCCTGTAAACCTGGCTTCATTGGAGATGGACTTGCTTGCTACGGTAACAGCGATCTATTCGATGACATGCTAAATTGTAATATGACAACCGGAGATGTTCTGTACTGTGAGACTCCATGAAGCGATGTGAATTTGGTCGCTGTTCGACAACCCTCGCAGAAGAATCAACATCCGCATGTTTCTGTTATGTTTTTTCTTGACACGTCGATTTTATTTATTTAATTTATTTTTTTTTTTGAAACTGATTTAATTGTTTGTGTTAGCAGAGGCTATTATTCGTAGTAAATCCACATTACGCGACCAAGTTGGATGCTTTGTTTAAAGCAATAACCGGATCAGCAACCGGATATCTATAACAACACACTTCCGCTCATAACTCAACTCTTTCACTTTACATACTAAAATCGCAACTGTTACCAGGCTGCTGGTTTCGTTTCGCAGATATCGACGAATGCCGAGCGTTTCCAAGACCTTGTCCTGGGCCTTGTCTGAACACAGAAGGCTCGTACAAGTGTTCGTGCGAAGATGGTTTCACGGGTGACGTCAATCACTGCGTGGGTGAGCACTGCCGATATTTGCTGTTGTTTCTCACTTGACGTAGCGGCGTCGTTGTGGGTTTTAAACAAGACGGGTTTTGCAAGTTGCTCTGCACCGCGCTTCCAGTTCTTGTGTCGATCGAGTGCTTCTAAACTTTTGGCGACAACGAACTTCGTTCAGACTTTCATGTGTTTATTCAGAACGTCGTAGAAGCAGTGGTGCAGTCGGGGGGGAATGTCAAGGAACGCCGTCTTTTTTGATAATTGAACAATGTTCACCTGCTTTTTGACGAAACACCAAACCATTGATAGTTGTGTTGTCTTTTTTGTTGAGTTCCCCCCAAAAAAAACAAAACTGTGGTTAGAGATGTCTGTTTCGGTGCCTACCGCCACCACGCTAATGTGCGGCGGAAGAGAAACATAGTAACTCGCTCCTTGCGCTCCTTGCGCTATCAAGAACCATTTCTTCTGAACTCAGACCTCGACGAATGCGCTGCTGGCCTCGCGTCGTGCCCTGCCGACTCGAGGTGTGTCAATACACATGGCTCGTACAACTGCGTCTGCACACCAGGGATGGAAATGGACAGCGAGGAGTGCGTTGGTGCGTATAGCGCGTGCCTGTGTGGTCGATTCGGCAGTGGGTACTTGCGTTGGCTTACCAGAATATAAGAACATCGGCTGATAAAAGAAATGTGAAGAGCCTAAACTACAGAAGACTTCTCGGCTCAACTGAGGCCTTCAAAAACTATTCCATTTTTGCTTCTGCTTTGAAACTTTTAACATTCTTCGTAGATAATGTTCTTCTGTCTTACTTACTCAATAATTTTTGGCATAAAATAACAAACGCCAAAGACTTTTGTGAGCTGTTAAACTCGATTTTATTCTCTCGCTAGCATTTGACAATCCAAACAAAATATTCTTCTTCTGACTCCTTCCCGAACGATTTACCGAAATGCGGTTCGAAACAGCTAACTTTTCTCAGAGTTGTTATACTGCTCACAGTGTCGAACTATTTTAAAGACAATTGCAGCATTAAATTTAAAAAACTTGGCTGGCCTATAAACGTCAAAAACTAAGGTAAAAAACTGAAACAATGTTTTGACAGACAATGCTGCCCTTGTGGTCATGAATGATCCAACAGTTTGGTCTCACAAACAAAAGACCAACTCACTTGCGTTTTTATGACCTATTACCTTACAAACGGTTGAAATAGTCTCGCGCCCGAAGTCTCAAAGTTTGTCGACACGCTAAACCACCCGGGTGCCTATTGCTCGCCGGATGTTCCGAATTTCTGTCGCAAATAGACGCTCTTATTGCGCGTTTTGCCTGCAACAGACATCAACGAATGCAACACAGGCTCTCACAACTGCTCAGCGTCGAGCATATGCATCAACATGAACAAGGGGTTTCTGTGCATCTGCGCTAAAGGTTACGTACTCGTCGATGGATATTGCGAAGGTGAGAAACGTGTGATAACATTTTCATATAGAACAGGGCTGCACAACCTTTTTGCTATTTCCAGCCGCATTACGTTTACTTTTATGAATTACGGCTGCCAGTGAGTTCAAGAATTTTTTATTTTGCATTGCTTCTGTTCTGCTTTCACAGACGGAGCCTACCCTGCTTCCATACGTTTGTTTGGCCTTCTTTCTACTAAGTACTGTATACTCATACAGCAGACAAAGAGTTTTTAATAATGCACCGCCGCCATAACTTCTATATTTTAAATTACATAATAATGTGCATGGCCGCACCAATTTTTATCGAACCGTACGGCCGCGGGTTGTGCACCCCTGATATAGAAGAACTGAGAGAGTGGACGTTGTCTGTCAAGTTTTTTTCCTGCGCCAGCTGCTCAGACCGCCGAATTGGATGAAAATGCGTAAAAATCAACCCAAAAGATCTTGATTTCCGATACCAAATATTTTTACAACCCTGCGGCAAATATTTTTTGGTTGTCTTGTTATTGCTTACCAAATTTAAATTTTAATGTGCGTCATAATGTTATGGAGCACAGTATGTTCCAAAACTAACAAATGCGTGCATTTGTAGATGTGGATGAATGTACGAAGAAGGTCGACATGTGTGACCCACAAGCTACTTGCAGGAACGTGCTGGGTGGTTATCAGTGCAATTGCAATCCCGGTTTCCAAGGCAACGGCAGGACCTGTGCACGTGAGTGTGTGGCTTTCAACTTTAACACTAATTCGAATAACCGGCGTTCCCAAACTTTCTCCGTCCATGTACCCCTTCAGCATTTCAATAGATGAGCATGTACCCCTAAACGTGAGCGCCGGAAGTTTTTTTTCCAGGGAGGGGCCAATAGTGCATTTTACAGGGGTGGGCCAAAATATTTTTGCAGGGGGGAACAAATGTGGCAAAATTTTATTTTAACCACTCGAAACTAAGAAAACACCTTTTCATCAAAAAATTTGATGGGAAAATGTCAAATTTCAAAATGCTGAGGCGCCCTTGGACCCCCCTTCTGATGCCCATGCCCCTAAAACTTCTTGTGACAAAAATACTGGGGAAGATAACTAAAATATACTTACCAATACGCATATAATGATTTTTAAAAATAATATTCACTGATATTTATTTTAATATTTTAACATTTGAACCAGACATGAAGTTCGTAGAGCCCAGGCACACACTATCTGCACAATACGGATTGACAATAACAGTCGCAGAACGGTTTGTAACGGCGTTGGTGGTTGGACCACAGGATTACAGACACTTGTTCGCTGACACTTCGTAGAACACTACATTGCAGAAACTTTCCTAACATAGTTGTTCGCTAATTCGTAACACTTGACACAATACTAAATTCAGAGGACACGAAAATAGCATGTTTAAGAAATAGAGTCCAGCCCTGGGTAAGAACTGGTGAAGAACGAATGCGTTGCGGCTTGCACATACCCTCAAACTAACACTGTAACTGCCGGGCACTCAGTCACAAAGTAAAATGCGGTTGCAGTGTTCAAAGAATAAGGACAAATACCAGTAAACACAATCTGACTGCATCAAAGCGTGCAACCATACATTGTTGGACTTCTTGTATCGTTCAAGAAACAGGTAGGTCTACACATTTTTTCAATAAAGCCTCTAAGGTAGGAATGTTGTTACAATGAACCTGATTACTATTAACACTCGATAGCCACGGCAGGTTGTGCAGAGCCCTACAACCAAAGTTATAGCACACGCAATCTCTGCAGGTATGCCTTCCTGAAACATCAAGTGATTTAATAAGACTTCACCAATACAACACCCAGTTTTAATGTTGTTTAGTTCAAGAAATAAATAATCAAAAATACAGCCAACAAGTATGGACTCAATATTCTTCCTTGTTTAACCCCGTTAGCAACATGAACAGTTCGGACAAATTCATATGTGTAAATAATTTGAACTGAATTATGTATAAAAAATTTTCCCTTCTGTTGTTAACATTAAATGTACCCCTTCACATAAGCAAATGTACCACTAGGGGTACATGCACCCCAGTTTGGGAACCCCTGAAATAAATCGATGTCAACCAAATTGCGAGATGAGGTTTAGTTTTTACAATTGACCCAAACTTAAAAGTTGTCCCGTTGCAAGTGCCGTGCTTAAAGGGTGATTCTTCGACTAGCATGATCTGGCGTTACTGTCAGGGAAATGCTGTGAATTCCTGCGAGTAAAAACTGAAACAGAAACTCTTATAAATTCGTGGAAAGTGTGAACATATTGATAACTTCTTCAATGTGTTATGCAAGGAAATATGATGTATTGGTTTGACTATGTTATGTATGCAATCATTGCCGACTTCCACTCAATTATAGTTAACGAATAGTTCGATGTTAACTCAACAGCAGACGGCGGAAACTCACCCCCTGCACCACTGATCGACGAATGCGCTATGAAAGCTCATAACTGCGATGCACATGCTGCGTGCATCGACACTGCGGGTTCATTTAAATGCCAATGCTTGCCAGGGTATATTGGAGATGGGGTGTTTTGCGCAGGTAAGCTTATTCGTAGTGATTCCTTTTTTTTGTTTCCTTGTTTCTTGGAGCAGGTTAAAATTTGCAAGATCTGCAAAGTCGAAACAAACACACCACAGCTAAGGATTTTGAGTAAAACCAACTTGTACGTTTCTCCGAAAACTAACTATTTTATTCTGAGCAAAACTAAATAAATTTGCGATCAATCTCCAGACGGCAACGTTTCAACCTTTGTTGTCTCTTCAGTTAAGTTATATCATAATTTTTCTTGCAAATTATGCTCGAATAAGATAAAAAATAAAGCTGCGATTATACGTATAAAAGTAAGGTATCACGTTGCCGAATCTTAGAACTCGACCAAAAGAGGCACCAGTGGGATTCGAACCCACGATCTCCTGTTTACTAGACAGGCGCTGTAACCGCTTAGCCATGGCGCCGCGTCTGACCATGTTCGATCGTACATTTATAAAGAACCTATTGCGGGCCTAATCGACGTTTGTTTTGGAACATTTGGTTGTAGTTTCGAATCAGATTCGTTGGCAACCTTCGATGACAAAGAGCAAAGAAGTAGTCTGTTCATAGAATGGCGTGTATGAAACGTGATACTCACCCTCTTTTCAATGTAGTCTTTTCCATCACACTCCTATGTTTTTTAAGAAGTGGTCAATGTCAAATCAATGTGTCGCAGCACCGAACAAATCATTCGCAAAAGCAGCTACTTTTGAAACTTCGTTATCCAAACTGAAAAACTCTGGCAACAAGTCTCCACAAGGGCGACGCAGCTAAATCTGCTGGCAATGTTTTATCTTACTAGGAAATCGATTTCACATTTTTTTCGCATCTTCAGTCCGATACAGCAACTTGCAAGCAAAAGCTTACGGGCAAAATGATGAAACTATAGCAAGACTTTGAGAAAGCACGCGGACAGTAGCTTCAAACACGCGCTATGACCATAATGCTGTTATCAAAGCAAGACCCAAAACCAATCTACAGTTTGCCGGTTGAACCTTAATGTAATTCTAACCTATCGCTTATTCACTTCTGCTACCTTACACCGACCTTTTAAAAACGAGTTTCAAGTAACTAAGCGCAAACAACCTTAGTATCATCGCATTTAAGTAGATTATTCGATTGTCTACTGCGTCGATGTAAAATCAGAGCTGCAACATAAAGACCGTCCTGTAAAAGTTACCGCTCTTGTCGTCGACGCTGTTTTTGAGCTCACTAGTTGTCAGCACGACCATGCAAAAAAGTCTATTAGCAGAAAAGCTTAGAAAAGCTCCAAATATAACGTGCTGCAGGTACGTTGCTTTATTCCTCACTGCTTAGATGCAACTGTTCGAATGCAACTACCGGTATTTTTTCTATTCAAATGCTTTGCAGTTGCAGCTACGCCTGCGATAAACGAATGCCTCCTTGGATCTCACAATTGCGATGTGCATGCAACTTGCACGGACACTGAAGAATCCTTTGCTTGCCAGTGCCGATCCGGGTTCACGGGAAACGGAACCGTTTGTTTCGGTGAGATTTCGCAAGTTTGCTGCACCCTCAAACACAGACACTTAACTTGGATTCAGAGCTCGTTTTCGTGTTTTTAGAAAATCACACATGGTTTCAGATACAGTACAGCAAAAAAACAAGTATTGAATGAAATTCGGTTGTGCGTTCCGAAAGCAAGTGCTTCCATCATCAGCCAAGTTCAAAAAATGAAGTGCAAGACGTTAAACCACAAAACACCGGGCGTTGGAAAAAACACCAAGAAAGGCGGCTGACCACATAGTGTAATTTAAAAAAATAATAATACGTTTCTGCCAGTGATTATTGTTTCAGGCCAGTGGCGTAACTAGAGGTTTGAGCCAGGGAGGGAAAGCTTAGCTGAAGGGGCCCACTAGCCAAAACTCAAAAAAAACGTTAAGAAATTATGGTAAATCTCTGGATATCGTGGATGTCTATGCAAGCTAAAAAACACGAAAACATCCCGAAAAACGCAAAAGAAACAACAACCGAAAGAATACTAAGCATCAAAATGTCTACTAAAGGTGCCCAAGTTTTTACATTTAGCTTGCCAGGAGGGCGGCTTGTCCCTTGCCCCCCAGTTAGTTACGCCACTGCCTCAGGCCATCCCGTTCCGATCATTCTACAAGGTCAGTCGCTACTCGAACCAATCCAAACGTTGAAATCGCCATTATTCATGCACTAATGGCATTGTTGTCACGTTCTCCCATCGGTCAAAGACGGCCGATCAAAGTTTTCACAAACGCATGCATGTTTCCCCCTTGTTGCTCTTCCGGCCTATTTTGAGTATGGTCCACCACCTACATGTTTCATGTTTCAACATCTCGGGCTCCATGCGTTGCACTTTTGCTGACGATGAAAACTGTTAATTTCATGAGGTCTATCTTGATTCCATTTGAATCTGACCTGGTCGTCTCACGTTATTGCTTGGGAATGAGATCACCCATTGCGTCAGCCCACCCACCTCAAGATAATGCTGGACAAAAGTCAATCTGTATTATTGATATGGGACATAGCACCATTTGCTTTACTTTTAACCTTTTTATAAAGATGTCGACGAATGCTCCGATGACATCTACTTTTGCCATGTTAGAGCGTTTTGTACTAACACGATTGGCAGCTACACGTGCACATGCAACGACGGTTTGCAAGGAGATGGAAGGTCATGCGCTGGTGAGTTTGTCACGTACTTAAATCGCTTCGTGTCCTTAGGTTTTCGGTGAGCTGAGAGAACGGCGGAAATTCGATTGCTTTAAAAATATCGTGGTTGTGATTACACAAGCGTTGGTCTTAGGTGACGTGGTAACAAAACGAAAAACAGCTTATGAAACACCAATACATTTTTTGAAATTATTACACTATATAATTCACAAGAAAGTTAAATCACTACAATTATTTGCATCACTTAGACAAGTAGTCATACCCAACTCTCTGCTATGTCGTACAACCTCATCGCATGCTCAAACGTGATGTGGAAAACAGAAAAGGTCTTTGCTTTGTACTGCAGAGTATTAAATTCCATTGATGACTGGTTTTGCATTACTGCACACATGGCATCTGTTAAACTTTCGCTGATCGCGAGAAAGTTGCTAGACACCAAAAACTTGAAAGAGGGGGAATCTCAACTGACATTTTAGATGAAAAGTCAGCAAGATCATCATGTTTGCAAAAATTCTTCCTGAGCAGGTATTCCGTTACGAAAACGCAAACCATTTAAGCAAGGCAAGAAAAAAAGTTTATACTCTGCTTCGGACGAAGTCTAACTTTTGATTGACGGCACTGAACCTGGTTGCAATTATGTAACAGACGTGGACGAATGTACCACTGGAGCCCATACGTGCAGTCTGCACGCCGCGTGCACCAACGTTCGAGGATCGTACCAATGTAATTGCAATCCTGGTTTTGATGGAGATGGTTTTACTTGCACGCGTGAGTAATATTTCTTTGGCGGAGAAGTTTGCTGGCGGAAACTTTTCATCGCGCCGTCGCTAATGACAACAAAAATCTGCCTGCTTGTTTGGGGAGTTACTATATATGCAGTTCAGAGCTTTTCTGCCACAACGTGGAATTATCTATTGTATTCATTGGATGATTTCCTGTTGGACAGCAGATCTTGAACAGGTGTATTATCCACTTCCGGATATTTTCGCATGAAAGCATGATTAGAAACTTGTGTTTGAAACTGAAATGTGATTTGAAACCTTGTAAAAATACTACGTAAAATACTACTTGCGTTACGCACAAAAACCGCACATTAAAATTCCCTTGAATCTGTAGGTCTTGCAACCCTCAGGGAAAGACGCAGAACAACAGAAGTGCTTAGATCATTTGCAGCTTCGATTATATGTTCGTTTGTTGCAAAAGTTTGGGAACAAAAATGTTTTGTGTGATCTGAAAAGATGAAAACACATGAAGAAATGAAACGAAATCAAGTTGTGTTTATAAAGGAACATATTTTAGCGAAGAACTATCGAATGCGGATAATGTAATAGCCGACACACACGCACCGCTCTTCAACAAGAATGTTTGAGAAAAATACTAATTGTTACTTGTCAGTGTGACGTATGGCAATGCGACTGAACCCACGGTATTGCTTTACCAGATTGTTTCGTTTGCTGTATTCGTGTTCGTATTGATTGCGTGGGCCATTGGAGGGGTTTTAAATATGCGGCCCACATGGCATACGGCTTTGGTTTCATATTGCGTTGTACACGGCCCGCTAAAACTTGGATCACGCTTTTGTGTCGGAGCGCCGGCGTTTCCTCGCTACGTAAGACATTTCCTTTTGTGTTTTGGTGTGTTCAGAGCGAATACGAGCACGTAAGCCGTCGCAGAGTGTGTCACTGCTTCCAACCCTAAAGCGAAATGCCCAAACTAGTTATACGGTTGAAAACATGTCGAAAGTTAATACTGGTCCACGAGCGTCTTTGCATAATTAGATTAGGACCAGGGGTGTAGTGAGGTGGGAACGCGTGGGAACGGCGTTCCCACACCTTATTGCACTAGATTACATTAAAATATGGCTGCGATCTCAGAGACGTGCTAGTGATACGCAGATTCGCACTGCTAGTCAAAAGTATATAGTGAAACAGGAAGATCCAGTGTGGAAATTTTTGTAGGCGAATGTTCACTTTATTTGAACTATTTGGTGCAGTCTTCCTCTTTATTTGTTGAGGGAACGTCGTTCCCACACCTCTTTCTTTAGCACTACACCCCTGCTTAGGACCCCATTGGGAGAAACGTATCGACACTCTTATCCGAGGCTCGTGGGAGTTTGCAATATTTTGAGACCGTGCGTTTTCACTTTAGTCTTGAAACAAGATACTTCGACCTCGCATTCACGGGCATGGTCCGATTAGTTGCCTTCTGCAAATGACTTCCGAAGTAGTACCATGCCTGGCACCTTTGCTGCGTGAATGGTTTGCTTATATACGGGTTATATGTATAACGGGTTTCCGAAAGATGTTTGTGGACATGAGCGTCAGAAGGATCCTTTCCAGAGGGGGCCACTAAGGGATTTTTCCAGTGGTGAAAAGTAGTTAAATTTGCTTTTTCCCACTCGAAATTAAGAAAACAGCTTTTTTTGCTGAGAATTTCAAAATCCAGGGGGCCGTTACCCCCCCTTCCGACACCCATGTTTGTGGAAGGACCAAATGACGTTTTCATAACGCAACTCAACTCTTTACACAGCTGCCGTTTCTGTCCCAGCACCAATCAACGAGTGTTTGCTTGGAACGCACAACTGTGACATGCATGCAACATGCACGGACACACTGGAGTCATTCACATGCCAGTGTCAAGCTGGATTCACCGGGAACGGAGCTACGTGTGCAGGTAGGAAATGGCTGGGACCTGCGACAGTTGATGCGTTGAACGTGGGTTGTCCTTGACATTTTTCCATCCACTCAAAAAGACTTGAAATCTTTTCTTTCTATGACCAAAACATGTTAAGATATTTTAAATCCCAACCAGTTGGTATCGCGTAATGCATGCATCGGCGTCTATTTTTTGAACTATCCGAGCCAATGATTTAATCAACGTGAAAAACTTTCAATAGCCTTGCTTCTTTGGCAGTGTCTGTAAATTAGTTGAGACGCTGCTGAAATAAGGATGTCATACTTTATTTGACCTGACACAAAACTGCTTGTACTCATACGTACAATGGTCTACTAATCCATGTTCACTTCATGACTTGCATAACAGTAGGTATCAAGTGTGAGTTGATACAGCGAGACCTGGCCATCATGATCATATCATCTGCTGTGATTTTCGGGAAAACGCTATTTGGTTGTTATTTACATGTGAATGGTTAGTTCTGCAAATTGAATATGTCATTGCGGCAAATTGCAAGTTTTACAAATAAACGTTGATTAACTGCAAGATTTTAAATTGTTTATAAGATTCAAAAATCTATATCAATCCATGATTGAGTCGCACTAATTTCAAATACACAATGTTGAGCGTAACATGGCTTCTATTACTATCTGATCATTGAAACCTGATGCAAAACGCTGTTGTTTGACATATGAGAAGAGAGGTACACTGCAAAGGCACCAGTGGGATTCGAACCCACGATCTCCTGTTTACTAGACAGGCGCTGTAACCGCTTAGCCATGGCGCCGATGTGCAATTTCGCGAAGAGTAACGTTCAAACTCAAGTTTAGGTCTTAAGTTACTTCTTTCCCACGTTTCCTTGGTGCTTTCTTGTAACTTCATAAGGATCGGACAATTTTTGTGTAGAACCAGATCCAATATGCACAAAATATTAATGGACGAATTTCAATTTTGGCCAAACTTATTTGGTATGGGTCATTTTCACGAGTTCTCATTTTTTCATCCAGCCAGTAAGGTTAGGGGGTGCAATTTCAATAATATTTGGTATTCAGGTCTCATAACGGCTTCGCTACTGTGAGAGGGATGAAGCATACTTCACAACACTGCTGTGGTAAAATAATGGACGAGGGAATGGCCTTATATCGCGAATACTGCTTTCCGAATTGTAAAGTTCATGATGCAGAAAGTTACTTTCGTAGGTTTTAGGGGGGGGGGTCAACCCGCCCCTGATTTTCGGTCAGAACAAGAGGCTTTATCTTGACCGGAACGCAGGCACATACCTGAGACTTGTGTCGGCGCATACCGATTCTGATCCAATGAAAATTACAGAAGTTAGTAGTAATGCTCATGAAGTGTTAGGTATTTTGTTTTGGGAAAATACTTTAGTTTGTGGTTCATTTTGTAATTTTGCTTTGGTAGAGGTAAAACTATTGTTTTACAACAAATGTTGTTCAGTTTAGATTTGACCAGAGATTTTATTTGATTAGAGAATTATTGAATTCGCTCAAAGATACGAAATATTCCGAACGAATAGCCCATGGCAAATACCGAATTGACCTGTTAGGCCATAGTGTTTGGATGTAGTCACAATCAAGTTATAAAAAATTGTTCAATTTTACCACGCGCACGAAAGTGAATAGTTTTAACTTTGGCTGGTTGGTTGGTGAAAACACATGTTACGTTACGCTGTTTATCTGCAGTCTGCAGCCAATCCCCTCATCCGACTGCGTAACTACTCGGAATACTTCATCTATGAGATATACCAAATCTTGCAGCCTCCCCTTCTTACAAATTCCTTCATCTTCTCATCGGATCCTTATTTCTATGTTAATGTATGGGCGTCGGAAGGGGGGGCAGGGCGGAGCCTTGCTCTCCCCTGGATTTTAAAATTTTCAGCAAAAAAAGGTTGTTTTCCTAGTTTCGAGTGGGACAAATCAAATTTCACCACTTTTGGTCGCCCTGCAAAAATGTAGGAAAATCCCCTAGTGCCCCGCCCCTGGAAAAAATCCTTCCGACGCCCATGTGTTGATGTATATATATTTGGTTTACTCTTAATCTAAACCATTAGCACTTAAAGCCCCTTTGAAAAAATGCAGATATTGACGAGTGCACCAAAGACATCTTCTTTTGCCACGTGAGAGCGTTTTGCACTAACACGATTGGCAGCTACACGTGCACGTGCAACGACGGTCTTCATGGAGATGGAAGGTCATGCGCTGGTGAGTATCGTGAGAACTGGAGTTTGTTGATAAGTAGTTGGCGATTGCTATATGTAAAATTTTTCATTCGAGACAAAGCGTATACTGAAACTTGGTGGTACAGTATTTTGATATGGAGGCACTATTTTTCGAACCAATGTTTTGTAACAAATCGATAGTAATGAAATACAATTTCCACCATAAGCAAGAGATCATAACAGGATTTTGTGGAGTAGAGTCCCATAACGATTAACAATGACAAAAACTTCTGTTACGTTTTGAACATTTGTAGTGGTATAAACGAGGTTTCGGACTGGTTTATTCGATAAAACAGTGTTTACAACCAGCGACGAATGCAATCGAAAATTAGGAATATGCAATTGAAATGAATGACTGAAGCCTGTTTGCTTTTTCGGTACTTTTGTGGAAATGACACTGAACAGGAACTTGTTTTTTTCTGGGCGTATACTGCACCGTCAGTTTGCGAAAAGGAGCTGGTACGTTTCGAAAGGTGGACAAGTTTTCTTCCATAGTTGATTTTTGCGATCATAGCTAGGTTTCACGCCTATGAAGACTTGCTGCAATTCAATTTTAACTTAAATCGTAACAATAACTTTACCTAATGTCAGATGTGTCTTGAGCCACATCTCACGTGTTGTAGGTGCAGAGTACTGAATATGAATATATAACGAAACAGCAGCTATTTTGCTAAAATGAGTTATAGTTGAAATTAATCTTGCCGAGTTTTTTTGCATTAAAAAGTACAGTACTAAAATTTCATCACTGGCAATTGCACTGCCTTTATCGTAACCCTGGTCTGCTGAACACTCAATGAAACCGCCCTGTAGGGGGCGCTCGCGGCGTCCTCATACGCGGAGATATATCAAAGGTAGTTGAATTGGATCAAAATTTGCGCCAGGTCATTTCCAGACACTGTAGACTGTGATAATAGCCATTGTGAAAGTATATTGGACAGATGAAGCGGTAAAGCTTGCTTTAACTGTACTTGCACATGCAACCATAATCACAATAAGTGACTTGCTGTAATGTCCTGCCGCAATGTCATTGGGAAAACAATACTGAACTACGTTTAATGTAAATTAAAAAAGGATTCGAATCCACGATGTCTTGTTTAGGAGACAGGCACTGTCGGCGCTTAGCGATACCAGCTGCTCTTAAAATGTAATTAAGTTAATAAGTCGGTTGTTTTACGTGAGTCATGCCTTGCTAAGTTAATGTGCATTAACGTATTGAAGCATTGTGACACACGACTGGCGTTTGGTTTTCTATTAACACTTCTAGTTCTTTCTGTTCGTTGTCTTTTCAAAAACGTCGAATCAAAATACATAACATGCTTCTAAGTGCAGACAATCAATAATTAGTTCGGCTTTCATTACGATGAATTGAGTTGTGTAAGGTCGGTTTGAAAAAATAAAAACCAATTGTAGCGCTGCTATACTATTAGCTTGATATATTTAGAAAATGGATTAAACATAAATGTATTTGCGTACCTTAACGATTTCCTGTGCTTTCAAATAAAACATATTTTTGGCGCACAAAGGCTATGCAGGTTCATGCAGGTTATGGTCAAAGCGCTGGGACACCAAAAAATGAGTTCAGCAGGTTGTCTCATCGAGCACCCCTCGATATTTAGGCAATTTTCGTCTCATCGTTAGGAGTTTATGGCCGAAGTGTAGACGAGTGTGGAATTTTGATGGAGCCAGAAATTTGAGTGTGGTTATAGTCTGCTGGATGATCAACACAGTTACGCAGGAAATGCTGGGTTGCAAATAAATATCGTGGTTTTGCACAGATCCTTTACTAGCTGGGCATGGTAGAGGAAGTGTAAAGCCAGTTAAAACAATAATCTGCCCGCGTTGCCATTTGCCATAACTCTTTCCCATCCAAGCAGACAATTTTGCTCTGTAGCAGATTGTATTACAGCGCCAAGAGAAATCATCTTTCCATCTCCCGCAGACCAGTGTTTGAAATGCTGGACAAGGTTGGGTAAACAAATTTCACCATTGCAACAGATATAGCGCTTGACATGTCTATTGTGTATCTTTCATCTAGACGTGGACGAATGTTCTGATGGAACTCACTTGTGCAGTCCTCAAGCCACTTGCACCAACAATCGAGGATCGTATCAGTGCTCCTGCAACTCTGGTTTTCAAGGGGACGGTTTCACTTGCACTGGTAACGAATTTTATCGCACAATTAAAAATGTAACATGCGTGGAAATAAACAACCGGTTTTTCTCAAACAAAGTTTTCCTAAGACTGGTCACGTCAGTTTTATCTTCAAGTACTGTATCGGTTTACTTTGATATTGTCTAAGTTTTTAAGCTTTCAACTGAACTTGCCACATAGTGCTTTTCTTACTCACAGCCCTCTCTACTTCTCGCACACCAATCAACGAATGTCTACTTGGAATGCACAACTGTGACATGCATGCAACATGTACAGACACACTGGAGTCATTCACATGTCAGTGTCAAGCTGGATTCACCGGGAGCGGAACTTTGTGCGCAGGTGGGACATGCAAAGTTTGCAACTCTGAAAACAAATTTCTTTCAGAAGTTGTTTAGAGCACTCTGATTACCTCAGTGGTTCAGTGGTTAGAACCAGGTTTTTCAGAGATTTGGTTAGCGTGATTTACTGATAATTAATGCCAGAAAGAATACCTAAATGTGCTTCTTGCCTAGCAGCCGAAGCTCACCTTTTTGCATATAGTAGGGCAGCAATCATGCAAAGTGATGGAGTGATCTTGCGATCTACCGATTGACCTCCCGTCAATTTCAATTGTAGCGCGTACTGTAATATGTATTGTTATTTTCCCATTTGGCGATCTCTGTTCAATTGTTGAAAGAGTTGGCTTTAATTTAATTTTGAAACCAAAATGGTTTAAGTAATAAACAAAATGTGTAGGCACCAGGATCCGAACCTGAGGTGTCGTGTTTAGGAGACAGACTCTGTAAGCGCTTAGCGATACCAGCTGCTTTTAAAATGTAATTAAGTTAATAAGACGGTTGCCTTACGTGGGTCATAGCTTGGTATTTTTTTCACAATCTGCCGTTAGACTCTACGAATCCATGGTTTATGTGGTAAAGGTTTTGAAACAGTTTTGAAAAGAAACTGAGTGTGTTTGAAAACGTTTCAGAAAGGAGGCAATGTGTTTTTGTTTTAGGCAAAAGTGCAATTCAAATAATTAAGAGTGAAAATCTTATTATTGGGTAACTTTCTGCCACTTCATGCTTTTTGTTGTTATCCATTTGTTGCGTTTTTTACTCCTAAAAATGTGCTTCTTATTGTAGAACTGAGAACAACGTTAACTTCATTATTAATTATATAGTTTGCTAAAGCACAATTAACAAGCTTTTTACAAAACAAAAGTGAAATTTGATGTAGAGTGCAGGACTTGGTGAACTACATTTTTTCGACTATTATCATGATTTATTTAGAAAACAGACGTCATTCTTTGTTTTACTATGTTGTTCCGAATTCCGTTAACATTTCATTTTCTTTGTAAATGCGAAACTTAGATGAAAGCACAACATAACAAGCACTTAAGGGTTAATGAAAGTCGCTGTTTTCTATTCGGCTTCGCTGTTTAACTTTTTCACTGTCTTAAGTCAATTTCTTGCTATTTTTCACTGACTTATACAAGCTTCCCACACGGTGTTTGTTGTAATCTTTTTCCACTGACACATACCAAATAACGTGCACCAGGTTGATAACTTGAAACCGATAGTGATGCATGCAGCTGCGAGAAAAAATGTCGTCAATCTCACGGTGGACATTCTTGTATTACAATCGCATCTTTAGGCAGATCTACGAAAGATCTATTAACCTGTAGGTGTCGTTTGGTACCGTCAGCAAGCTGTTTATGAATTTCAAACGATCTATTTTTTGACCGTTTGGCAAGCCCGTAGCTAGGTTTTAAGGTTTGGGGGAGAAAAAATCATTTTAGGGTGGCAAGATTTTTGTTTTTGTTATATGTTCCGAAACATTTTTCTGGGCACAAAAAAATTGGGGCGAACTGCGCCCGAATGCCCCCGTGGCTACGGGCTTGGTTACGAGTCCTCTAAATTAAATGGAGAACATCAGCCCTTTTTTGCCTTTAGGAAAGGTCTTTTGTCGCTAAGCTTTGAACGTGATTGCTTCATTCAGAACATCTTTCGCTGCTAATTAACAAACAAAAATTGGTTTTGAAAACTAACGGTGGAGATTTTAAAAAGAAAACAAAGAATACATTTAAAAAAAGGATGTCATGCAGAAGATTTTTGAAATGATATAAATGTCAAGGCTTTGCGAAATTTTGTTGAACTTTTTTCAACATTCGGTAACAACTAGTGTAATATCTCCATCTAGAATGCTGTAAAACACCAGACGTTTGGCCCGAGTTTATACGGATTTTCCATAAAATTCTTAGTTGCACCGTTGTGAAGAATATGGTATTTTTTCGCACTGTGCATGAAATTTATTAACACTTGACAATGCTTAAGAATTGCAAAAACTAAACATCCTTTCAATATGTGAGTGGAATGTTCAAGTTATCAATGTTCACAAACGGGCACAGTTGAATCAATCAGCAAAATTGTTCTAAGAGGAAATGGATTTCACGTAAATGTGGGTATCCTCAGTACTGAAATCTTATTCAAACAGAAGATTCTATTCAGAAGTTCCAAAAGCTTGGTTCTTGCGTTGGTGAGAGATCACCTGGTGTCTTTGCTTTGTAGTGATGAAGCGGATTTATCAACATCTTTTTCAGGATTTCAGGCAGTAACAACACGCGATGCATTTTATGTTTTCAAAATCTCACTTTTAATTGAAATCGTGTCGTATGCGTTTTTGGTAACCATGAAACATTGACATCTTCTTGCTTCAAAGAAAAACTACAATTGTTTTTGTCTGCAGATATTGACGAGTGCACCGAAGACATTTTCTTTTGCCACGTGAGAGCGTTTTGCACTAACACGATTGGCAGCTACACGTGCACATGCAACGACGGTTTGCAAGGAGATGGAAGGTCATGCGCTGGTGAGTATCGTGAGGAGCACAGTTTTTTCCCAGACTTAGGTCATTTTGAGGATACTAACCATGCTTTTGGATTTATGTTTCTGTGCGTCGTTTGTTAACTACATCATTGTTGCAAAATGTTTTGTGATGCCATACCACACTGTTTCTCAGTGTGGCGCATGGCAAGTTTTGGTAGGCGTGACGGTATTTTGATGGACCTGGTATAATACTTCTGGTGGTGTGATATTTGATGAATCACTATAAATTTTGAAGAATCGTGGTGCCATTTTTGCAGTGAACGTATTTTGTTGCTCTTCATTGAAGTCATGATAAGAATCGCTGTAGGTGGCATTATGTTTTTGAAAAATGACAACGGAAATAGGACAAAAGATGTTGAGAACGACTGCCTTAGCATAACCATTCACTCATGTTTGCAATTTGACCGTGGTGGTACAAATGTGAAACTTCGTAGCTAATACTCCACTTACGTTGAAGTTTGTTATCCTTGGTCAAAACGTTTTGAGAGTCGGAATATTGAGTACATAAGATATTCTTCGAAAAGCCGTCTTTTCCCACAAGTCTTTCACAAAAAACTATGCGCTTGCAGCAGTCCGCACTGTCCTCAAAACTTGTTGGTGAACTTTTAGTTCCAAGGCAGCCATAGTGCATCGGAGCCTTTTCGAGGAGCAAGAAGTCTTTTTCCGAATTCTCTCAATCTATTTATCAACTTTCCACGGCTGATTGACCGTTTTGACATTTTGTTGATCGCAAGAACTACTTACAACAATCGTTCTGCGATTGTGTTGGTACATTTGTCAACTACAAGTACTTGACGTTTTTACTCATTTGATCTATTTAATTATTTTTCCAGCACCCATCTATAAGAACATAACGTTTTATGAAAGTAGTAAACTGAAATGTATAGTCTGAACACTTTTGAGTCTCCCATATTGTAGCAAAGAAGTAAAATGAAGAGAACCGCGTATTGTGTCAGTACCCTGCGTCTGCCACAGCAGCAATACCTCAAGCTGCTTTGCATCATTGCTCATTCTGCGACATTTCAATTGACACCTCTGTTAATTAGTTCGCATCACCATTGAAGTTTACCCTTTTGGCGTAGATCCTTTAAAATAACATATTGTGAGCAAGTGATGCATGCGTTAAATATTCTTCTAGACGTGGACGAATGTTCTGATGGAACTCACTTATGCAGTCCTCAAGCCACTTGCACCAACAATCGAGGATCGTATCAGTGCTCCTGCAACTCAGGTTTTCAAGGGGATGGGTTCACTTGCATTGGTAAAGAGTCTGAGACGTTTCTAAGGATTGTTGCAATGGTGAAAGCGTTTCTGATGACACATATTAAAAGGGAATTTTGAAAAGTTTTCTTTCGTCAGTTCGTAAAAACGAAGTTTGTTAGTTTCATGGTAAAGACTCCAAGCAGTTTACAAATGTTTTGCTGAAGTTTTGGTGCCTTTCTTTTACAGCACTTTCTAGCTCTTCCCCTCCAATCAACGAGTGTTTACTTGGAACGCACAACTGTGACATGCAAGCAACATGCACGGACACACTGGAGTCATTCACATGCCAGTGTCAAGCTGGATTCACAGGAGATGGAACAACGTGCATAGGTAGGAAATGCGTTGATGTCGGATCTATGGCATTTGTTTCGGTTTAACTGTTGTGCTGCACGGATTCCACACATAACTAAATCGACATCTTTCAAAATTGGCCGTTTCCGCTGAAATCAGGAAAATGCAGCGTTTCACTTGTACCGATTCACATTCCTTGCCTTAACGACAGTGTTGTTGTCAGAATAAATTACGCGTCATTCTTTGAAGGTAGCATCCTATTCAGCCAGCGATCAGACACACGAACACAGTAAACTTGCACGAGAAATGCCGTCATGAAATACAACATGGCGCGAATGCTTATGAACAAAATTGTAGACCACACACAAGCTGCCCTCTGTGCTGCGGTCATGGCTAGCCGAATATTGATATCACGTGAGAATCACCGCTGCCGGAATCACCATCGAGAAGGTCCATATCTACTGTAGTTTAAGGGTAAACACTACAACTGAGCTACAACTCGTAGAAACCCATAGGTTGTTTAAGGAAGCAACGCGTCAAAAAGAAAACCACTGAATTTTTTCCAAACATGCGTATGCACGCTTATCATGATGTTTGCCCAGTTGGTAGTTCTACAGTAGCTTTTTATGAGTAAAAAATGATGTTTATGAATCATCCAGACCTCATTTTAGACGATGTAGTGTGAGTGCCGAGATCTGTGAAGGTGTGAGCGGTTTGGGACTTGGGCGCACAGGATGCAGCCACAAACTTAGCTAGACGAAGAGTTTTTAAATGTCTGGGTTACAGCCGTGAGAGAAGATGTCAAGTTGCATATCTGCTCCGGTATGAAGCTTCATCATTTTGCTCTCGGGCCAGCACTTCATATAATAAGGGCCTCTGTTTCATCCGCTCGCTGCACAAACAATTTACCGATGACGCATTTTTGAACAGCATTTTGAAGGAACACACAAATCGGTGTATTTTTTATACTCCACGGTCATAAAAAGGTATTGTACGTCATTTAAATTTTGCCAAAACACATCTGAAAGTTTAAAGTTGCTGCTAACGTTACTCAGATGGGCACTTGAACTTGGTAAGCGCCAGTATTAGCTTGGTTCATGAGCGCAGCAACCACAGTGCCAAGGTTTTTTTCTTGGCAGGGGCTAGGCCCGTTGCTAGGTTTCAAGGCTTGGGGGACAAAAGTACATTGTTTAGGAATGCAAGATTTTTGTTCTTAATATACGCTCAAAACGAATTTTTCTGGGAGCAAACAAATTTCTGGGGCAGTGCCCACGAATTTCCCGCTTGGCTACGGGCCTGGCAGGTGCTGATCCTGTCCAAAACTGTTTTGCGTAATCAGACGTACAGGGTGTCCATAAAGTCCTGCACACATTAAAAATTTTTATATCGCAAAAACCACATAAGGTAGAAACTTTACATTTTCGACAGTGAATTATACTACCATAAAGTTTGTTTGTTATTTTTTACAGGTTATTTTA
>Ga0210059_1004030_pt1 | contig 23648 bp, 19 predicted proteins | sample Ectturendosymbi2_FD_188042 | JGI IMG/M metagenome (GOLD analysis project Ga0210059, IMG submission 188042) | Ecteinascidia turbinata endosymbiont from Florida, USA - Sample 2 (SPAdes) (version 2) | ecosystem: Host-associated > Tunicates > Ascidians > Unclassified | place: Key West, Florida...
AGTTTTGGTCACATTCAGACACCCCAGTGTTGCAAGTTTTGGTCACATTCAGACACCCCAGTGTTGCAAGTTTTGGTCACATTCAGACACCCCTGTGTCGCAAGTTTTGGTCACATTCAGACACCCCTGTGTCGCAAGTTTTGGTCCCCGAAGTAGCATTTTAGCGGAATTCACCCATGCGGAACGCATACCCCCCAACACATTTACTCGGGAAAAAATAGTTTATAGGTTTTCTCGCCGCAGATGGCGAACATTTCAATGCAGAACCTACTGGAATAAAATAAACAAAGCCATCGCACCATTAAACAAAGTTATGATTGTTTCTCTTCGGCGTCACAAACTGATGTGACGTAATAAAACGGCGTGCCGGTCTTGAACGCGATTACAAACTCACCGAAACAGACACTTGACCTTTCGTCCTGTCCATATCCCCAAGCAAAGCAGACATGAGTGAAGATTTTCCGCAGCCCACTTGGCCCACTACTGCCACCAGGGAACCGTCACCAACCTTCATCGTTATGCTGTAAAAAGAGGGCCCAGGTTACTTGCAAGGGTGCCCGCACATTTTCAAAAATCATTTTCTGCATTTGTTCAATGCTTTTTAAGTATTAAATGAAGCAATACCATCACTTATCTTCATTTTTTCAATATTTTATGCGTGGAACACAATGCAAAGAACATCTGCAGAACTGTCATCGGTGGTAAAGAACAAAATTTGGATAAACAAATGGCTAAATTAGGAATTTCCATACTTTTTCAACACTTTATATACAGTATATTCTGGCCAAATTCAACACATTTGCAAGATCTTGAAAACCGATTTCACAATTCAATACTTCTTTAAAGTTTCAATACAGCGTGGGACCCTGCATTTAAACCAGGGCCCCAAACCCGGGCCGCGGTAGAATTGTCAAGCCCTTTACGGGTCTGCAGTTACAAAAAAAGGTCGGGAACCACTGAGTAATTCTTACTGCTTTCATAAATGAAAGTTCTTCGTTATAAGGTACCACGAAATTGTTAAAATGAGTTAAAAAAACTAAAATGGTATTGTTACCTCGGCAAATGCAAACGTCTGTATCGTAATCGTTTATAACACAATCACCCAATACTTGATAACTCCAAGATATTTACAGGAGGCGTTAACTGTTACGCAATAAACAAATCAAGAAACAGCTTCTTGCCTCTTGCACTGTTTTGTTTTCGCAGAGACATTTTGTTCATTTGCCTCATAATAATAATCAAACTCGCATAATAGTAATCAAACTCGCATAATAGTAATCAAACTCGAATAATAGTAATCAAACTCGCCGCAACAAAATTCTTATAGCCTATATTTTCGGACATTCTGACTGAATTAACTCAGTTTTTTCGATCGTTTCGAAAAACTTCGGTCAATAACCGAAAAAAACTAACTCTTGCACTATACAAACGACTAACTAGTAAACTGACTTTTTCAAAGTTTCATCTTCATCAGGTCCCCATTTGAACGTTCCATTGTCCACCCTGATGGCGTCATCGGACCCGTCCTTGGCCCGCCGGTCAACATCGTCAGGGTCCAGCTCACCGTTGTTCAAGAAATTCTCCAAACGCTTCAAGCTGACGCTGGCCTGGAAACAACCCGACGTGCCAAGCAAGAGAAGGACGTCACGAATGCGTATCTCACAAAAACGCATGTTATGAGTTTGAGCACAACATGAGGGAAGGTCGCTGACAGTCAGAAGTGAGAACAAGAATATTCGCACCATACAAGTGGTTGAACTGCAAGAAGTGATTCCTTGACTTTATTACCCGCTGCTCTTCCAAGCACTTTGATCGTAAACTACTTTGATTATTAGACAATCGTGTGCTTGAGAGTGAAACAGAGGTCCGGCAAAAAGAGACGCAAGCGTTATCCTCCCCACATTGATCGCCGAACCGCGACACGCACAGAACAGCAATCAATGTGCGACTGCGTTGGTGATGTTTAAAACAAAGCAGCGTGTATGACGTAACAACGACAGCGGATGACTGGCGAGGGTTCGTGCGCAGTCAAGGGTAGCTGATGAAAAAAAGCTCAAAAAACAACAAAAATGTAGAAATGTTGATGTTTAAACACAGAATATTTGATTCCTTATAAAAACCAGTATTGCCCCCACACAGAAATGCTCAAGCACCTGCACAATGGAGGACACGATGAAAGGGAGCATGGTGAGGGGGAACCGGAGCAAGTTGAAGAGGGACAAGGACACGAAGGTTTTCTTCGCGTCCAGGACGTTGTTTGGGTCAGAAAGGACGTAGACGGCGAAGGTTGTCAGCGAGACCTGAAACAACAGGAGACCTTTTTTTGTGATTCCATGAAAACGATATCAGTGTCCTCGTTGGTTTCATGTGTCATAAACTGCATTGCAACGTCATAAGTTGCATTATAACGTAATTGCAGAACTTCATGAAAATAATAAAAAACAGACTCAATGCACCTAACCCCGCACGTGACGTCACCGCCAGGTACGTCGTAAACGTAGATTTGTCTCCAGTCAAATGCCGGCTGACCACAAACTAGTTACTGTTTCTGCTGTTGAATTTATAACCAGACGACATTTAAACAAATTTGTACCGAAACTTGTAATAAAATTCGCGTGCAACACTGCAGATGGAAACGTGTAATAAAATTCGCGTGCAACACTGCAGATGGAAACTCGAATCGAAACTCATTTATAATGAGGTAACAAGGTACAACCGCCATTTCCTGAGGTGTTGTAAACTGAGTAAACTTTGTGTTTTGATACTTGACTCAGCATTTATCAGGAGACCTTGTCTACATTTGATCGCAAACAACAGACTCCTTATTCCAACACACAGTTCTTTGCATTCATTGCAACCCTCGGCATTCCCAACTTCCCGCGCTTGAGTTGAGCAACAACATACGACGAGCCTTCTCACATTATCTTATCAGCAGGTTCTCAGTGGAAGGCGAAGTCATACAAACACAATCCACGTGTTGAAAAAATAATTTCAAAAATTTCGTTGAAACTCACCTTGTTTCAATTTACTGGTCGGCAAACTGTGGGTTTCGGCCAATTGTGGGTCGTTCAGCACTTTTTATTGGGCCGCGCAACATTTTTTGTTGTGGGGTGTGTCGCTCGTAAGTAAAAGCTACAGTTTGCGCTGGTTGCGTGGGATAAGCATAGGCTGCTGTAATAACTATTAAACACTGATTGGTTGAAGTTAACAAAGAATTATTTTTGTCATTATACGCTTTGTGACATGAACATACCATTGTTATGTAACAGAGTTGTTGGCCAAACTGCGGCTCTTCGAACCTCTGCATGCGGCTCATTGAGCTTTCCGAAGAATTATATGTTTTTTATTTTTTCTTTCTAGTGCAAAGTGTAGCAATATTGTAAAATGGTACTGTGGTAGATAGAGTGCCGCACAGTATTACTTTTGCAAGTCGTTCCACAAAGGCTTATGCCACGGAAGCGCAGACTGCAAGTAAATTCGGGTATTTAGATTTTTATGTTGCAGCTCTTTGCAACTTGGGTTTTACGATATGCGGCTCACGCAAAGGGCAGGTTTGGCCACCCCTGTTATATAACATGTAACGGAACTGAAAACAGCATAAGTTTGAAAGCGGGCCTTCAAAAATAAGTATGGGCTTTCAGTTGCGACTGAAAGGGCGGTTTGGGCCACCATAACGAAAGTTTGCCGATCACTGTATTGAAAAACTGCTGAAGACGATTGGTAGGATACTGCAAACCAACCAGTCTCCCCTACTTCTCTAGCAGCGCAACAAAAGTTACTCCACAGTCCACCAAACACCGTATAACAGCAAGGCACAGCCTTGTATGGCAACTCCCGCACTCACCATGAACGGAGCGCAGGTGAACGTGAAAGACGAGGCGGCGTTCAGGTAGGCGGCCCGTCGAAGTTGCTTCAACTCCTTCGATCGTATCTCAGTTACTTTGTCCTGCGGCGAGAAAGTAAACGACGGTAATGGAGGAAAATGTTCTCCCTTTGGAAGACACTGGGGAAAAGACTGACCTTGCGGTCGCGTGAACAGACTCCAAATCAGCCCAGAAAATCATCCCCCTCACAAAACAAGAACTGCAAACCCCTCACGTGCAAATGGCCCCTGCAAATCCCCCCAGTAAATAATCTCCCTACAAATGCCCCCCCAGCAAATAACCCCCTGCAAAGCATCACCCTTAAGAAACCGCAACTGCGCCGCAGTATGAGAGCAAGCCACTGTTTTCGACAAGGAGCGATTTCAGCAAATCAAAGGACATTTTTGTGCTGGAAGAAACTAACGCATGGCACGGTTGTATATTTGCGGAGTAAAACCACCGGATGGTTTGAATGCGAGTCATCTGTTGTTCAATTGCGGTGCCACGGCGAAGAACAATGAGGCATGAGCATAAATAAATAAACAACACATCACCATGAACGACATTTCCCAAGCGTACATCTTGAGCACTTTGATGCCATTCAGAATCTCATTCATCAGTTTTATTCGCTCGTCCTTGTATTTCATTTGTTTCACCTGAAAAATGTGTTGAAACAATGAACGATGATGTCACAACGAACGTTAATCACAAATCACTCCCAGACTTTCTTCCAAACCTGCAGATCTCTTGCTTTGTTTGCGATGAAGCCGTTGATGGGTATCAGCAGGACCATGACGGCCACACCGGCCAGGACGGACGGGCCCAGTTCCTTCCAAAGAAAGTACATGGCCAAGATGATCTGAAGTGGCCCTACAAACAAAAAAAAATACAATTGGGAACAAGAAACTGTGCAACGTGCAGGTGAAACGTGGCAGTGTGATGCAGCAAAGGTGGCAGTGTGATACAACAAAGGTGGCAGTGTGATACAACAAAGGTGGCAGTGTGATACAACAAAGGTGGCAGTGCGATGCAACAAAGGTGGCAGTGTGATGCAACAAAAGTGGCAGTGTGATGCAGCAAGAGTGGCAGTGTGATGCAACAAAGGTGGCAGTGTGATACAACAAAGGTGGCAGTGTGATACAACAAAGGTGGCAGTGTGATGCAACAAAAGTGGCAGTGTGATGCAGCAAGAGTGGCAGTGTGATGCAACAAAGGTGGCAGTGTGATGCAACAAAAGGCGTTGACGTTAATGTGCAGCAAAACTTTTGACAAGATCAGGAAGTGCAAGTCATTGGTGAGCAGGTGGTTACCTTTTACAGGGTAGGAAACCAGACAGAAAGCAAGTGCCACATTTCTTACCGTGTTATCGCAAAGAGCCACGTTATACACATAAACATACATGAACATTACGTCATCTCTTCCTCACTCACACACACACACACCTTTGCTCAGCTAGATTTATTGCAAATGTCACACACCAACATGATAACGACAGAAATTTACACGCCATCTTTGTTATGCGTGTTATTTGGAGGGACCCCGACTTTCAAGGTGAATAACCGGTACAAAATTTGTGACTTATACACGAATACAAACGGTATTTACGTAAGAGCCTCATGAAACCGCGAGTTGGCCGAGCCTGCCTCAGTAGATAACCTACTACAGATAATAAACTCATCAAAACTTGTCAGTCAACTTATTCAACGTTCTACGCAGTTCCAATCTCAGGGTATGCAAAACTATCATTGCAGTTTTGCCCTGCTTTGTGACGTTACAAACTCACCAGACCAAGCGACATTCAAATATCCCATCAAGTCCATGAATCTCTGAGCGTCAACAGACATCAGGTTCACTATCTCGCCCACTGTGCTTTCTTTGCGGGCAGCGTTGGACAGGACCAGGGCCTAGAAGTAGAAGAACGTAAGCAGTAGAGTGGCCCGAGGCGTCGATGGGGCCATGCACCGCCATAGATCAGCCGGCGTCGTTTTCAAAGTAAAAAAATGTTCATCAATTATTTTATCTTCAAGTAAATACTTCCAATGTTTTCGTTTGGTATTGCCGATAAATTTACGACTTTTACGAGACTGGTGCAGTTTTTTTCACACAGACTTGCTTTTTTCCAGTAACAACTTACTCAAAAATCAAGATTATTTTCACGATGTTTCTTTATTCACATTTTTCCATGCTTATTTCCAGGAAGCACGTACTGGAACCGACACAGGACCCCACTCGCCCTAAACCAGGGACGGGCAATAACGTTTGCTCGGGGGCCACTTTTGGAAGGCCGCGTTTAGTGGGGGGGCGTATCTGCTAATGGAAACAGAAGCAAGCCTCTGACAAGTTAGGCTCAGCACTAGTCGGAGGAAATCTTAGATTTGAAGATACTTCTGAATGTTTCCACGGGCCACTTAAAACGCTGCGGCGGGCCACATGTGGCCCGAGGGCCGCTAATTGCCCAACCCTGCCCTAAACTAAGCATTGGAGCAATGGCCACAGGGCGTTTTGGGTCCTGGTTGAAGGCCACAGGGCATAATGGGATGATTGCAACGCCAATTTGCGATGAATTGGTCCGGCAACCTTTGACCCCGACCCGGCTGACCTTTGAACCCAGCAAACCGGCAGCAGCAGACACCTGCCAACAATCGATTGGATGCAACCACAACACACAAGGCCCGGACATCTCACCTTCCTGTAGATGGCAGAGATAATGGCGGACCTCAGCCTCATGCCAACGATGAAGCAGATGTGGAAGTACTGCTGGAGGATCGTGCTCTGGAGCATGGCGCATAAGAACAGGAAGATCGCCAGGAGGTAGCCTTGCCACTGCGGCGCGTCGGTGTTTGTGAAGGAGATCAGTGCGCTGGGAACACATGGGGCATGGGTTCAAAGGGGGGGTTAAAGCAGAATGCCGCAAGTTCATGTACTGCGTAAATGCCTCGCAGGTCGCGCGTTTATTTTGTGAAAAGCATCGAATTGGGGAATAGGTGCATTCAAACTTTCTAAACAGTAACATCACTGCAAGAAAAGTCTGCGTTGTGCCCAGGATTCGAACTCACGCTCTTCGGGATGCTAGTTACGGACGCTATGACATTAAGCAGTGGTGAAGTTCCCAAAAACGACTTTGATGGAAACAAAGACGTTTGAACAGTGAAACACTTGAAGGAAGCATTAACCAGCACGTAAACGCTCCTTCTTAAGCCTTTGGCCGCGGGTTGGGTTTCGGGCATACTGGCTGGTTGTCTGCAAGCATTCCACACGGTGGTCGTAGTGAATCATCTGGGCATCCTGTTTCCTGCAAGTGCGCTGTGCCATGGCATTATGTGTATCAATATGGTACTGTGCGTCACAATATGGTACCATGTGCCACAATGAAAGCAAAATTGCATTAAAACAGTTCAGACATTCTGTCGAATTATCTGAAAAAGCAACGAGTCCATTCCAACGACCAAAAGCTTTTTTTGTTGGTGCATCTGTGAACAAGAAAAGCATTTCCGGGTACTGATCAATACCCAGGACGAAATGTGGAGGAGGAATAATTCAATCGGACAGAAACCTGGATTGCTTTGTGTGCTTCAGTACAGAGCAGGTAACAAGTTGCGTCACAATGATCGCTGGGTTTCCGCGCAACAACGCAGGTGCGCTGAGTCACGTACAGTTCTCACGAAAGCGGCTTTCCACATAATGCGTGCAAAGCGCGCGTGTCAGCGTTTACTTGAGATGGTTCATTGTGACTCATGAGGACCACTGTGAAGACACACTTCCGCTTTCGCGCGAGGTGAACAGCTGAGCGTTCCAACGCTGCCAGGAATGCGAACGTTAGAAGCTACACAAGTGTGCAGTTGAACGATACTTGACTGAAGGCGCGTTGCCGAGCAAAGGCTTCCATTACAAAGTTCACGTGAAATCTTGCGTTGGTCGTAATACCAGTCGGGGGAATCACCTCACCTGAGAAGCTGGGGGCTGACAAAGGCCAGGAGGTCTTGGAGCAGTTTGAGGAAGCTTGATACCAGGAAGGTGGGGCCGAATGTCTTGCACATCGCCCACAACAAGGAACCCTTCTTTTTCGATGAATCTACCAATGTAAGAATCAGTTGTGAGTGTGCGGCGATGCTGAACCTCGCATCCACTATAACAGCAAAGTATAGCGATGTTAAACCTCGCATCCACTAAAACAGCAAAGTAATGGCGATGCTGAACCTCGAACCACTAAAACATGGCAACAATGTAGATACCAGTCACAAACTATGCGATGCACAAGACCAGTGTTTTGAGGCCGAAATTGTCTTTCAACTTTTTCCAACAGTCTGGAGTAGAAAGTCGCTTTGCTACCAACGGAACACACTAAAATCTTGCTTTTAAACCATCTCGGTATTCAGATAAAATAGCTGCGGTCTCTCAAAAGTCTTTGCAGTCAGCGAGGTCAAATCTTAAAAAAAAACTACACAAGTCAAAGGAGAGAAACGCAAAAACGAAGCAATCTTAAGAACCTTGCAGTTGCATTTCAACAAACTGCGGTAAAGTTTCGGGTAGGGCCAAAAGCTTTAAGTCATGATGTTGTTTATTGAAATATCTGAAGATTTCTGCAGGGGTTGTGCACAGGGCCATCAATATGCATACTTCTAGCCGTGTGCTGTATGTCATTTTGGCACATACCTAATGCAAGTGCTTGGTTTAAAGCTATTGCTTTGTTTGCTAACAAACACTGCATGTGGCAGTGCACAACCAGAGTTCGGAGATATCAGGGGATTAGGAAGGAAAACATGCTGATTGCAGAGTGCAAGTATTTTCCACTGCACGTTCCAGAAGTACACACCAAGTGAGTTAAACTGCGGCGTAACAAATGATTCTGTTCTCGCACAATTCAAGTTGAAGCTGTACAGTCTCTTCAACCACCTCTGCCATCATCACAAGGCATCAACGTGAAATAAAAGACCTATCAGAGCCTTGCGCTCAATACAGTGAATTCCAGGCTTCAATTGCACTCAGAGGTTCAACTCTAGCTTAAAACAGTGTAAACTACGACTGCATGCCTGTCGGGTTTCATCGTTGCGCGAGTATACGGATCTACCGCGGGCAGCCCCCCCCAACTCTGATGGAACCGGTTCTTCATCAGTCGAGTGGCCACTGACGCCAACAGGAATACCTTGGTCTAAGTTTTAAACGAACATGTAGAGTCAGAGCTCATGAAGGCACTGACGTTTTGACGATGTTGTTTTGCGATTTGTTTAACTAGCATTTGGTTGGAAACCTGAAATGTGGGGGGAAACTTAATAGGGGCTGGGGTGGGGGGAAACCTGAAGTATCGGCTTGATGGGGGCGGGGGGTGGAAAGTGCTGTGACAGCACCGCCATTCAAGCGAGAAGGGGTTGCAAGCAGGATGGGCTTCAAATGGAACATCTCGCATTGACAATCCCCGTGTATAAAATCAAATAATTCATTTCCGTGGAAGGGTCGAATGAGATTGAAAGAAACTCGATGAATTTCAGAAACGAGAAGTGTCAGGTCTGGTGGCGTCAGGTCTGGTGACGTGACATTTCTTGTTAAAAATGTGTGAAATAAAGTTGGCGCAAAATTTATGCAGCATCGGCCGGACAACGATGGTCGGTGAGTGACAAAAACTTTCCGGTTTGTTTTGAGATTTTGCAAGTCACGCATTCGAATCATTGGCAGTAAAAACAACGACAAGCACAAAACCTACTCTTCGGCTGATTGATCAAAACTTCCTCTTCAAGGTTTCCGCCATTTGCGGAAGAAGGAGGTGCTTTGTCTTTTTTCGGGGGAGAAGGTTGAGGAGTGTTTCTGAAAAAAAACGTGTTTCTGCAAAAAACAAGCTTTTCTGCAAAACAACAAGTGTTTCTAACAAAAAGACTTCAATCAAAATACAACGGATGCTAGCTCGGAATCAAACACAGTGGATGTGACATTGTAAATAAACACAAAAAGCACCGTTTCTTTATGCAAAGCAGCAAAATACATGGAATCGCGTAAATAAGCTTCAAACTGTACATGGCACGTGAAAAAAAAACTTTACGAACTGATGAAGTTTAATAACAACAGTTGTTTACGATTTCAAAGCAAGTCATGGCAGAACAGAAGGGAAATACATGTCGGTGGGGGGGAGCAGTGGTTGGATTTTTTCAGCCAAGACTCACGGTACGCATCAACGCATTCAACTATTCAAAACGTGTCACAAAAGTTAATCACGCGGAAAATTGGGTACAAACTTTTCGTTGCAACCTAATGTTCCAGCATACAGCGTTAGCACGAATGACGAACAGCTGCAGACTTCCGGGGCCACGTGACGAGCGGCGAAAGCACGTCAGCATGAATCAGCACAGAACTCGGAAGCACGTGTTGCTGCAGAAAGTTCGATCGTGCTGCTGACTAAGCAAAACATGACCGCGAAAGAATGCTGATTCAGCAAAACATTACCACACTGCATGAGACAAGACTAAGCGGCGGTGTGTTTTGATGATAGCTGCGGACAAGCAAGGTGGTGGTTCGATCAAGGAGTGTTTGCAATCATCAACTGCTGCACAGGTTGCTCAAGCCTCTTCTTTCCAGGAAACATATTATTGACTCAAGTATCCTGAGACTTTTCCCAGTCAAACTCCATTGTTTGCACATAAAACAAGGGATTTTCCACGCCGCGATTACGTCTTCATTATGACGCGACTACTCCGTGATAAAGAAAAAAAGTGTGGAGAACGTTTCGAAGACAAAGCAATGAAGAAACATTTTTGCTTCTGAAAACATTACAATCCACCATCAATAAACTGTCTCTTGGTATCTCGTGAGGATGAATCGAGTAAGTGCAGAAGAAAGCTGAACTGTGCAACACACACAGACAGAGTTCGCGAGTTTCAAACATCAACTTACAAGTTCTTGGCTCGTTCCTTGTTCCAGTTCTTGAGAAACTGCTGAGCGATTGTCGCCGACTTGTCCTCGTCTTTCAAGTTCCACAGATCGGCGTCCACCAGAGGGCGCTTGTAGCCGAGCACGACCATGCTGATAAGAGAAATGCGTGAGGTTGAAAATGCGCGTTCGGAAACAAACACGAATGAACGTTGTTCCGGAACAAGGTCATTAGCAACGTGCTTTGTTTGCATCATAATCGCTTCCCCGAACAATTTCAGTGCTTTGTTCACGTCATTTCCACGAGGCTGCAAAACTGTTGATCGACATTTTCTAAACTACAGCAGATGTTCCAGAAACTGCTGCATCGCAAGCCACGAAGTTCACGGCGATTATCGAAACGGCAGCTTCCCTCGAAATCGACGTCTCAGCGTTTTGCTTTGTACACAGATCAACGCTCATTTACTCATTTACCATTTGACCGTTTCTTCCGCATTTTTCCCAAAGTACAACGAGCGCAGTTCGAACTCATGTCCAGCAGTTTCCGTGACATCACTGCTTCAAACTAATGCTGACCAAGTCTTTCCAAACATGAGCTGAGCGTTGGCAGCCAGGCTAGTTATAATGGAGAAGGGCTCTACTGCAGAAAATCAAGCGAGCTGGGTTCATCTCTTCATTCAAGCTGCCCGGACGATATTTTCTGGGACGGGTCCCGCGGGGTAGTAAAGCCGTAGGAGTTAATGGTTTCACGAACAAGATTAAAACATTGTTTCAAAGCGCCGTGCACTTAATCGGAACATATCACGTGTTCTGCGCAACCATGAGCATTGAGTAAGTCTTGCAATTACTTTGGACGGGAGGGGAACGTTTTCTTAATTTTTGGTTTCTTCGTTGCGTCGAAGAAATTTAAATGAAGCTCTTTCTTTTTCAACTCTAGTAATGAACCCAGAAAAATATAATCCACAGGCCTTCTGCCTTTACTATGTAATTTTGTAGTAGTTTAAATACGAATGGCCATGCCTGGTAAACCACCAGAAAGTTATCTTCGATAGAAAGGTAACGTTCTTCTCGGGACATGCCTCCCTCTTCACTTCGGCCTCAGATTCCTTCTTAGTAAGCAGGGCAACGTCGTCACTATTGGTCACCTGTGACGAAACAATGAGGTTTAAGGTCACAAGGCGAAGAAACTGCTGCTCAAATGGAAAGTCGATGGAAATGCAAGCATTCCAGCGAAACACACACCATGAACCATTTGTTTCTTTCGGGCAATTAAACGCTTTTCGCAATCTTTAACCCCGGACGCCGTTGAAGTCTAAATATGGCAAAATGTAGTTTCACCGTTGCTGAAGTAATCTTGTTGATGTGTGTAAAGAGAAAAAGTCAGCACCGCCAAACACAACCTTGACATTCAAAAAATCTTTAAAGCTTCAAATCCCTGAAGCGATTCATAAAACAGATTGAACTACAGCGGTCGTGGACCAAGCGACTAAAGCATCTTGGTCTGGTTTTTGACACATCTACACCTTTCCTCAGCAATCAGCCCGACAGAGACAAAACTAGCACTGCAGCACCGATTCACGGCTATTTTTTAAAGGAATTTGCTTTCGTTGCGTTTGAACCTTACCGCCGTGGTGACTCACAATGGCCCTGAGGCATTCATGTCACAATGGCGTTTGTCCAGCACGATAAACGCAGCCGATCAATAACCTGCTGTTGACGAACGACTGTGAACATTCCTAGATCCTCGGCTGCTAAACCATGGGCGGTGGCCGCGAAAATCAGATGTGAGATATTATTTGCGGTCAGGGCATAACGCGGCGGGGCGAACAATCGTTCCGCTTCATTGCACATGGTTCTTGAAGCACGTAAAAGCTGCAAATCGCACGCCGGCGATCATGAACGGGCTGCAGGCTGACGCGCATTTTTTCGAGTTTGCCCAAGATTTTCTGCAATTCCTTTGTATTTTCAACATTTTTCAAGTCGTGCGGGCCAGAAACTGACAAACACTCCATGTTATCGGGAAGACTTCAGTGGCGTGGCGACGGTAAGGAAGTGTTTGCTTGCGTTTATGTAGACCCCGCGATAAGAAGCACAGAGGCGCTAAACGAAGGCACCTTGGTCGGAAAGGCAGGCGGGTTGTCTGTGACGCAACACAGGCCGAAGTTGACGATGACTGCCACGTAGGACAGGAAGAAGGTGACGCAGCGGAGCATCTGACCGTCTGTGAGTGGCTGAAACGCAAATCAGGAGGTTTAGAGTTCGAACCCCTATGAAAACATAAAAACATTTCTACCTGTTTTGTGACAGAAACTAAATAACGACAATTGTAAAGTTGCGCAAAACAGAAGGACAGCGAAACTGACAAATTTCGCTGAAACACAAACGGCTTAATTTTTGAGTTGGTCTCTCATAGAAAGTGCTTTGATCACCATTTTAAGCGCAACGTTGCAACTATCTTGGCAGAGCATTAGACCTGAAAAAGAAGTTTTGATTTCTTACTTCTTGCACTAACTACCAACATGCCAGGGATATTTCGTGCAATGTTCCACGAGAAAAAACATCGACGACCGAAAAAAAAACAGTTCGAGTCGAACTCACCGAGCCACTGCTGAGCAACGCAACTTTCGACTGGAATGTGAACATCCACAACAACAGGAAGAGGATCCAGAAACAGGTGAGTAAACCTGATGAGCGAACTCCCTTCATTCGATCGAACTGTAGCAAGACCACAGCCAAGGCCTGTGAAAACAAACAACAATCAACATCCTACCGTCGCCCGAAGCAAAACATCAGCCCAGATATCGAGCAAGGAAAGGTTTTCACGGACAAGCAAGGGGATCGAGTGATGACCAGACGCACTGTGGTGCTTTGCAAAAGCGGAACTCCATCTTTACAAAGTTTATCGCGCTGTCTGGCCATTATATTTGATGCAAAGCGACATTTTGCCCAACTTTACAGCCATGTCGTGACCACAGTGATAGTTTTACTTTCAGGGGGACTTGGTCTGATCGCAATGCGGTGGACGGCTTCTTCGTGTGGTCGCAATCTGGTGCGTCATTTCGTTCAAAATATAAACCCAGTACTTAACTGCGGACGTACAGGGGAACTAGAAGAGCCAATGATTGAATTCGTCGGTGGTTTTGAGAAAGTCGTAACTTATTTTTAAAGTTTTTCGTTGCTTTCATTTAAATTTCATAATTTTCCAATTGACATACAAACGCACCTTCAAGTACCAGCTCACTGTATTCCGCATAGTATTAAATTATCAATCCCCAAGCATAAGGCGGCCAAACTGGCCATTAATCCACCGGAAGGGATGCAAGCGAATTCTGAAAATACGCACATCATGGATTTACCCACTCTTACAACAATATGACTATTTACACTTGCACATCAAACTGCTACTAAACAAACTAAGAACCTACGTGCGATGTTTTCACTGTCGCTAACTTAAAGCTTCTTGCGCAACGGCGTGGATCACGTATTTACAACCTAAATCAAAATGAACGACTTTAACCTTTGTAATGCTCGATTACTTCCTGGCCGCCGATGTTTGACAAGTGGCGACATCGATTCTGATATCTGTCTCTCGTTACCTCCTACGCAGTTTGCTAAACATATTGACTGTGTGGGTCACGTTAATAAGATCATGTCGAATGATCTCTTTGCTACATTGCAACGCTAGATCTTGGTCTAAAAATAAAGAAAAGCTTGAAGAAAATACATTACACTGTTCCAAGCCACCAGATGTCATAGCATTGCAGAAAACATTAATTAACCGTTTAGCGAGTTTATACCACCACTTCCGCTATAATTTCATTGGCGGAAATTCCCAAACGCCAGCTAAGGGTGTAAGTGCCTACATAAAAATATTTTGAATTATCTTTGAAGATACTTTTTTAAAAGTGCAAGCATTTTGAAAAGCTGAAAATTCAGTTACATGTGAATTGCCTGAAACTAACTGTTTGGTTGGTTAACTGAAAACAACTCTCACTAAATATTTCTAAAACAAAATAGATGTTAATCACAAACAAACATATCAACACAGATTTCTGTAAAGAGAATATGAACAGCAATCACACTGATAGAGTTTACCGATTTTTGTGCCTCTCTTCCCAACGTTTCACATTTAAAGGCTCTCCCTGACGGCCGTCTGTCAACGTTACATCATGACCACCTTTCTGCTTGAGCATTCTACCAAGCTTCGTGTTGAATCGTCGTTGCGATACTCGCTGCAGTGATTTTGTTTCAGTGAAAGTAATTATTTGTAAGCAACGTATTTTCCAGTGTTTACTTTCCGCAACTTGTGTTGATAGTTATTCATTTTTGTGCTTAGCTTACTTGTTTTCTCTGCCCTTGATTTAGCCTTTCAACGTGCTTGTGTAATATATGCTTGTGTTGTTTCAAGGTAACCTTATCAGCGCCATCATACGTTTCTTTTTGCTACTACCACATATCTACACTAGTGTTATTTCATTTGTATGCTCTTTGTCAGCGCCATGTGTGCGTAAGCTGTAAATCGTTGCGTGTGGGTGTCAAGACGTTAAACAAATACAACACCATTACCCAGGGTTCCCACTCATTTTTAAAAAACATTTCCATACTTTTTTAATTACCATCACTTAACTTCTTTTGTCGAAAATCTTATTCGTGGAACACAGTGCAAAACACATAGTCTGCAAAACTATCATCAGCAGTGAAGAACAAAATTTGAATCAACACATGACTGAATTTGGAATTTCCATACTTCATCAATTCATTGCGTGCATTTTGGCCAAATTCAATACATTTTCAAGGTTTTGAAAACCAATTTGACAATTTAAGACTTTAAATACCGTGTGGGAACCTTGTTCATCACATCACCACAAACATCTTCTGCATCAGTGGTTTTCATCCTGGGGACATAACCCCCAGAGAGTTCATGAACCATTTTTGGAGGGATTGCAAGTGGTATTTTACATACACAGCTGTATTACATTTTCTTTATTCAAGCTATATATGGGGGTCATTAGGTTACTACAATGGTTCGCAGCTGGGTTTTTTTTCGGTCATAAACTGAAATATTTTTGAAATGACTTGAAAAAGTCAAGTAATTTCGGTCAGAATTTCTGAAAATATAGGCGAATGAACACTGTTATGACGACTTTTGATACAACTGTGAGACAAATGACTGAAATGTTTCAGTCATCAAAATGTCACAGCAAAAAACGACCGAAAGGTCTCAGCGAAAAAAAAGGTTTGCGGTACAAAAAGGCTGAAAACCACTGTCCTGCATATTGACTTTCACTAAGGGCATAGTCAGCGCAGTCATTGAAGACCACGAAAATTAACACCCAACAAAAAAACGCACACTCTCCGAGCTTAGTTTCGTGTTAAACTATTTACCATTGAAATTCCCAGGATAAGTGGCACGACCAGATCTACAGCAGGCACCACCATTCCTTGTCCCCATTCCCACAGACTCCTTATCAGATTAGTCCACGAAAATATCCACAATAAAATGGTCGTGACCTGAGCAAAACTCAGCATAATCAGAAATAGTGGCACATTTCAAAACGTAAATCAGTGGACTATAATTTCAACTAAAAAGAGATTAAGGCACACCAGAAGTTCATGTGGGATAACGTGTTTGACAAAACAAGAAAAATTTAAAATATGTATTTTTTTCACAAAAAAATGATAAAAGTCAGGTGCACACCATTTGAACAACACAACTACAAAATTTTCTAAAATATTAACTAATACACCAAAACAGGAACAGCAAAAAAACACGTTTGACAAATGCGCAACGTACGTAACACACAACTTGAACAAGTTTACACAAATTTAGATGTGTGATCTTCAAGTTGTGAGATAACATGACAAAAATCCTAAATTATGAAAACTTTTTTTAAAACTCAGAAGTTGCAGAAAGGCAAAATATAGAATTGAAGATGTGCAACAGTTAATGAAAACACAGAACAGGTTTGGCGGGAACTGAGGCAACCTGTCAGTACTGTTATGTCATAATTTGCTAAGTGGATTGTTATAGTTCATAAACTACAGTTCCTAACTGTTAATGGATCTCATGTAGCAGCTGGCAACACAAGCTGCTTTCAATCTTTTCAAGTGTTTTTATTCAATCTCCAAATCAGTTTATTTCACGCAGACTGATAGTTTGTCAATCAAACTGGAAGTGATATTTACTGCAATTGTGCTACAAAGTATTTCCCTTCCAGCTAAAGCAGCTTTTACTTGAATGAAAGTGACGACATTGCACTGGAAAACACAATCACAAATTGCCTGACTTCTCTGTGAGTTGCAACAGCACTTAGCTCATTAGCAATAAGTGAAATTGTTTGAAATAAATGACCTTTTGCTTATAAACTACTTCCATGATTTTTTTTAGGGATGGGATAAAAAAAGGTGTTTGCACTTTGCAGTTCAAGGTTAGGTGTTTTGCTCTTCTTTGACCATCTGATACTGTTGACATTGCTGCATTTCTGGTGAAACAGCAACTACATCATATTTTAGGAGAACACAAAAACCACAGGGAGTGATGGGTCTGCAATCAATTTGGGAGCAGTAAAAAGGATTTGCAATGGCAAAAAAGGTTGAGAACCACTGGTCTAGACAAAAACTGTACTGAACAGTGATGTGTTTAAAGAGATATGTCACAACATGATTGCAGAAACTGATTTGCGAAAAACAAATTAAATTGACATTTATACATTTTATTTAATAAATATATTGCTTACCACTCCATCAAACAATTGTATAAATAATGACCAAAACATGTAATACAGAAATTAATATTAATCATCTTAGGTTATATCTGCATATTTCAGAAACATACCACTTTTGCCTTAAAGAGAGCAGACACAGGAATATAGGACAGCTTTGCATCTTTTGTTGCAAAATAATATGGAATAGAAAGCAGCCACAGCAAAACACATGGTGGAAGATCAAACACCAGCTGTTGAAAGCAATTGCTGAACTCTGGAGTTGATGAATTTAGAACTTTTTCATAATCCTGGAGAAAACGTTTTTTTGCAAAGTGTAACTATACCTGGAGGTATATACACAAATGCTCTAGCAGTCACAATATTCAAAGCCAGGAAATCAGACAAAAAATTCATTGACATTTACAAAAAAACACTAATATTGCTTACAACAACAAATAATCTACACACACAGCTGCAGTAACATAAGTTTGCTTTTATGCCGTCATACACCAAGCATCACAAAATCACAACCTCTGGCATAGAATGTCTGTAAAGTAATAAGTGCATTTTCATCCACTACAAAATTTTATTTGTTTTTGGTTGACTTAGCAAAAAAATGAAAGCAATTCACACCGACTTGCACAAACCAAAGCATCAGGCCTCAGGATTTTTAACAGCTTTGTAACATATTTACAGATCCATTAATGTTTCAGAATTTTTAAGAACCACACAAAGATCATACTTACAAAAAAATCCTCTCCTCCACAAAATTCTTTCAATGTCATTATTATGAAAATGATCCAATAAATTATACTCACATCCTATTGCTGCAGAAACAACTGATGAGTTAGAGAAAATTGTTCTTTTGTATATTATTTCAATAAAGTTTAAAACAAAGGCAGTACACTTGTGATAGTTCATTAAATGTTTTCATCTAAGGCTCAGGTTACATGCCACATTAGTTGGTGTGGTGCACAACAGCAGATTGCTTGCTTCCAATGGCTAGTTTTTATTTGAACTAAAAAGCCCAACTACTGAACATCACTTCTAATTTTGCAGCATGAATGACAAGGATGCATCACACCTTTATGCTTTTTATATTAAAAATAAGTAAATTAGAAGTTGTAAAACTTTTTCATTCATTAGTTGTATTGATTCACTCAATTCTATTGATCAAGGTAATTTAGTATGCACGGAGACCAGACAAAATCTCATAACCATATAATGATTAACCAATAGTGGCACTATATACTCTTGCAATGAAGGTTTTTATGTGAACACAATTTTTAAGTATTTATCTGTAAAACTAATGTCAAAAAACAAAAAAGCAGCTTAACCAACAGAGAAAAGAATGTTTTTTAGCTCTCTGCAGTTCCAATCAAAGCAATTCAGTATGACCGAAATGAACATGAATATATGGATGCCAATAGCATATTCAACTTTTACATTATCTCGTGATGACCCTGAGTAGCTGATGTGACTACTGAACAACCTTGCCTTTACATCTCCTTACAGGCCTGCAGCACCTTTGATGCCTCTAAAGAGACAAAAGTGAAAAGTATATACAACAGTCATTTACATAACACTGATGGTGGTGGGCATCATTAAAGCAGGGGTCACCAACGTGGTGCCCGCGGGCTTCAAGTCACCTGCAAGGACCATGTGAGTCGCCCGCGGACCTGTTCTAAAATGATCAATGTCTTCACATTAACAAATATCCATACTAAAATAACTGAGGGTAAATTGAGCAAAATTTTTACTTTTTAAGTTTGTATCAAACTAGTAGCCCTTTATTTCAAACAAGAAGTAGCTCCCAGTTTCAAAAATGTTGGCGACCCCTGCATTAAAGCAATGCATGAAGAAAAAGTTGAGAGATACACAGATGAACTAGTAAGACATGCACATTGGTGACAAAAGGAAGCAACAGTAGAGGTTATGAAGCAGAAAGCAATGCAGCAGCCATGACAAAAACTCCATGGTTAACTATGGCACTTCATCAGCACTACACAAAACAGCTTTACTGTTGCATGCCATGCCTTGCTACTTGCAACAATAGAGCGAAGTCAGCAGTTTGATGTTCTGAAACAATTTGAGGACTGGTGAGCAGCGTCAGTAGTACAGTACCAGCATAGGGATGTACCACTAGCACAGGGCTATACCACCAGCGTAGGGGTTGATTTAGAAAGCAACTGTTTGTACCACCAGCGTAGGGGTTGATTTAGAAAGCAACTGTTTGTACCTCCAGCGTATGGAATGGAGTTGATTTAGAAAGGAACTGTTTGTACCTCCAGCATAGGGAGTTGATTTAGAACAATGGTGCACAACCTGCGGCCGGCCATACGGCTGCATGCGGCCATCGATAATGAAATTGACGGCCGTCCACATAAGATTTGGCACTGTGCTGGTGTATATTAAAGCAAAACAAACACAAGGCAAGCAAATCAGCCGACACGATGCATAACAATCTGAATGGGGATGTCACAAAGTGTTATACAATGAATACGCAATTTATGTTTAAATGTGTTCTGTGTTGGTTGGCACTTGGCAGTATCTCATAAATATAACTCAAACTCATTGGCGGCCGTACTTCATATAAATAAAAGTAATGCGGTCGTCAATAGCAAAAAGTTGTACACCCCTGATTTAGAAAGTGACTGTTTGTACCACCAGCATAGGGGTTGATTTCAAAAGCGATTGTTTGTACCATCAGTGTAAGGGTTGATTTAAAAAGCGATGGTTTGTACCACCAGCATAGGGATTGACTTACAAAGCAACTGTTTATACCACCAGTGTAGGGGTTAAGTTATGAAGCAACTGTTTGTACCTCCAGCGTAGGGAGTTGATTTAGAAAGCAGGTACAAATGAAACAGTTGCTTTCTAAATCAACCCTTACACTGGTGGTACAACCCTGTGCTGGAGGTGCTTTTCGGCATATAAGTACACCTTTTGTTTTTTTTCTGTTTTATTTTTTTTTTTTCTGTTGTACCTCATTTAGTTTTTGTAACTTTTTTACTTTTTTATTACTATTTTTTAATTTCTTTATATTGCTAAAAATATTTTAACCACACCAAATTCCTTCACTTAAATTCGATCCACCCATCTGTTTACATAGGCATGCAGTTTCACTTGTACATTTTCTTCACCATGTTCTGCGTTCATTCGTTTTTCGTTTGTTTTTCTTTTCATTATGCTTATTTGATGTTCAACTGTTGTTTCTCAACACTTGTCAAAAAGTCATAAACGGGGTTGGTTGACCAGATGACTGCTACGGTATTTCGCCGATCCTATATGACACAGCGCCCCTCTTTGTTTACACTGAACAGCTATTGTGCCATTATGTTTTCATTTGCTCTAACGCTCGCTAATGCTTGGCTTACTGCATGCGATGGCTTTTATGGTGCTTCTGCTTGTTGGCTGAGTCATATGAATAAACCATAACCATTACTTTTAACTTCTTAAAATATAAGATAATCATACATAGATAAAGGCTATGTAACCCTAAAACCAAAAACTCATGCATAACTGTGTTGTTTTTGCTTTACCAATCTGTACGTCAAGCTCTTGTTCCTTTTCTGCTTTCTGTCATTCGAGAAATAGGTCTATCATCCCAAGGTATTTCAGCATTTGAGCCTGCTCAGAGGCGTAATGGGGGAGCAAGGGAGGTAGAATTCCCCGGGCACCGAATCACTATGACATCACTATATCACTATGAGTCAGATGACTGCGGGGAGGAGAAAAACTCCCAAAAATGTCACAAGCAACTTTCTTCAAACAACATTTGCTTCCAAAAGACCTCAGGTTCCAACATGAGGGCGCCAAAATTGCTCCTTGCCCCGGCCAACATCTAACCTTATTACGCCTTGAAGTGTGCTGCACTTTCCTACTGGTCATTCTTTAATTTCCTGCAACCAGGATTGCCACTCTATAATCAAGTTTCCCCTACAATCAGAATGAAAAATCCCTACATTTCCCTGCACAATCTGAAACAAAAACTACAATCATCTTTAGCTAAAACATCTGGCCTTGGTCATGTGATGTAGCACAATTAAAAGTGCAAGATAAGATCAAAATTACATGTGTAAAACAAGCATCATTACAGAAAACACCATTGCATAACCACATGTCAATATTTTTCAAAACATTGTCTCAGTGTCTTCTAAGATTAGCCAGTACCTTTGGCAATAAATCTTGAGCATAATCCCTTACAACTCTGAACTCTCCAGATGGTTGCAATCCATATGATAAAGAAAAAGTGATATCAGTAATAGCTTTAGAATTTTCAAATGTTTCAAATATGTTTTCCTTGCTTTGCCATGCAATTGCACAAGTCTTTGGTTGACTTCAAAGTCGTCTGGAAAATTCTTAGTTGACTTACGCTAATTATTACTTCCGAAATGCACAGTCTGAGTCAGACGATTCCTCAGCTTGTTTTTCTTTTTGTCGTTATTCAAGCGGGATAATGTTCTTTCAACCTTAGCAGAGCAACGCTTTGAGGTAATGCAGTTATAGCTAAACACAGCACGACAACTGTATTTTTCACTGTATAGTACTTGCATTGCAATCTTTGGAAATCGGAATAAAATATACTACACCTAGTAGGCTGAGCCGTGACTTTCACTCATGCAATTCTAGCCAGTAGCCACTACAAAACTTGGCCACACTGCACTGCTTGCGTCAAAAATAACCCAGTACCATCAGCGATTTAACCAGTGTTGTTGACAAAACATGTCCGTAAACGGTAAAGTATCACAAAGGAAGAAACAAAGCGATAAAAATTCTAAACACAAAAATCCCTACAGATAACAGATCCCTACAAAATGGCGATTATTCTCGTAGGGATTCCCTACTCCCTACAAAAGCCTAAAAATAAAAAGAAATCCCTACTGTAAAGATATTTCCCTACGAGCGGCAACACTGCCTGCAACTAACCTTAGCATAACTGACCTAGAGTGAGTGTAGCCATTGGGGTCAGTCTTATCAACATCAGATTGTCACTCTCTTCAACATCAGATTTTTACATTACAGTTTCATATGAGCGAAATCAGTGGTCCTTAAAGTCTCAACGCTTCAATACCCCTAAGTCAAATTTTCGTCAATCTGGATACCCCTTTTCAACAGTTTAATAACAAATAATTATATCAAACAAAACAGAACTGGTAAAGAAATGTTCACTAGAGTGGTGAGGAAAAAGGTCAATGCAAAGGCTGCATCACATTCATTAGGGATTAGCACTAATTTTCTACTTCGTCATGTGGGCACAGTGTTGCAAGATCACTGGGCCTAGAAATAATGTAATTCATTGAATGGGTGTTGGTACATTGTTGCATACCCCCAACATCTGATCTCAATACCCTCTGGGGGGTCCCCAGCGGGCATCAATAATTTTCCAGGGGAGCGCGAGCTTGTACGCGCTCCTCAACATCGAAAGTTTGATCAAAAACTCACCAATCAGTACACTTGTTTTTACAACTGAACTTATTTAATGTCAGGAGGCTTGAAGCAAAGGACGGCTACGACTTTTAAGGGGGCGTGGTGTAGAAATGATTAAGAACCACTGTCCTAAAGTGTTGTCACTAAATGGAGAAGTCTTTCCTGCGTAACATAAAATGTTTTTCTCAACGCAGCGTTTGGAGCGTCTTCAGTTTGGAACGACAACCAAACACACATGAGGTTGAGACTTGAGAAATTTATGAAAGAAACTTAAAAATTATATATGAATTTAACTTACTTTCAACCTAGAAAGACAAGAAATAAGGAAAACAACAACAACAGCCCGCTCTACATCACATTTGTAGCCAAAACATCAGACATCAGAAATTTCTCTCAAAACATCAGATCTCATGTGGAAACATCAAAAGTGGCAACACTGCCTAGATTTCCGCTGGACCACCGGTCACCGGACCGTATGTCATGGTCATGGCTGACCGAACATGCGTATCCTGTCAGAAACACAATACAAAGTTCACTATAGTTTTACTATTGAAGATGATTTGTTCAAGTTTAATTATTTTGCTTGGCCATCTTGTATTTCATAATTGCCATGTTCTTGTGACAAGACGGCCTATCGATGCAAGTATCCAGCGAGTATATTTACTAGGTTTTAAAGAACTGAGTTTCAACATACTAGAGACCAGAAAATAGTCATGACGATAGTCGTACGACAGAAGCAGCCAGCGCAAACGATGCAGAGAACATAACTGAATACGAGGCAGCAAGAACACTTCGG
>Ga0210059_1004031_pt1 | contig 23646 bp, 15 predicted proteins | sample Ectturendosymbi2_FD_188042 | JGI IMG/M metagenome (GOLD analysis project Ga0210059, IMG submission 188042) | Ecteinascidia turbinata endosymbiont from Florida, USA - Sample 2 (SPAdes) (version 2) | ecosystem: Host-associated > Tunicates > Ascidians > Unclassified | place: Key West, Florida...
ATGAAAGCCATTCGGAATCGTTAGTGATTTCGATTACAATTTTTATCATGGTTTGGACTGCCTTTTGTTAGTATTATGTTATAAGGTTTTTGGTTACCCTCTCCTAACATTATTGTACAGTAAATGCGTAAGTACAATTCTACAATAAATAATGTCTTTAGTGTTCAGCTTCGTTTGGCTTGCCATGAATTCGTCAGTAAGCTTCTGGATTGCGTTGTTCGATTATTTTCCTTTAGTGATCAACGTCTTCTTTTATTGTTATTTCAGAATCATAAGACGTTTCATGTTGAGGAGCAAAAACGAACTCAACACCGGAATAGTACAGCATCTGACAGGGTTCCAAATTTGGGTTAAATAATTTGTCAATATTTCTGACGGGTACGTGACGTTTCGGTCTGAAAACAGTTCAGTCATGACATACATAAACAAGCAATAACATTTTTTGTTCAAAATAAATGCACATATAGGCAGGTGAAATGTCACGCTAGCTGGTCTTATACAAACTCACTTTGATGTTACAACGAGGTGACAAAACAGTTTGACACGTGAAATTTAACATTAGTCGGTGTCATACCAAATTGATTTCAGTATATTTGCAGTAAACTTAACCCTTTAATGACCGCGCGAGCCAATAAATTGGCTCTAGGTTTTTTGGTTATAACTCACCAGCCGCTATAGCTAGAGAGTTGTTCAAACCCTCTACGGATGCGGCAAGTCTTCTTGGTTCTATTCAAAAAAAAATTTTTTGATTTGGGTGAGGGGTTCGCCTGGGAGGGGCTCGCAAAATGGGGTGTTTTGTGTTTTTTGACAAATTTTGACGGGCCCTGGATGCCAATCCAATGGTTCAAAATTTTGGCTCAAACTTTTTGTGGAAACTAAATGATCACCCGCGTCGATAGAGCCCTTGCTTGACCTTCTAGCATGTCTGGAACCAAAGTTATGGCCCAAAAACCCCATTTTACCCCCAAATTCAGAAAAATCAGAAAATGCATGAGTCTTCCACTGGCGGCTCGCTATAACCCGCGATAACTCCCCGCCAAAAGATGCTAGCGAGCTATAGGAGCCCTCGAAAGACTCATGAAGTCTTCTAGTTTGCACTGAAAAAAGAACATTTTAGATTTGGGTTCGGGGTTTTCGGTGGGTGGGGTTAGAAAAAGGGTAGTTTTGGCTTTTTTTTGGTTGTTTTATTATGACGTCATCACCTCCACAATAGGCCAAAATGTCGACTCGAAATTTGGTTGTATTCTAGGCTGGAATATGAAGCTTTAGAGGCCTTGATCGACTTCCTAGCGTTTCTGGGGCCCAATTAGAGACCAAAAGACCCCAAATCGTTGAGGACAAACTTGAGAAATTTCAGGGCATCCCCCTAATTAAAATCCGGAAGTTTGGCCATAATTTCTGAACCAGAAATGCTAGAAAGTCCATCAAACCCTCTAAAGACTCGTATTGAAGCCTAGAATCCAAAAAAGCTTCGAGTCACCAAATCTGATGGATGGTTCGACTACCCGGACGTGACGTCATTATCGAAATGCATAGAAATATGAATGAACAACCTCTGAATATGCAAACATTAACAGAAAACCCGTGATCTCAAGCTGAAAATTTCTTTTTTCAGTCTAAACTACTAGTCTTCACGAATCTTTAGAGGGTTTGAACAGCTCTCTAGCCTATTCTAACAGCGAGTTATGGCCATATCCAAATGGGGTGTTATTGCACCCTGGTTACCTTTTTTAGGGGTAGGATTTTTGACTACTTTTTGGTTTTTGTGCCATAATTTTTCATCCAGATATGCTAGAAAGTCAATCAAAGGCTCTAAAGACTCGTGCGATAGCCTAGTTTCATAAAAATATTTGGGCCAAAACGTGGGCACATTAGATGGGCGTCCAGGGTCGTGCAGAGTAGGCCATAAAAATACGAAAACACCCCCACTTGTGACGCCCCCCGATGAGAACCCCAAACCCAAAACTGAAATTTTTTTTTGACTCGAAACTACTAGACTTGCTGAATCCATAGAGGGTTTGAACACTTCTCTAGCAAAAGCGGCTGGCGTGTTATAACCAAAAAACCTGGAGCCAATTTATTGGCTTTTGCAGTCGTTAAAGGGAAAATCATGTGTTGATGCTGATTAACTGTTGGATCTTGGATCACGTTTGCATTTTTTTAAATAAAACATTTCGTTGCTTCAAGTATGTTTGCAATAAAACGTTAGCATGTAAAATTTCTGCAAGATTTCATAGTCTGACCAAAATGTCTCGAGACCAAAACGACCAATACCTAAAAGTCCCGTGACCGAAACGGCTCAGACTGAATCAGCCTGGCCGAAACTTCTTTTTATGATTTCAGAGTTGCTACATTTTGGCAAAGTTTAAGTAAAAAAATTGCACAGTATCATCAGATCATCAGCCTGATTCAATTATATTGTTGGTTCAGTGCAGTCATTTTCAACCTGGAGGTCGTGAACCATTTTCTTTGGGCCAGCGGTAGACATTTTATGTACACAGCTGTATTTCATTTACTTTATTCAAGTTTTAGATGGGGGTTCTTGGGTTAGAGTGGTTTGGTGTAATGGTTCGCTGTACAAAAAGTTGAAAAAAACTGTTTTAGTGCGACATTAAGCGACGCACAACAAAGACAAGAACAGTCATTCAAGACCGTATGAGGGCAACCACTGTCTGAGAGAAAATGTTCACATTTGGCTAGGAAGTTTGCATGCATTGCCTTTGTGATGACTGTATTTTTCGTTTGTGTATCAGAAAATGTTGCGTGTGTAGAAAAAGTGAAGACCATTTTTTATTTTTCTTGGTCATTCACAAAAAATGGTTTATGAAAAGTTTTTCGGTGAAAATGGGCACATTTTAGGAAAATTTACAAAGGGCGCCAAAATTTCTTTTGATCTTGATCGCACTTTTTGGACACCAGCCGAGTTGAGTTGATTTTGTTTGGCGATAATTAATATTCAGCTAGAAAAAACACAAAGCAGTGCAAGGACGCCAGGGCGTTGAAGGAACCGGAAGGTTGTCGAGTCGATGTCCCTGACTTTCAAAAATTTTAGAGGGAGCACTGCTTTCGAGGCATCTAAAAACACAGCATGCACAGAGGAACCATGGGTTACAAAGTATGAAGCAGTTTGCTTTAACAAAAATGTACATTGATCAGTACTATGACTAGCCTTAAAACCAAACTGATTGTCTGTGGTACCAAGGAAAGGAGAGATGTTAGATAATATGAAGTGCTCAAGCAGCTTTGACACCACTTTGGCTACTGCGACTGGTCTGTAATTTGAAGTGTCAGACATATTCCCATTCTTGTTTTTGCATATGGGAACTATTGTTATGTTTAAACAGGTATTGGGTATATACCCGTGAACAAACACATGTTAAACAGTTCACTGAGAAAAAAACAGAGCTTCATCTGCATACAGCAGGTGCTCTGCAGAAATTCAAAATCAGGCCCTGGAGCTTTGCTCAAGGGCAGCTTTTGAAGAAGTGATGCCAAGGAAGGACTAAGGAGTGGAGACAAAAGAGCACATGGGCATTTAAAGACCCAGATAGTTCTCATTGCAGTCTATGCTGTGTTCCACAGACTCTGCAGACCCATTGGCAGAGTTTTCAGAATTTAATATTCCCTTAAAATAGTCTTTCCACATTTTAACAATCTAAAACAAAAGTCGGCAAAGTGAGAGTCGAACCGAAAACCATTGGCATAGTAGCCGTAACGCATAACCGTTAGGCCACGAGATCCACACAGTTTGAATGACAAACTGACCCTTTTATTTGAACTGCATCAGGTAAGGCGTATCCGTAGTCACTTCCAAAAGAGCAATTGTAACCTTACACAGCCAGGACACCTGCAATGCTTGTTGTCATCGAGTCGAAGTGCCCTAGCACAATGAAACATCTCGTTGATATTTATGTAATATGAGAATGATGATGTATTTTTGTCCATCAAGTCCATAGTACAAACATACACTTTCTGCACAATGTAGCTTGAGAAAAACGTGCAGAACAGAACAAGTCAGAACGGCATGAGAAGCTGAATCACAAGGTTACAGACATTTCCTTAACAGAATGTTTTGCAATGACGTTGGAGGTAGATAGAACCACAGGGTTACAGACACATTCTTATCACTATTGTTTGCTAACCTGTAAAACTCTTCTGTAGCACAATCAACTCGAAAGTAATGCAACCATGAATGAACCAGGCAGGCGAACGAGTAGGTTACAGTTCCAGTAGTGATGTACCAATAAACCAAAAAACTCAAACATTGTAAGTAGCAGTAAAACAGACAAAAATATGTACACAAACAATCCAAAATGGAGTCACAAAGAAATGTAGCATATATCAAAATAGAAAAAAATGCAATAGACATCAACATAACACAGATGATGGTGGGCAAGCAATGGGTGAAGAGATGAGGTATGTACAGATGAGCAGGTGAGGCAAGCATATAGGTGAAGAAAATAAGCAGCAATAATGGTTATGAGGCAGAGGGCAAGGCATTTTAGTACAACATTTCATAGCAAAAACAAGTAGCATGGGCGGAAAACAATGTTTATAAATACACATCATGAAGAAAAGTAGATTTACCCACAGACCATAATTGGGTGGGTTGCATGGATGAGTTGTTCCCAACCAGATGCATGGTGTCACCGAATGAAGTTGAAGAGTAAAGGATGTGAGCAGGTTACAGTATTATTAGCAGTATATTATCATTATTGATTTATATAAGTATTAGGTATATGAAAAACAAAACACCTGTAAAACTTAGTACAACACTATTGCAGAGTAGGATGTTAATTGCTAAACTGGTTGAGGCCAGGTAAAGTATGAATGCAGCGTGTCATGACAAACTTAAACGAACAAACACAGCAATGTCTAAGCACTCAGTCACAAGTAAAATGCGGTTATAGTGTTCAAAAAATAAGAACAAATATAAACAATTGGTCTGCATCAAAGCATGCAACCATACGTTGTTAGGCTTACTGCATCTTTCAAGAAACAAGTACTTTTTCTTTCTTAGTAATGCTGCAAATATAGGAATGTTACATTGAACCTGGTGACTACCTATACTCGCTCTCCATGGTGTGGCTCCATTGCGACAAAGCTCGGCAGGTTGGATGCCTGTGAGGATGGTGAGGTTGTCCGGTGATGTAGGACACAGACATCCAGTCACAATTTACAAAGCATAGTTGATGGTGGGTTCAGTAAGACAGGTGTGAGCACTGCGACACCAGAGAGGAGTACAGTACTCGTGAATGAACCAGGGCTTAGGTGGCTGTTTGCAACGTTGTTGTTCCAGCAGAGCAAGCTGCCCCAAGTCAAGAGTGCAATGTGAGATATCAGCTTTTAGCGAAGTGGCTCAAGGTGTTGGCAATATGTGAGCGACCTGTCCAACGTTACTCTGAGGTATTTGGGCTTGGAGCACTCAGAATTTCATTGTTGTAGTTGACTTTTAGCTCACGTTTAGCTTCCTTGTTGTAAAGATGGAAAGCTGACAACATTGTCTTTGTAGTGCTGAGCTTTAACTTCCAAGTCTGGAGGTGTTCACCTATGGTTGCTGTTTCCTTGCTCAGTACCCCATCCACTGCCTGCCAATCTCCATCAGCATGCGTGATTGCTTGATCATCAACATCATGTGCATGCTCTCTGGAGACGGTGGTTGGCAGGTCAGAGATGTAGATGTTAAAGAGAAGGGTTGCCAGGACATCCATGTGGGATGCTGTTCTTAAGGCATCGTAAGATTCGTAACCTGCTCCTTTTGCCATTTCTCATCGTTAGAATGAATCAGCGATTGCCAACCATCTTCATGGGGGTCATTCCATGTCAAATGAACCAAAAAAAATGGAAAAGTCAACCCACCATCTCAGATTTTCTTCTAATTTAATAAGCAGATAGAACGTTTCATGCTGATTCCAAAAAACTAATTTTTTTTTTAATTGGTTAACTTAAGGTTTTGCAAAGTTACGGGTCATGCAAAATGACTATTTTTTGTGGTCAACGATGTGTAACGACTTGTAAGAAAATCATCAACTGACTTTAAAACTAAGTCATTCTAACTGTAATCATTTAATTGTTGTAAGAACGTGACAAAAATTTTTCTCAAGTATCTTATCTTTACTTGTGAAGAAAAATTTCAAAAAATCCATGCGCTTGGTAAAGAAAAAAGGTAGTCATCAAAATCACTCATGCATGACATAAATTTTGAATGGTGATAACTTGATGAGCACACATGCTATTGGCATGTGCTGAAAGCTCTCATTTAGGCCGAAATCGAAGTACAAATATATCGTAGACCGGATCTCAAAGTGTTAAAATGCCATGCAAATCAATTTTAATTCATATATGTGATCTACAAATTTGGTCTAACAAACCAGACTTAGCATAGGGAAGGTAGCTGAACAATGTAGGTTTAGTGCAGTGGGTTTCAACCTTTTTCATGCAGTGACCCATTTTTCAAACCAATTTAACCTACCGACCCCCTTCTGAAAACTTGCAGCCCAAGTTTTGTCTGCACAATAGAATATCACAATGACTAAAAAATAGCTTATGATATCACTATGTTGAACAAAGACTCATTTATAAAATTCATGCATCTGGCAGGATAGTCAAAGAGACCCATGCCATATGCAAATCACTCCACAACACAACTCATTGAAAACTATAATAATCCCCAAGTTAATTACCACATTCAAATTTCAGATACCTACTTTAAAACAAAGCACATTCTTATGTGACAAAGTTATTCATGCGTTGCCAAACAACAATACTGTACTGGTCATAATCGCATTCAAAACTTTGTAATAGTCATAATCACACTTAAAACAATTTTTAATGGAAAAGTAGACTATGATTTTTGCCAGGTAAGCCTGTTATTTTGGCTACAACAAAGAGTGGTTCCATACATGAAATATAAATACAGAATAATTATGCATATTTTTATCATAAGCTCTCGTGACCCATTGGCAAACAACCCCCACAGCGGTCGCAACCCCCAGGTTGAAAACCGGTGGTTTGGTGGGTGTTCTGAAATCCTACATTTGTTTGTTGTAGCAGTCTATGCCTGTTTATGTTGTGGTGTTAAGCTGAAGTATCTAATGTTCAAAAAAACATCTTGAGGTATAATTATGCATGTTGTAAAGCATAGCCCAACTCAATTTAGAACTAATGAAAGCCTTTGTAGTCTATACACAGCATGCAGAAGTGTGTAATTTCCTAAGAGCCCAAAAAATATTTAACTTAACATGTTTAGAGCCGGTGTACAAATGTATCGTACTTTGAAATCATGCATAGAACACTAATTTCAGGCCTCTTTCCAACTCCATAACTCGCTAGTCGATTGTGCTAGAGAGCTACACAAACCTCAAAAGACTCAAGTTTTTATTGGAAACTAGGCTAGAATCCAAGTCTTTTGAGCCTTTGATCGCCTTTCTAGCATTTCTGGTTCAAGAGTTAGGGTAAAATTACCAATTTTATGTTTTTTGGCCATTACTTTTGAATCAGAAATACTAAAAACCTGATCAAAGGCTCAAAAGACTCGGATTCTAGTTATGGAATTGCAACGACTTGCCCAATATGGGCAAATTATACCTTTTAGTGAGCTTGGCTGGCTCCAATGGTGTTGAGACTTGACAAAACTTGTAAACAGTTAAAACTAGGCTTACCATTGAAATGCTCATTGTAGAAGTGCTTTGTTTTTTTCAGCTGTCCTACAACATTTTCAACAGACAATTGTACAGAAAAAAACAAAGTGGGTTTAGTATTTTAAGTTTCAACCGTGGGAGGTGTTTATCAAACATTTTCCTCACTTCATTGTTAAAACTGAGCTATCATGTTAGCATTTTGTCAATTATTTCAAGGATTGTTGGTTTCATTATGTGTATGCTAAATATGTAACATAACTTTTACTGTTGTTAATGCATTATCTTGATACTGTTATAAAAAGTTTATGATGCATTTTCTATGTGCAAGTTTTTTTGCATGTGTATAATGACATTTTTGACATACATTTAAAATGATAGATCTTTAATTTTTAATTTTGTGATATTTCGTAGTTGCACTGTCCACTTCGAATTTACATTTCAAAGCCCAGATACAGTACTATTTAAGGCAGGGATGGGCAATTAATTTAGCATGGGGGCCACTTCAAGAAGACTGTGTTTAGCAGAGGGACGTACCTTCTCTTTTGATCACAATATAAATAGTCAAAACAAAAAATTAATGGTACATAGAAAAGGCTTTTATTATAGCCTGATTACTCTTGTGCAAATACGCTTCATCCAGCCCAAGCAATTTAATGAGACAAATGTAACCTTACACAATTTTCAAAAAAATTCAGATTTGAAGATTTTTCTGAATGCTTCTGCAGGCACCTGAAAACACTTTGGCGGGCCACATGTGGTCTGCTGGCCACTAATTGTCCACACCTGATTTAAGGAATTTAGGTAGAAATGTTTGGAGCAGACTGCAGATTTAACGTCTGTAAAAATCATGTATGTTGTTTCCCTGATTGTCTTGTGTATACATAAATAAATTCAATGGTGTATGTATAGGCTGCCCACAAACATGACTGTTCTTCATAGTTGACACGTTTACTGCCCGCGTACTAATATATCGTACTTGGAAATCAGCCTAAAATCAAGCATATTTCTTGTGTCTTAGCAGCAACATAACTCCTCAGCCGTTTGTGCTAGAGAGCTGTTTAAACCCTTGGCTTGACAAGTCTTCTAGTCAGCAATGAAAAAAATCATTGTTTTTGGGTTTCGTTTTTTTTGTGAATAATGTCATAAGTGAGGTAGATTTTTGGCTCATGTTACGCAGCCTAGGGCCCAACTGCTAGATGGAATTATTTTCACTGAGGTTTTCATTGGAAACTAGGCTGAAAATCTGAGTCTTTTGATGCTTTGGATGACTTGCTGGGGTTTCACGTTGAAAAGATACAAATAATTATTTAATTAGATTAAATGATTACTTATATCTTTTCAACCCGAAACCCCAGCCAGTCAAAATAAATAATTATTTCATTAGTGGGTTAATTTTGTTTGAATGCCAGGTTGAAAAAAATTAAGTAATTTTTTGGGCTTTGCCATGAAGTCAAAAGACTTGATCTCATTAATAACATTTTATGAAGAGGTGAAAAGGACTACTGTTAGCACCAAATGGCTGGGCATTTTGTAAACAATGTTAAATCATGTCACTTAACTCCCTACATATATAAGCAAATGGTGTGAAATTAGGTCACCTGGAATTGAAGGTGTTAACTTATGTAAAATGTTGTTGTCAATATTTTAGTAGCACTATCCGTTACTTCCGAAAGCTAAGGTACTTTGTTTTTTGCAACATTGTGTAGGACTGCTTTTGTTAAATGCATCATTTGACGATCCTGTAATGCGCATGATTTTCAAAAATATTTTAAAACTGACATGCCCTGAACTTTATGCATTGTCATTGAGAACTTACATGGCTTGAGATGTTACAGTGTAGTTATGCTAAGCATTTGTGATGTGGATAGAAATAGCACCATGTATTACACATGCGTTGTCTTTTCAAGAGCATGGACAACAAAACATGCTGTTTGTGTATAAATCAGATATTACACAATTGCACAATATTTTCTTTCAGGCACAAATATATCATGACAATGGATTCCTCATTGAAATCTAAAGATTTAAGAAATATGTTTGTTAACTTTTTCAAGGATAAATACAACCATCAGTATGTTCATTCTTCCAGCGTCATACCACTTGACGATCCCACATTGTTGTTTTCAAATGCGGGGATGAACCAGTTCAAGTCTATTTTTCTAGGAACCATTGCCCCGACTCACCCGTTGGCAAATTGCAAGCGCGCTGCCAACTCCCAGAAGTGTATTCGTGCTGGAGGCAAACACAACGACTTGGATGATGTGGGCAAGGACACGTATCACCACACGTTCTTTGAAATGCTTGGGTGTTGGTCATTTGGTGATTACTTCAAGCAGGAAACCATAGCTTGGGCATGGGAGTTCTTGACGGATGTGCTTAAAGTCCCTAAAGACCGGTTGTATGCTACCTATTTTGAAGGCAAGGAGTCAGTTAATTTGGAACCAGACTTAGAAGCTAAAGAGGCATGGTTGAAGTTTCTTCCCCCAGGAAGAGTCTTACCAGGAAACATGAAAGACAACTTCTGGGAAATGGGTGACGTAGGTCCATGTGGCCCTTGCTCTGAAATACATTATGACAGAATTGGTGGTAGAGATGCAGCTCATTTGGTTAACATGGATGACCCAGATGTTTTGGAAGTGTGGAACTTGGTGTTTATTCAATTTAATCGTGAAGAAGGTGGTAATTTGAAGCTGCTTGCCAAGCAGCATGTTGACACTGGTATGGGTTTAGAAAGAATCGTGTCTGTCGTGCAGAACAAGCGGTCCAACTATGACACGGACATGTTCATGCCATTTTTTCATGCCATACAGAAAGGTACAGGCATGCGACCGTACACAGGCCTGGTTGGGAAAGATGATGTTGATGGCGTAGACATGGCGTACCGAGTCTTAGCGGATCATGCCCGGACATTGACCATCGCGCTTTCAGACGGAGGTCGTCCCGACAACACCGGTCGCGGCTATGTGTTAAGGAGAATTCTGCGTAGGGCTGTGCGGTTCGCGTCCGAGAAGCTCAATGCCAAACCGACGTTCTTTGCGTCGTTGGTGCACATCGTGGTGGACACGCTGGGAGAAGCGTTTCCGGAAATAACCCGGGATCCCCAGCAAGTAATCGACATCATCAACGACGAGGAAGCGCAGTTCTTGAAAACGCTTAATCGTGGGCGGAGATTAATGAACCGGAACGTAAAACTCTTGCCGGAAGGCACCAAACAGTTTCCCGGTGACACTGCGTGGCTTTTGTATGACACATACGGGTTTCCTTTGGACTTGACGGAGCTCATGGCTGAGGAACAAGGTCTGCAAGTGGACTTGATGGCGTTTGAAGAAGCGAAAATGCAAGCAAAGCTCAAATCTCAAAACCTGAGTAGCGCGAATGTGAGTACGGTTACGTTGGACGTTCACGCTCTAACAGAACTGAAGGAGAAGCAGTTTCTTCCTACAAATGACACGCCCAAGTACATGTACACCAGTGATGCTAAAGGAAATTACTTGTTACAGCCTGCCAGTGGCATTGTCAAAGCAATCAGGTGTGGCAAAGTTTTTGTAAACGAGGTGGCCACCGGTGAAGAATGTGGACTGATTCTTGACCAAACGTCGTTTTATGCTGAGCAAGGAGGCCAGATTTATGACACTGGATACATGGCAAAAGCTGACGATGACCAGACTGAGTTCACTGTGAAAAACTGTCAGGTTCAAGGCGGATATGTTTTGCATGTGGGGACTTGTGTCGGACGCTTGTCGGTCGGCGACACAGTAAAGCTGTTCGTCGACGAGAAGCGCAGAGAGAGCGTGATGAAGAACCACACCGGTACGCACGTGCTGAACTTCGCGCTTCGGTGCGTGCTCGGTGACGCGGATCAACGCGGTTCGCTCGTGGCGCCCGATCGGCTCCGGTTCGATTTCACTGCAAACAAAGCGATGCCGACGGAAGCGATTAAACAGACCGAGAAGATCGTCAACGACGTGATCGCAGCAAGCAAGACTGTTTACAGCAAAGTCGTTCCCCTGGCTCAGGCGAAAGCAGTCCAGGGTCTTCGTGCAATCTTCGACGAGACTTACCCGGATCCAGTCCGAGTCGTGTCGGTCGGCGTGCCTGTTGAAACTTTACTGGCAGATCCAAAGTCGGACGCGGGCTTGAACTCGTCGGTTGAGTTCTGTGGCGGCACTCATTTGTTGAACAGCGGCCACATCAACAGAATGGTGATCACTTCAGAAGAGGCCATTGCCAAAGGAATCAGGAGAATCATTGCTGTCACTGGTGGTGAAGCGCAAAAGTGCGTGCGCAAGGCGAAGCTTCTCGAAGAATCTATGAAGAAGATCTCAGCCGAGGGTGCGGACACTGCAAAAGGCAAAAATGGATCGAAGGATATTAATAAACTGATAACGGATTTTCTGGAAGAACTGGGCCAATCATCCATTGCTCAGTGGAAGAAAGACGAACTGCGCGCTGAAGCGAAGGCGTTGAAAAAGAAACTTGACGGCCTCGAACGCGCTGCTAAGGCCGATGCCACTAAAGCTGCTCTGCTTGAAACAGAAGAGCAAATCAAAAGCAATCCCAACGCGCCCTATGTCGTGGCGTCGCTGGACACCAACGCCAATGCGAAAGCTATCAACGAAGTTTTGAAGATATACAAAGCGAAGTCCCCCGAAACTGCAGTCATGCTTTTCAGTTGCAGCAAAGAAGCGTCGAAGATAATATGTCTGGCGCAAGTTTCCGAACAGTTGGCAAGCAGAGGATTCTTTGCCGAAGAATGGATTCGCTCTGTCACGAATGTTATTGAAGGAAAGGGCGGCGGAAAGAAAACCAGCGCACAGGGCTCTGGGAAAAATGTGAATGCGCTTAACGAAGCGATGGCAGTTGCTCGTGACTTCGCCGTAAAAGCCTTGGGCACTGAGTAATTCGACTATTTTTTGGGAGTTAGTTTTTGCGTCTGAATTCATTTCAGAGTAGGTTTTTGTGCTCTTTGTGGAAGTAAGCAGTCGAATGTCGACCAGCTGCAATCATCTTGTGTTTCGAGTCTCTGTGGTATGCTCAAAAACCGATTTCGAAGATCACCTGAGCGTCATTGGTGGTTTTAACAGTGGTGAACAAACACCCCTATCTCAAAGCTACCAACAGAAATTGTTTTACTTCGTGGATCTAAAATAAACGTTTATTTTAGCCCTCCGAAAGTTGAAAAACTGGCCATGCAAATTGGTTATTGTTTGGGTTCGTTTCATTTCATGTTACAAAAAAATTGCAGAGATTTCGTATTTGACAACGTTAAAGAAGGTTGTTTCTTGCATTTGAGTTTTGCGTCGTATTTGACGGCTCTTCCAAAATGTTATTCTCTGGTCATCGCAAATGTTTTCTCCGCTACTACACTTTGATTACTTCTTGGTGCAAAAAGTTTCCTGCCTGTTTCTTTCGTGTTAAAACCCGCGTTATTTCTATAGTAGCAAATGTGAGACTTTTTGCGAGGGTTGCAAACCTTTGACCAGTAACAGTGCGTGTGCGTAGTAATGCGAATTTCGTTGCTTGGTTCCTGCAGGAGCAGTGCCATATTTGCAAATTGTGCAGGTTTGTTGAAGCGTTCTCTTTCATTTGTCGGAAGCCATGCGACTTTGATTGGACGTCACCAATCGTACGTGCGTTTGCAACTGCGATTGGTGTTGTGCGTTTTTTTTTCTTTTCATCAGGTTCAAGCGCTGTTTTGTTACAACCAGGTTGACGAGTTCCCTGTCATCGCTGGTGTTTCCGCACATTTTCTTGTAGGTTTGCATTTTCACTGCGATTTTCCAAAGAACTTGGTCGGTGGGTGTATAGGCGAATCGAGATTAGCTGGTGATCAGTAGTTTTGGTAGGAAGTCTTGAAGTTTATCATCACGGGTGGCCTTTCAATTTTTGTGCAAATTTGTATCCCGAAATATTTAAATATATATTGCCACAAAACTTGGCGAAATGATTGTGGGAACGCTTACAAAGAACTAAATTTTGCAGTTTTGTGCAGGATATTTTGACATTAAATTGAAAATGTTACACAAAATAAGCATTGCTAATTGGGCAACTAATATGGTTACAAAAGCCCCAAATAAGCTTCATAAAAACAAGATAGTCTTGTTTAAAGGTGGTCACTCTTCCTACATTCCCTTTACCATATCCAGTGTAAGGAAGCATATTCCCATTTTAGATTGGTTGGTTTCACTCCACTTGAAATACTTTACTTGAACATCCCTCTTCGACCCCTGCGGTGACGTAGACGTGTTTGACTTCATGATGCCGTAGTGTTGCCTGTGATGCGTGTCAGCTAGTGACGTGTGTTAACAGCTTTGTAAATTTCCTTTCGAGGTACCTATTGTTAGCAGTTGGCGAATTTCAACTTATAAGTTTCAAAGCGAAATCGAGATCAGGACACATTAAAAGAAAACATCGATCTTGCATCAACACTTGAAAAGAAGCTTATGTGGTTATTGTAAATCAGTTACAATTACAATGTTGCTTCTTGTTATTTCCACGTGTAAAAGTTTAAAATTTTTAAAATAATTCAAGACCTAGTTCGGCTTTGTTTACTTGTATGCGGTAAATTATGGCAAAACGAGGCATTCTAATACTCTTTCGTGTTACCATAAAACGTAAGCTTAAAGTTTATGCAGATCACTGCAAGATCGCTTTGTGGGCAAGACGGAGCTCAAAAGTTTGTCGTATTTTAGATACACCTGTTTGTGTTCTTGTCCATGGGAAAGTCGCAATTGCTTGCACATTCATCATACACCGTAGTTTGGTGGGTTATCCGTGCTTATAACAACTGCTGCTTTACTGCCTTGTCGCAAAATGTCACTGCTGGCGTGGAATGGCCTTTCAGCCTTGATAAGGTAAATCTACGCTGTTATTTGCTTGCATTAGAAGCATTGGAATCGTTGTTACTGCTGTTGTTTTACCAGTAAGAGAGGTTTTGGTGTTCATGTGCCATTTTCTTGGTGATCTGTTTTCAAGCCTTTCATGCATGAAATCTCGCCAACCGTCTACGTGTTATTGGAAGACAGACTAACTTAATTCAGACAAACTGGTTCAAGCTGAAATGATGAAAAGTGAGACAGACTGGCTCAATCTCAAATGATGTTCAGTTGGTCATTTTTTCAATCTAAATTTAGCAAGCTGTGTATGCTTTTGCGGTACGTAGGTGAAGTAAGTTCAACGCATAGTTTCAATAAAACTTTTTGCAATATCTACCGCGCTATGCTTTTAATGAAGGATGGTTCGCAAAGTAACTATTTAAAAAAAGAGTTTTTTGTCAAAATAGTGCGGTATACTTATGGGCTATCCCATGTACCTTTGCAGTATTGTTGCTTGTGAGGAACCTTCGCAAGTGTGGCAGTAGGGGTTAGTGGCAACGCTGTTATTCCGGCGTTGTGTGTTCACTCGAGAAAGGCATGCACTTGTTGGAGGCGTTGCATCAGTTTTTGCGATTGGACTTCGTACGTCGAAATTCACGTCTGGTGGAATACTCTACGCTTTGTATTATCTGTGGTATTTTCGTTGAGGTTTGCCAACAGGTGGGGACAAACTAAGAGATGCATTATATCTCTTGGTCTAGAAAGTTAAACATGAAGGAAAGCCTTGTGTTGTGCACTAAAGCAGTGGTTCTCAAATGGGGATATGCAATGGTGCTCCATTGGGTGCACGAATTTTAAGTGTCTTCATAATGATTTTTTAACGTAAAAGTACAATAGGTGCAAATCTAATTGTGCTACCCAGTTGCCGTAGGTGACTGTAGTGGTAGAATCACGAAGGGTACATCACAAAAAAAGGTTGAGAACCATTGCACAAAAGATTGGTTTCGGAGAAAGTGCAGCGAATTGTTTTACTGTTGTGAACCTCCAATAATGTATGCGTTTCAGCCTGCATTTTGTGAAGTGGTCAACATTGCTGACTTAAACGTCGTAAATAGTAAATTTGAAGTGAATAGTGAGTAATCGTGTAGCAACACGCATATTATCTAAAATACTTCTTGGATTCACATTGTATGCCAATGGGCGTCGGAAGGATTTTTTCCAGTGGGTGGCCAAAATTGTTGAATTTTGAATTTCCCACTCAAAACAACCATAAGTCAATTACTTCATGGCGTCTGGCTTAGTTATCGCTTTGAAAAAAATTTCAATTGCCTGTAAATTTTCTTATTCACCGGCTTCGGTGTCAGTTTCCAGTAGAAAGATGGCGAATTCGTTGTGTTTATCCTGCAGAAGCAGTATCGATCCGCAGCTCCCTTCAGTGTTGCCAGGTGGTTGTCACCTAAAACTGCTAGATCCTGCTAAAAACCTTGTCAAAAATTTTCAGCTAAAGTCTTCTAAAATTATGAAATTTTGCTAAAAGAAAACTGCTATTTTTGAAGCGTTTAAAATAAACTTGTTAAGATATGTGTCAATTTTTGATCTTGCACTTACTATCAATGGACCAGGCATTAGGCCTACGACTTCCTGACGTAACTGAACCATGTGGAAAAGTCATAGTGTCGTGGGATAAAAACATATTCTGCCAATGTAGTCTTTTAGACCCAATGCGCTCACTAAAAACAGACAAATCATTTTAGACTTCCCCTAGCCAGATAATTGCTTGTTACTATGATATGCAATTATGTTATTGAAGCAGCTTCGCTGCGTCACAATAGAAACTCCAATGGTAAAAGCAATGGTTAATTCGTGCATCAAAATGATTAAAGGCAGCTAGTTGTGCCTGGTGGTCCTTGTGTTGCGCAATATAAAGCGTCACAAAAAAGGTAAATAATTTTTTGTTGAAGTTGTAAAGCTTTTCATCTTTAAAAATCGTTGGAACAAATATAATTTGTTTCCTGCTAAACCTGCCAAACGGTTTTTAAAATCTTGCTAGAAAATCAGCTAACTGCTAGATTGCAAATTTTACAGCTAACAGTGAGAAAAGCCTGCTAGAGTTAGCAGCAATCAGCTTAAATGGCAACACTGGTTCCGTTACTGACACCTCCAAATTCTGAAAAATGCAGTTGGTACAGCGTTAATTGAAAACATACATGCAAAGCAGAGATGTAGTCGAGGCTTAAACTTCGAATGTAGTCGAGGCTTAAAATCTGCCGTTGCGTCGTAAATGTGCTCAATTTAAACGATTCTCGATATCTCAGTACCGAAATGACGTCAGGCTATAGAAACAACCATCTTCGGTTAATCCAGATCTTCGCCTAAACCGGATAAAATCGTCGGTCAAATCGAATCCGGATAACCGAGGTTTACTGTATTATTCACAGTTCACATAAGTAACATCCAGCATAGACCTTAAAACCCTTGAACCTTAATTTTACCTTCCTGGTCTTTTTTGGCAAACTGACTGACAATATCCTTCATAGAGGAAGTCTCTGACTCAACAGATATGTGGCTAGATCGACCAATCTCCTTTGCAACATACGACTACGGACACAAGGAGGGATAGCGCAATTCGGAAGTCTGCTGATATGTTTGGGAAACGTTTTGTCAGACTGTGTCTGTGAAGAAAATGCAAATTTCCAGAGGATCTCTTCGAAGAAACTACATACAGAGTTCCTCTGTCTGCGTCAATTATGTTTATCATGGGCGTGGTGGGGTGGGAACGCGTTACGACACCTTTTTCACTAGTAACGTTACTTGAAGATTTAGATTACATAAAAATATGCCTGCGACCCCACAGACGTTCTAGCGACACGGAGATTCGCACTGCTAGAGCTTTACAGTCTTACGGGGTTCTTAAAACTGAAATCCAATCAAGAAAATCCGTCAGTTCGCTCAATTGGGTCATTAGCTTAATCGCACCACAACTGTAGTCTGACATGTTCATCTTGCAAGTCGACTGACCTTTTTATTTGATTTTGGTGACGACAATTGGCGGCAGGTCGAGGCCTGAAATTTGCATCTTGCCAGGGCGATTGAGGTGCTCATGCCAAGAAACGGCCAAATCTAATTTACCAATAATCAAAAAAACTTTGACAAAACGAAGGGGTTCGCAGCGGTTTTGGGTGCAGTGAAAGAAGTCCGCAGCAGCTAAAGGTTTGAGAACTTCTGCTCTATGGTGCCAATTGGCTCTGCGTTATAGTCAAAATAAGTTTCCATTTTTTTATTTGTGGCTAAAATGAACGTCACTGAAAACAAAAAATTCCAACCATCTTGCAGCACCCGCCTGCCTCCATACCATGCTACAGTTTTTGCGATGATTCAACTGCAGAAGCGTCTGATAGCCTACTCGCAGTCGCCGGCTCATTGTTAATCTGGTGTCGTAAAAACCGACGAAGGTCCACATACAGAACAAACCTCTGACGTTCGTGAACGCCCCAGCTGCAATCTGTTTGGTTAAATAAATTGAGACGGTGCGTCTCATAATGCATAATACAAATTTGACTGGTTAAATAGGCTAATAACATCAATAACGCTGTTGTTTCGGTACCGTTTTCTAACGTGACTGCACTGGATGGCTGAAAGATGATTTAGTGAAGGTATCGACATAAGCCTACAGGCCTACTTTGGAAAAAGCGGTGCAGTCAGGAAAAATCAAGAAATGCAAAAAAACAGAGATGGCAACCTTACAATTTTGCAGTGAACTTGATAAAGTATGGCCTGAAATGCATATCTGCTGGCCCTAACAGAACGCCATTACTAGGTTTGTAAGTACCCTAGGCAAGATCCATGACAGCACCCACCTCTCCGAAGCAAAGATCCTTGTTCTATATATCGTCTCGTACATTATGGAAAAAAGGAGGTTTGTTTTGCGAGAGAAAGGTTTATTAGATGAATAAAATTTATACCAAATTTCGACATAGCTTATCTAAAGTGTAAATGAAATTGATAAGAATAATCCATCTGCATTAAAACTGAAATGGTGTAGTACCTGTATCTTCTCATAAACTACGTGAACGTATGTTCCATTCACTTTCATCATGTTAATTCACTTTTACTTGGTGTATGTTCGTCACTTCCTGAACACAATTGTATTTTGGTCCTTTTTGACGCCCCCTTTGGCTCAGCGCCCTTGGCAGCCCGCTAGTTCGCCAATGGTAGCGCCAGCCTTGCCTGTAACCTTCGAGACCGAGACTCGCAAAAATGGGTCTCGAGACTCGACCGAGACCAAGTCTCGAGACTCCCCATCACTGATACAAAGCAAGGCGCCACTAAGAAAAATAACAATTAGCGTGGAATAATTGATTCTTTCGAAAGAATGCGTAAAATGAATAGCATAATGATGTTGACAACACAGGCGTCTACCATGAACCAATGTCACATAAAAATTGCAAAACGCGTTGTAACACAGAAAAGCATTACCCAGGTCATTACCCCTGAAAAAGTGGCGATATGACAAGACGCAATGCAATATTGACTGAATGCTGCAGAAATCCGTCTGGGTGCCGCGCTTTAGGGATATGCGCAGCTCCTAAGGCCCCCTAGAAAAAATTTCTCCCACCTGGAAAAATGTGTTGGACGTAGTTTGAAAGCATTAGACATAGTTTAAAAATGTGGGCCCCTCTAAGAAAACTCTTCGCCCCCCTAGTGTCCTAAGCTGGTTATGGGCCTGGATACGCGTACTGGCAAAAACTCAGGAAAGGATATTTCGCTCCCGCCCAGTGGCGTGCAGAGGGGGGCGAACGGGGCGCCAGCCCCGGGCATCCAAGACCAGAGGGTCGTCCAAAGAGTGAAATTACAGAAGTTCAAATGCTGTAATTAGATGATTTTTTCTATTGTAAGTCTACTAATACATGCTGTATGGATTTAATTTTACGAAACTTGTTTTGTTGCCAAGGCTAATTTTTACGTATTCAAATGCCAGCACTTTTCAGCTTCTTCAGCACCAGGGCCTATACTTTAGGTGTGCCGCGCATACCCAATCAAACTGATGGTGACGTGTCTTATTCCAGATGGTGCGATAAAGTGAAAATCACAAACAAAGATTGAAAGATAATCAAGGTTGAAAAGAACCGGGTTCAAAAAACAATTCACATGTTTTTTTTGTTTTTTTAATCCCGGGTTTTGTGTTTTTTTAAAAGAAACAGGTTTTTGTTCTTTTTTAGAAAAATCACAAAACCCTATTCTGAAGTGATTTTATTGCATCATGCAATATCACCATTTTCAGAATTACACAATGATAACTTTTTATACCTATTATGGCATTTAAATTTGAGGGTAAAGAAATGTACCCCATTTTTGTTTTCGCAGTGTTGTTGGTCGATTCACTTCAAAGTGGTAAGGTTTGGCGATCATGCACACAGCAGGCAGAGAAAAGCCATTCCCACATAAACTTTGCCGTTTCACGTTAAGTTTATGTAGCCTACATGCCCTGCTAGTTCAGCATGTATATATAGTGAATTTTTTCAACATATGTTTTGGTATGGTCCAACATCAGAAACAGTTTGGATGCAGAGAAGGCAGAAAATTGGTGAAAATATGACGATTTGACAGAGCTGAAGAAGATAACCCGTAGGATTTACTCAAACTGTTCGAATTATTCTTCTCTTTTTTCAAGTCCTTCACATTTCGTTGCTGTTCGTTTTGTTTCATTAAAAAAATGTAGGCCTACAGTTAACTATACAAATGTGCTGCTTATTTTACTTTTAACTTCACAGCTGTTTTTTTCGGTCATAGACCGAAATGTTTTTGAAATGACAGACAACAATCAAGTCATTTCGGTCAGAATGTTTGAAAATACAGGCTAAAAAAACGTTATGGCGGGTTTTAATACAACTTTGAGACAAATGACTGAAATGTTTCAGTGACCAAAATGTCTCAGCAAAAATGACCGAAATGTTTCAGCGAAAATAAAAACATCTTCATAGTACATGTTTCAAAGGAAAAGAAAAGAGTGGGTTATTGGTGGGTTTTGTTGGTTTGTCTGAAGTTGGCTTTTTTGAAACACCCGGGTGTTTTTTTGGTTGGGTCCAATGACATCAACCCTGAAGATAATGTGGACCTTTAGTTGGTTTTCTGAGTCAAATTTCAAAACTGTCGTATTTCAACGTGCTTGATTTAGCTGATTTTATGATGTATCACTAGTTTCCCGTTTTGTTTTTTGTGCTAATACCACCGCACACCTGTGCTTACAATATGTGCTTCGCTCCAAGCTTCGTCATTGATTGGCAGTTCAGGGCGATTGATCATAACGGCACACACAAGCCAGTATCCGTTCTGTCCCCCCAGTAGTTGTACATATAATAATCACATAAAAAACGAAAATTTTCTTGCGTACTTTATGCGCATTCTCAATTATTGTGTTGTTTACAAAATTTAAACTGTCAACCCTGAGTGTCCGCCATCCCCGCCGCATACCTTCTGATTGACTGCTATTCGATGAAACATTCGCGCAGCCTTGTATTTTTGCAGTTGTGAACTGCGCTAACATAGCACTGTGTATGTTCTACTCACCGGTTTTAACGGGTTGCCGAATATTTTTGCAGTTATGAACTGCTCTGTCTCAGGAGACCGCTGATAATAATTTATGTTCATTACAGTGACACATTGTAGCCCACAACAAGTAAAGAGAGTGCGTGTTGGTCATGTTCAAACACCGTTTCTGTAATGTGCGCTGATGTTTACCTAACCACTTTTTGTGCTCTTGTGTCTGTGATATGGACCATGAGTCCGCAATAAAATATCATCATTATTATTATAATATGCACATGGACGCCGGCGAATGGAAGTATGGCGGGAGCATTGCCTCCTCTGCCCTTTCAAAGGGGGGGAGTGGGGGCGAAGGTGCCTTTTCATAACCGCATCATAGGTACTTTCATGGTTTATCAAGATCGGCTTGAAATAAATTTATTGCAGCTATTCAGGCACCTAGATAATTCAGAATGATTTTCTGTAATTTCTGTTATTATTTTTGAGGTCAACATTGTTGATGAAGAGAAAAAAACATAATTTGTAACGATTTCTTTGTTTTTTGTAAGTTTCTATTGCCCCAAACATTTTTACTGCTCTCCCTGCCCTATCGCTGCTCCGGCGTCCCTGAATATGCACGTTGTGTCAACAAACTTCGCCAAAACGTTGGTTTGCAAACGTGAATATGACGTCACAAACAGCGTATATTCAGTAACAACTACCACCAGTAACGTAGGCCTACGCCACTGCTCAATACTAGAATTTGGTAGGGGGGCATCCAATCAAGCAATCGCCCAGGGCATCACTAGACCTCTGCAGCACGCCACTGCTCCCGCCACACTAGCACCTAAAACTGCTGAAAAAATAAAGTGCCAAATTACGAAGTCACGTCTGCTCAGACCCGTAGCCACGGCGGGGCAGTCCTGCCCAGATTTTATTACGCCCAGAAAAATATGTTTTAAACATATAATCAAAACAAAATAGTATTTTGCCCCCAAACCTTAAAATCAGGCTACAGGACTGCTGTTGTGATGGGAAAGCCCGAGCGTCAAGTGCACAAAGCTTCACACTCTGGCAACAAGCAACAATAGAGATCATGCGCCGTAGTCACTCTTCGCGTACGGCCGTACGTTATTGTAAGTTCAATCGTTAGTATCAGCAGAGATTACACGTCACGATCATTCTATTATTGCTTGTTCGCGCCCAGAGCCGGATTAAGGGGGGCGCAAAGGGGGTAATTGCTCCGGGCCCACTGCTCCAAGGGGGCCCCCCGTGATGACATTTATTTTTTTAAATGAAACATTCGTTTGAAAAATTGCCGTGATTCAAAAGAGATACAAGAATACCAGCACTTTATTCCGCTGTTGTGTTGAGTATCATTAAGGATTTCTCTGCAAGTTTGACTTTCTGTCAGTTTTAGTAATCACTACTGACTATAAATATTTTCGGTTTTGTTCAATGCAAATATATTTGAATTTTGCTTGTAACTTTTCCTAATAATCATTCTTTTGGCATGGGTAAATCTACTCGTGCATCACGCCTACTGCACAAATCTCGCGAAAACGATACGATTTGCGCGTTAAAGCTAACTCTGCTGTATTTGCTGTTTAGTATCAATGATCCCGAACTTCTTGTTCCCTCTTGGGGTAGTCGCAGCCGAACTGCGACCTTTGTTTCGTCATAAAGGACACCGCATGGTGGAAACGCACATTTCCTCCGATGCAGAGGCGAATTTTCATTTTCGAGGCCCTAGGCTATTTCAAATTAGGGGTCCTTCTGGATGGTTTGCGACGTCTGATGTCATGCAAAATTAGCACTACACATGCTTGTTATATTCATTTAACAAGTTGTTCCAATTCATAAATATTTTACAGTACTTTATTCTGAAATCCATCGATATCAGGAACAAAAACAGTCACGATGAAACTATCGAATAAGGCAGCGGTGAAGTTATCTGACCACAGTCACATTACATATTTATTGAGTACCTCACTGGTCTTGTGTCATCTGAAAAATTGATTCAGACGTCAGTAGCGGACACAGGCTAATTTGGTGGGGGGGATGCGATATCGATTTGCAATGAACCCAATGCTTCACAGGAACATATTGCGTAAATCAATCACTTTCGCATACGTACATTTACGAGGAAACAAGTCTAAGCTTGGTTTAGTTTAGAAGAAGCTTGAGTGATACAACTGGTCAAACTTTAACATTGCACCGTTACGGAACCAACAAGCAATGTGGCACATAACAACAATCTGAGACATAGTCACCGGCGTCGGCGCAGGTACATCGAGAACGCGAGATAAACAGTTCACCTGAAGACATAATGCTTATTCTCATTGTAGGTTACGTTTGTTACAGCACAATTACTGGTGGGAGTAGTCAGCATAGTGTTGTTTGACTTGTATGTTGCAGCAAGTGAGCGTAGTCACTTCGATGTGGTTTATATCAGTGCTCCTCAAATGGGGAACCTTACAGTTTTTAATTGTCGTTTGGAATAGTCCGCAACACTCACAGTAATTTGTATATAATATTTGTTATTATACGTAATTTTGATGAAATGAGAACAAGAAGCGGGTTGATTCTGTTTATTTTGCAACCGAAATTAAGAGAACGGAAAGAAACAAACAATTTGTAATGAGTGAAAGCACGAAAGTAACAAAAAG